>UMFX01043673.1_pt1 | contig 40518 bp, 34 predicted proteins | sample 1965131 | NCBI WGS metagenome assembly UMFX01 (sample SAMEA4836058, study PRJEB28245) | human gut metagenome | biome: gut microbiome; material: fecal sample | place: Denmark | collected 2008 | reverse complement strand
TAGGGGCAGAGCAAACCACCGGCTAAGCCGGTGGTCCTGATTTGGGAAACAAAAAAAGTGAGTTTGCACTCACTTTTTTTATAGTTGAAATTATTCAGCTTTGATTGCGCCTGTAGGACAAGCACCAGCACATGTACCGCAGTCGATACATTCAGCAGCGTTGATTTCGTAAACGCCACCAGCTTCGTGGATGCAACCTGTAGGACATTCGCCAGCGCAAGCGCCGCAACCGATGCATTCGGGTCCGATTTTGTGAGCCATTGGATACACCTCCTTTATCATTCTACAAGCCTATTTTATATCAAAAGTTCGTATTGTGCAAGGAATATTTACGAAATTTGGTATAAAAATAGATGCATAAGGAAACAAAGGGGCAGGATGTACCGGAAAATGGGCATTTGCAGCATAAAACCATTTGATATAATTTTTCAGAAATTGGCTTTATGGGTACAAAAGTCAGTCCAAACGCCCTTCTTTTGCTAAGGCTGCATCCTGTGCTTCCAGATCTTGTTTGTAGAGCTGATACTCTGCGGCAGATTCCCGGATTTCTTCGTACTCTGCTTGCGTAATGGGGCGTACAATCCGGGCAGGGAAACCGTAGACCATGCTGCCGGGGGGAACAATCATTTTGCGGGGAATGAGCGCACCTGCACCAATGAAGCTGTTTTCGCCAATGACAGCGCCGTCCTGTACGATGGCACCCATGCCTACCAATACGTTATCGCAGATGGTGCAGGCGTGGATGATGGCGTTATGTCCGATGGTGACACCGCTGCCGATGATGCAGTCTCTGTCCCATTCCATATGAATGGTGCTGTTTTCCTGCAGATTGGTGTTATCGCCAATGACTACCTTATGGCGTTCGCCGCGGATGACAACGCCAGGATAGGCAATGACGTTTTCGCCTAATACCACATCGCCGATGATGGTGGCAGTGGGGAAGATATAACAGGAATCTGGTATTTGTGGTGTATGGTTTTGAAACTTGCGTATCATAAAAATCCTCCGGTCATTTGTGATGCATACTTTTATCATACCAGAAAAAAACGGCTTGACAAGTGGGAACAAAGGGCATACAATCATTTTGCAACTGAATTGCATTTAGAATGGAGAGGAGATGCCATATGAAGAAGATATTGGCTTTTTGTTTGGCTGCGGCAATGGTTTTGGGCGGCTGCGGCAAAGGAACTGAAAATACAGAAGGAGAAACAGCTCTGACCGTTGTGACAAGTTTTTATCCTGTTTATCTGCTGGCAGCAAATGTGACAGACGGCGTGGAAGGCGTGACACTGAAAAATATGACACAGCCCCAGACAGGCTGTCTCCACGACTATGAACTGACAACAGAAGATATGAAAACACTGGAAGGCGCAGATGTGCTGTTCATCAACGGTTTGGGCATGGAAAGCTTTCTGGATAAGGTTATGGGACAGTATCCTGACCTGTTTATTGTAGATACATCCACTGGTTCTGTGACACTGGAAGGCGACGACCATGGTCATGCCCATGAAGGGGAAGAAGAGGGCGAAGAAGAAGTGAACGCACATATCTGGCTGAATCCTTCCAATGGGGTGAAGCAGGCAGAAGTGATTTGTGACGCCCTTTCTCAGGCAGACCCTACAAATGCAGACAAGTATGCGGCAAATACAGCTACTTTTGCGGAAAGCATGGAAAGCGTCATTGCACAGGCAGAAGCCATCAATGCAGCACCGGGTACAGAAGTGGCAGTTTTCCATGAAGGGTTCCCTTATCTGACAGACCTGTGCGGTCTGGAAGTGGGCGTTGGTATTTATGCTGACGAAAATGAAGAACCTTCTGCAAAAGAAATGGCAGAAGCGGCAGAAGAAATCAAAGAGGACGGCATCAAACTGCTGTTGGCAGCAGACGATGCAGGTATGAAATATGCAGAAACACTGGCAGCGGAAACAGGGGCAACAGTGGTAGAACTGAACCCCATCACTTCCGGTGAGCTGAACAAAGACGTATATCGTCTGGGAATGGAACGGAATTTGCAGATTTTGGCAGATGCATTGTCATAAGAAACGAAAGAAGGAACGAACATGCAGACACACAACAGCTGTGGGCTATGCAGCATTACCTTAAAAGACATACAGGTGGTCAGCGGACAGGATACCCTGCTGGATAACATCAATTTGCAGTTTCATTGCGGGGAGCTGACAGCACTTATCGGGAAAAATGGTGCAGGCAAAACTACATTATTAAAAGCCATTTTGGGAGAACGCCCTTATAAAGGAGAAATTTCCTATCAGGACCACCACGGAGCAAAGATTGTACAGCCGAAAATTGGCTATGTGCCTCAGCAGATGGATTTTGACCGTTCTACGCCTGTGAGTGTTTCGGACTTTATGGCTGCGGCAAGGGGTAAAAGCCCGGTATGGTGGAAAATCGGAAAGAGTGAAAAGAAACAGATTCAGGAAATGCTGGAAGATATGAACTGCGCCTATCTGGCAGACAGAAGACTGGGTGCCCTCAGCGGCGGGGAACTGCAAAGAGTTCTGCTGGCGCTGGCAACCAATCCGGTGCCAGACCTGCTTATTCTGGACGAACCTGTTTCCGGTGTGGATATGGCAGGGCTGGATTTGTTTTATCATCGGGTGACAGAATTACGGGATAAATACCACATGGCAATTCTGCTGGTGTCCCACGACTTGAGTTTGATTCGTCGATATGCGGATAAAGTGGTATTGCTGGACAAAACAGTCATTGCACAGGGGGATGCCGATGAAGTGTATGCTACAGAGGCATTCCGCAGTGTGTTTGGTTATCTGGAAAAAGAGGAGGGGGAAGCATGAGCGTTATTTACGGATTTCTGGAAAGCCTTCCTCTTTCCATGTTTCAATATGATTTTATGAAAAATGCCTTTTTGGCGGCAGTGCTGATTGCACCGCTTTTTGCCCTCTTGGGTACCATGGCGGTAAACAACAAAATGGCGTTTTTCTCCGATGCACTTGGACACAGTGCTTTTACAGGCATTGGGCTTGGGGTGCTTTTGGGATTGGATAATCCCATCCTTGCTATGCTGGCATTCGGGATTTTCCTGAGTTTGGTCATTACAAAGGTAAAAGCGGCAAATATGGCTTCTTCTGATACCATCATCAGCGTGTTTTCTTCCTCAGCAATGGCACTGGGTATCGTGATTCTGTCTGGAAGCGGCGGTTTTAGCAAGTATTCCTCTTATCTTATTGGGGACATCCTGACTGTGAGCCAGACAGATTTGCTGGTGCTGCTGCTGGTACTCATTGGGGTGTATATCCTTTGGGCAGTGTTTTACAATCAGCTGCTTCTGCTGAGCATCAACCGTTCATTGGCTGCCAGCCGTGGCGTAAGGGTAGTTTTGATGGAAAACATCTTCGTTATCATGGTGGCTGTGGCGGTTATGGTATCTATCCGCGCCATCGGTATTCTGATGATCAACTCTCTGCTGATTCTGCCTGCGGCTGCCGCAAGAAACGTCACACGCAGCGCAAGAGGGTATCACTGGCTGACAACGGTGTTTGGTCTGGTATCTGCCCTGGCAGGGCTGACTATTTCTTACTACGGAGATACTTCCGCAGGGGCAACTATGGTGCTGACAGCGGCGGTACTGTTTTTGATTACATATCCCCTTGGAAAATACAGGAAATAAAAGGCTCATTTATTGCAATTTCAGGCAAAATGTGATATGCTGTTTTTTAGCGTTTTAGAGAGAATTTTGTAGAAAGAAGGAGAAAACATGCATATCACATATGAACCCAAGGGCATCTGTGCCAGAAAAGTGGAATTTGACATTGAAGACGGCGTTGTGAAAAACATTTCTTTCCTGGGCGGCTGTGACGGCAACCACAAAGGTCTGGCTGCTCTGGCAGAAGGCATGACACCGGAGGAAGCTGCAAAAAGACTGCGCGGCATCACTTGCGGTCCCAGAGATACCAGCTGTCCTGACCAGCTTGCCATCGCTCTGGAAGATTTTTTGAAAAATCAGTAAAAAAATGTGCCAAATTTTGAGAAAACGGCAGAAAATCAATGTTTTTTCGAAATTTATGGTTGACAGCAAAAAGGACTTGTGATATTCTGTTAGGGAAAAGGACGCAAGTCTTTTTTTTATGCAAAAAAGTGAAAATCATCAAATGGAGGTGGAAGTCTTGAGAACACGGATTACCTTAGCTTGTACTGAGTGCAAACAGAGAAACTACAGCACAACCAAAGACAAGAGAGTTATGCCTGACAGAATGGAAATCAAAAAGTATTGTAAGTTCTGCAAAGCCCATACATTACACAAGGAAACGAAGTAATTGAGGCTACTCCCAAAAAGGAAGTGAAGCGTATGGAAGAAAAGAACATGACAAGCCCAAATGAAACGAAGGAAGTTAAAAAAGTAACGCCGAAGCAGTCCAAGCACAGCGAAGGCAAAGAACGTGACGGCTTTGCAGATTACAAGGCTGAGTTCAAAAAGATCGTTTGGCCCGGTCGCGTGGATATCGTCAAAAGCACGGCAACGGTCATCGTAACATCCTTGATTGTGGGTGTCATCATTACTTGCATGGATACGGTATTTTCCGCAGGGTATGACACGCTGATCAATCTTTTAGGTTAAGGAAACGACGAGAAAAAGGATGGTTGTATGTCTGAAGAAATCAACAAGCCGGAAGAAATGAACACAAACACATCTGCCGAATCCAAGTGGTATGTTGTGCATACCTATTCCGGTTATGAAAACAAGGTAAAGGCGAATATCGAGAAAACCGTGGAAAACAGAGGTATGCAGCATCTCATCCATGAGGTGAGCGTGCCTTTGCAGGATGTTGTGGAAATCAAAGACGGTCAGAAAAAGACTGTACAGCGCAAAGTGTTCCCCGGCTATGTACTTCTGAAGATGATCATGACAGATGAAACATGGTACATCGTCAGAAATACCAGAGGGGTAACAAGCTTTGTAGGTCCCGGCTCCAAACCCGTACCACTGACAGATGCGGAAGTATATGCTATGGGCATTGGCGGCGAAGTGGAAAACCTGAACGTAGAACTGGGTGATTCCGTTCGCGTTGCCAGCGGTCCTTTCGCAAATTCCGTTGGTGTGATTCAGGAAATCAACACAAACAAACGGACGGTGGTCGTAAGTCTTTCCATCTTTGGCAGAGAAACACCGGTAGAACTTGATTTCGCTCAGATTGACAAGATTTAACAGTTGACAGAAGAAGGCGGCTTATGTCGCCGGTGGGAGGGAAAATCCCCGCTAATTACCACATTTATAGGAGGTGCCACTCATGGCAAAAAAAGTAACAGGTTATATCAAATTGCAGATTCCCGCAGCGAAAGCAACTCCCGCTCCTCCTGTTGGTCCCGCTCTGGGTCAGCATGGTGTGAACATCATGGGTTTCTGTAAAGAATTCAATGAAAAAACAGCTTCTCAGGCAGGTCTGATCATTCCTGTTGTTATCACAGTTTACCAGGACAGAAGCTATACATTTATCACAAAGACACCCCCCGCAGCAGTTCTGCTGAAAAAAGCAGCTGGTATCGAATCCGGTTCCGGTGTGCCTAACAAAACAAAAGTTGCAAAAGTTCCCAAGGCAGAAGTAATGAAAATTGCTGAACTGAAAATGCCCGACCTGAACGCAGCTAGCGTTGAAGCAGCATACAGCATGATCTGCGGTACAGCAAGAAGCATGGGTATCGTTGTAGAAGAATAAGACAAGACAGACGGCATTAGCCGGTACAGTGGGAGGGAATTCTCCCGATATTACCACATAAGGAGGTCACGAAAGTGAAAAGAGGAAAAAAATATGTTGAAGCTGCGAAACTGGTAGACAGAGCAGCTCTCTATGATACAACAGAAGCTATCGATCTGGTGCAGAAAACTTCCACAACAAAGTTTGACGCAACTGTAGAAGCACATATTCGTTTGGGCGTTGACAGCAGACATGCTGATCAGCAGGTTCGTGGTGCAGTAGTTCTTCCCCACGGCACAGGTAAAACAGTTCGTGTATTGGTATTCGCAAAAGGCGACAAAGCTGAAGAAGCTCTGGCAGCTGGTGCGGATTTCGTAGGAGCAGAGGATCTGATCCCCAAAATCCAGAATGAAAACTGGTTCGGTTTTGACGTTGCAGTAGCAACACCCGATATGATGGGCGTTGTTGGTCGTCTGGGTCGTGTACTGGGTCCCAAAGGCTTGATGCCTAACCCCAAAGCTGGTACAGTTACAATGGACGTAACAAAAGCAATCAACGACATCAAAGCTGGTAAAATCGAATACCGTCTGGATAAAACAAACATCATCCATGTTCCTGTAGGTAAGGTATCTTTCGGTTCCGAGAAGTTGACAGAAAACTTCCAGACTCTGATGAGTGCAATTATAAAAGCAAAACCCGCTGCTGCAAAAGGTCAGTACCTGAAGAGCGTTGTACTGACAACAACAATGGGTCCCGGCGTGAAAGTAAACGCTGCAAAAATTTCCGAATAATCTCTAAGAGGTTATTGACAACAGCTTGACTTTGGTGTATACTAAACAAGTTGAAACGAGAAAAATCTCATATTGCCCGTAGACAGCAGGTGCCTCGTGCGTAAATCCTGCCGAGGAATTTGCTTATTTTTAGAGCGTAAATAAAAGCCTCTTTGTCTATGTGCAAAGAGGCTTTTTCATCATATTGATTACTTCGAGGAGGTGTAAACATGGCAAAGATTGAACAGAAACAAGTTATTGTTAATGAAATCAAAGAAAAACTGGAAAAGGCTACTTCCGTTGTTATGGTTGACGCAAGAGGCCTGACAGTAGAACAGGATACTGCTCTGAGAAAACAGCTGAGAGAAGCTGGCGTGGATTACAAAGTATACAAAAACACAATGGTTCACTTCGCAATCCAGGGTACACAGTTCGAAGGTCTGGACGAATATCTGTCCGGTCCCAGCACATTCGCATTCTCTTATGAAGATGCAGCTGCTGGCGCAAGCATCATCAACAAAGTTGCAAAAGATGTAAAAGAACTGGAATTCAAAGCAGGTGTAGTTGAAGGCGTTCTGTATGACGCAGCCGGCATGAAAGTAATCGCTGACATCCCTTCCAGAGATGTACTGCTTTCCAAACTGCTGGGCAGCTTCAAATCCCCTATGTCTTCCTTCGCTCGCGTTATCGATCAGATCGCGAAAAAAGGCGAAAGCGCAGCAGAATAATTCTGTGGGCGGCTGCTTAAGGGCAGCATAAATCAAGAAATAAATTACGAAAATTATACGAAAATAATCGGAGGTGCTTTAAAATGGCAAAATTGACAATCGAAGAAATCATTGCAGCTGTAAAAGAACTGACAGTAATCGAACTGAACGATCTGGTTAAAGCAGCAGAAGAAGAATTTGGTGTATCCGCAGCAGCTGGTGTTGCAGTAGTAGCTGGTCCCGCAGCAGGTGGCGCAGCTGAAGAAAAAACAGAATTCGACGTAGAACTGACAGAAGTTGGTTCCGAAAAAATCAAAGTTATCAAAGTTGTTCGTGAAGTAACAGGTCTGGGCCTGAAAGAAGCGAAAGAACTGGTTGACGGCGCTCCTAAGATGCTGAAAGAACAGGCTTCCAAAGAAGAAGCTGACGGCATCAAAGCTAAACTGGAAGAAGTAGGCGCTAAAGTTACTCTGAAGTAATTTAAAACCGAATTTCCAAAGGACATTCTTAAAGCAACTTCACCTTAAGAAAACATTGATTTCCTTTTCTTTGATTTCTTAAGGGGAATTGCGACGGCTGTCTTCATAAGAAAACATAACAATCTAAACAAAATGAGAAAGCCAAAATCCTTATGATTACAAAGGATTTTGGCTTTCTTTGTTTTCTTATGAAGATGCCCCTGAAAGAGGATGTCTTTTTTTGTGTCTGAAAATGTGAATGGTGCGCTATTTTTTTGCGGAATCGTTGAAAAAGGCTCCGTTGTGAGGCGGGCGGTTTTCTGGTATGCTGGTTGCAGCAGGGATCTTTGCAATTGAGAAAAAGGAGATGACAGATGATGTTGGGAAAAGTCATTCGGAAATATAGAAAAGAGCGGAATTTCACACAGGAAGAAATGGCGGAACGACTGGGCGTGACGGCTTCTGCAGTGAATAAATGGGAAAGGGAGGTCACTTGTCCTGATATTGCCCTGTTGGCACCCATTGCCAGATTGCTGGAGATTTCTACAGATACCCTTTTGTCTTATCGGGAGAATCTGACGCCCAAAGAAATCAAAGAACTGATGGAAAAGACGCAGAAAATGCTGAAAGAAACCAGTTACGGAGAAGCTTTTGAATGGGCGAAAAAACAAATGGAACAGTATCCCAACTGCGAAGATTTAGTCTTGAATATGGCGGCATGTTTTGAGGCATACGCCATCACCCATGAGGTGCCAGAGGCGGAAAAGAAGGAAAAAGAAATCTGTTCCTTATATCAGTATCTGCTGGAGAGTTCAGAGGAAAGTGTGCGTATGCGGGCTGCCAGTGGATTGGTGGGATATTACAGACGAAAAGGAGAATATGAAGAAGCAGAAACGTATTTGCAGTATTTTTCCATACAGAATCCAGAACGGAAGCGAATGCAGGCACAGATTTACGGAGAAACGGGACGTATCAAAGAGGCATACAAAGCTTATGAAGAATTGCTCTTTGCGGATTATCAGCGGATGAGTGCCATCCTCCATGGGATGTATCAGCTGGCACGGAAAGAAAATGACAGGGAACGAGCAGGAAAGCTGGCTGAAAAACAAGGGGAATTGGCTCGATGCTTTGAAATGGGAAAATTTTATGAGGTTGTACCCCAATTGGATTTGGCGGTGTTGGAACAAAACCGAGAACTGGCTCTGGATACCATGGAAAAGGTGCTTGACAGTGTGGCAGGAATAGGCGGTTTTCGGCAGGCATGGCTGTATGAGCACATGATATTTCAGGAAATGCAGCCAGAGCTATTGGCAAATATGAAAAAACAGCTGTTGCAGTCTTTTGCTGATGAGGAAATCTATGGCTTTTTGAAAGAGGAGCCGCGATGGCAGGCTTTATGTGGGAAACAGGCTGAAAACTGTGGAACAAGTGGAAAAGCAGAGGAAAAATAAAAAAATCTGTGGATAACATGTATGAAATAAAAAACATGGTGTGGATAAGTATCAATAGATAAACATAGAAAAACTGTCAGATTCCAGACGACGGAAACTGGCAGTTTTTTAGTCGAAATAAAACAAGTCTTCAAATTTTTTATCTAATGCAATGCAGAGGATCAAAGCCAGTTTTGCTGTGGGGTTAAACTGCCCTGTTTCAATGGAACTGATGGTGTTTCGGGAAACACCTACCATTTCCGCTAACTGGCTTTGAGATAAGTTTTGCTCCGCGCGGGCTTCTTTTAAGTGGTTACGGAGAATAAGTTCGTTTTTTGGTTCTTTTTCTTTTGGCATATCAGAGGATCTCCATTCCATGATTTAAGATATTGACAAATGTGATGATGGCAATACAAAGCGCAATCAGCACAAAGAGGATGTCTTTCGCTTTTCTGTGGCTGCGGAAATGCTGGAAAGAACGACTGCCAAAGGTAATGGCAAAGCAGAATAGGAAAGCACGGTAATCGCTGTAAGCTTTGCCTGTGAAATGGGTTTGGAGGAAAAAGATCAAACATGCCAAAGCGCTGTATGTCAGAATGACGATGTAAGCATTCGCCTGTGCTTTTTGCTCTACAAAAGCGCCAAATTCATCCTGTAAAATATTCTCTTTTTGACTGCGAGCGAGGATTTCGTTTTTGTCCATAAGGATACTCCTTTCTATGCAACGAATATCTGTGACAAGGGACGGATTGCAAGAATCAAAATCATGATAAGATAGCCGATAATGCCGAAAATCAGATAGAATTTCTTCTTTAGATAATATCCCTGTGTGAAAAATATGGTGGTGCGTGCCAAAAGCCAGCAGCTGGCAATGGCAATGAGTAGTTCCTTTGTGTAATCTTTGAGTCCAAATGCACTGCTTATGATAATGATACCATAAATAAAATCAAGGAAGCAGAAACCAAAAGCGTTGCTTTTTCGTACAAGGCTTTGTTCCCGTTCATCGCCATTGGCGTTTTCTACACGGCTGCGAGCGAGGATTTCATTTTTGTCCATAAGGTTCCCTCCTTTTTCTCGTGGGATAGTCAGGGCAGCATGGGAGCAATGACCCATTGCAGCAGAAGCAGAAATATGCCGCCGCAAACACCTTTGAGAAAATCCCTTTTTCTACGGAAATAATACCAGTGGGTGGCAGAAATGACACATTCCACTAACAGAAAACAAAACGCCAAAGAGGCAAAGAAGTGTTTGTTCAAAGAATCCTTCCAGATCAAGGTAATTACCAGTGCAACGATATAAACGATGGAAATGGTATGGGTGCCGAAGGCTCTGCTTTTGCGAGTCAGGCTTTGTTCCCGTTCATCGCCATTGGCGTTTTCCACACGGCTGCGTGCAAGAATTTCGTTTTTATCCATTTAGATTCCCCCTAAATATTCCACAATGTTTGCAATGCAGAGAACAGCTGCAGCAAGAGCCAATATGCCGTGATAGGCTTTCCGATGGCGGTAAAAGAAAAGGCAATATCTCCCCAGAATACTTGCCCAGAAAATCGCCAGAAATCCATCAGCTGACAGACCTTTTACAAAATTGACAGTTGTTAGAATCAGTGTGACAGCCAGCATGAAAATCAGGCTGAAGGTGTCGCTTTCTAATCGAATTTGTTTTTCCCGTTCATCCCCCAAAATGTGTTCTGTTTGACTGCGTTTCAAAATTTCGTTTTTCTCCATAAATAGTGCCCCTCCTTTTTTTGATAAAATTGCCCCTATGTTAAAAGTGTTTCGTTTGCCAAGTTTACTTGGTATTTGGAGTATAACATTGCCAAGTTTTCTTGTCAATACATTTTGCTGACTTTTCTTCTGTAGGCAGATTTTGCAGTTCCCCATAAGAAATCAAGGAAAAGAAAAATCATGTTTTTTTAGGGACTGGTACTTTACAGTGTGTTTTTTATACAAAATACATCACATTGTCTATGGCATTTTTCGGATTCAGCCATTATAGTTCTTTTATAGATAAAATCAAAAAAGTATGCGCTGCGATGAAGAGAAATGATGCAGCAGATAGAAACGGGTGGAACCATGAAAAAAGAAAAAGACGAGCGTTCCTTTTGGGAAAAATTGGCGACGCTGATCGTAGACAAGCGAAATTTATTCTTTCTATTATATGGGGCGGCAATGCTCTTTTCTGTATTTGCCAGCGGATGGGTATCGGTCAATGACGACCTGACGTCCTATCTGCCGGAAGAAACGGAAACAAGGCGTGGGCTGGACTTGATGGATGAGGAATTCACCACATTTGCCACAGCCCGTGTCATGGTCAACAACATTACATATGACCAAGCGCTGACCCTATCGGAGGATTTGGAGAAAATAGAAGGCATTTCAGAAGTGGAATTTGATGAAACGGAAGACCACTACAGAGGGGCAGCGGCGCTGTTTGATGTGACTTTTGAGGGGGAAGTGGATGACGATATTTCCTTAACAGCGCTGAATGAACTGAAGGGAGAACTTGCGCCCTATGACTTGTACGTTTCCACGGAAGTGGGCAACAACCGTTCCGACTTGTTGGCAGAAGAAATGAAAATGATTATGGTTGTGGCAGCGGTGATCATTGTCAGTGTACTGTTGCTCACATCTAAGACCTATATGGAAATTCCTGTATTGCTGCTGACATTCATTGCAGCAGCAGTACTGAATATGGGAACCAACTTCTTCTTTGGAGAGATTTCCTTTATTTCCAACTCCGTAACGGTGGTGCTCCAATTGGCTCTTGCCATTGACTATGCCATTATCCTTTGTCACCGCTACAGCGAAGAACGGGTGCATATGGAACCCCGAGAGGCGACTATCACGGCACTGAGCAAAGCCATTCCAGAAATTTCAGCCAGCAGCTTGACTACCATTTCCGGTTTGGGCGCGCTGATGTTCATGCAGTTCGGCATTGGGTTTGATATGGGGAGAGTCCTCATCAAAGCCATCTTTTGCAGTCTGCTGTCCGTATTTACATTGATGCCCGGTTTGCTGATGTTGTTCAGCAAGGGCATTGATAAGACACATCATAAAAACTTTGTACCAAGTATTGACGGCTTAGGACGTATTGTTATCAAAATGCAGTACATTGTCCCACCTATTTTCCTGATTTTGCTGATTGTGGTATTTAAGTTTTCTTCTATGTGCCCCTATGCTTATGGGTACACACAGATTACTTCTTTCCAGAAAAGTGAGAATACCATTGCCGATGATAAAATCAAAGAAACCTTTGGGGGACAAAATACATTGGCAATTGTCATTCCAAAAGGGGATTATGACAGCGAGCGGGCACTGCTGGCAGATATCCAGAAGCATCCGGAAGTCAATTCGGCTTTGGGCATTGCCAACGCGGAAGCAGAAGACGATTACATGCTGGCAGACGCTTTGACACCCAGAAAATTCGCGGAAATGATGGACCTGGATGTGGAAGTGGCAAAACTCCTGTATGGTGCTTACGGCATCAAGAATGAGGAATATGGTCATGTCATTGGCAATCTGGATAATTACGAAGTGCCCCTCATTGATATGTTTTTGTTTGTGCATGAGGAAGCGGACAAAGGGTATGTGGAACTGGACGATGAAATGCAGCGGGATTTGGATGACGCATATGAAAAAATCGACGATGCCAGAAAGCAGCTGCAAGGGGAAAATTATTCCCGTTTGGTACTGGATTTAAATCTGCCGGAAGAAGGGGAGGAAACCTTCGCATTCCTGGATGTGCTCCGGGAAGACGTGGGAAGATATTACGACGATTTTCTGCTGGTAGGCAACAGCACCAGTGACTTTGACCTTTCCAGCTCCTTCAGCAGAGATAATGTGATGATCAGTGTCCTTTCCATTGTATTTGTCATTCTGGTACTGCTCTTTACATTCCAGTCCGTTGGGCTGCCCATTTTGCTGATACTGGTGATTCAGGGAAGTGTATGGATCAACTTCTCCTTCCCGTACTTGATGCACAGCAATTTGTTCTTCCTCAGTTATCTGGTGGTCAGCTCCATACAGATGGGGGCAAACATTGACTATGCCATCGTTATTTCCAACCGGTATATGGAACTGAAAAAACAGATGCCCCCTCACAAAGCCATCATTCTGGCATTGAATCAGGCATTTCCGACCATCATTACATCTGGTTCTATGCTGGCAGCAGCAGGGCTTTTGATTGGGTTCATGTCCTCTGACCCTACCGTTGCATCCATCGGTATTTGTCTGGGACGTGGTACCATCTTATCCATTTTCCTGGTTATGTTTGTATTGCCGGAAATTTTGCTGCTGGGGGACAAGGTTATCGAACGGACCATGTTTGCCATCAAACCGCCGGAACTCAGCCACGAAATGGAAGGCTCCGTCCGTGTCAATGGTCATATCCGGGGTTATGTTTCCGGTACCATTGACGCGAAAGTACAGGGGGTTATCCACGGCGAAGTCCATGCCGTTGTAGATACAGAAGGCAAGAAAGAAAAGCCAAAAGAGGAACCACCTGAGGAACAAACAGAAGAAACCGAAAGAGAGGAGGGGCAGATCGATGAAAATCAGTAAAAGAATCATATCATTACTCATGGCAGCGATGCTGGTTTTTGGTCTGCCTTTGAGCGCCTTTGCATCCGATGGGGGAGAAATCCGCATCGCTACGGCAGAGGATTGGAAATCATTTGTGAAAAATTGTAAGCTGGATACCTGGTCTGTAGGCAAGACCGTTGTATTGGATACAGATTTGGATTTGGGCGGCAGTTTTACGCCGGTGCCTGTGTTCAGCGGTACTTTTGACGGCAACGGACACAGCATCCATATGGGTTCTTATACGTCAGCGGCTTCTGACACAGGGGTATTCCGTTATGTGAGTGAAGGTGCAGTGGTGAAAAACCTGACTGTCACAGGCACATGGGAGCCATCTGGCGGGAAAAGCGCCATTGGCGGTATTGTAGGACACAATAGCGGCACCATTGAAAATTGTATGTTCAACGGTGTGGTAGACGGCAAGAACAACATTGGTGGTATTGCCGGCATCAATGAAAACACCGGGGTCATTACGGGCTGTACCGTTCGAGGAGAAATCCATGGGGAACACTACACTGGCGGTGTTGCAGGGCAAAACCTTGGCAGCATCATCCGCTGTACCAACGAAAGCAGTGTCAATACAGATGGTGCAGAAATTGCTCCTACATTGGATGATATTGATGTGACCCATATCAACAATACGGAAAATCTTTCTGTATATACAGATACAGGCGGTATTACAGGATTTTCCTCCGGGCTTTTGCAGGGATGCAAAAACGTAGGGGAAATCGGATACCCACATGTGGGGTATAACGTAGGCGGTATTGCCGGCAGACAGTCTGGCTATCTCCACGACTGTGAAAACCGCGGCGATGTTTACGGCAGAAAAGACGTAGGCGGCGTTGTGGGGCAGATGGAGCCTTACCTGATTTTGAAATTCGGCAAAGACGATCTGGAACGGCTTTCCGATGCTTTTTCGGGATTGCAGGACATTATGGACGGCATGCTGGATCACACGGAAACCACTATGGATGACGTTTCTTTCCGTCTGGACAATATTTCCGCTATGTCCGATGAAGCCAGAGAAAGCACGGACTATCTGGTACACCGGACAGAAGATTATGTGGATGATACCATTATGACTATCAATGACCTGAGTGCACGGGCAGACCGTTTCCTGGGTGATCTGGAAGATATTCTGGGAACCGGGGAGGATGTGGCAGACGATATTACAGACGCATTGAATCAGCTCCATAAATCTGTAGAACGTTTGGAGGATGCGGCGCAGGCTGGACAGGATGCCATCGACAGCGCCAACAGCGGTTTGACAAAGCTGGATCGTGCGGTACAGAATTACAAAGATGCATGGAAAGATGTAAACCAGAGTGTCCAAAATGTCATTGGTTCTGTGGGCAACTGGGAAGCCATGGAAGAAGCGCTGGCTGACTTGCAGGGGGATGTGACTTATCTGAAGTCTGCCGGTGACGGTGTCATTCGTGCCATCAGCAACACGAAAAACGAGATGGGGGATGCCTTGGACAGCGGCAGTGATATGGCTTCTGACCTGAACAGTGCTTTATCCAGACTGGAACGTTCTGTGGAAAAAATGCAGGACATTCAGGATGGATTATCCGATATGGTAACAGACATGCGCTGGGCAATCCGAGATTTCCGAGAAGGCGGCGCACCCCAGTTTGCTGTGCCCGATGCGGAATACAAAGAGCAGGTGGACAATCTGCTGGATCAGACAGGTTCCATTTTCGACGAAGTGGAACAGATGACAGACGAAATGGGGGACAATGGCGACATCCTCATTTCTGATCTGCGGGCAATGAATGACCAGATGCGGAGTATCATGGATATCATGCGGGATATTTATGAAAAACTGCTGGATGATGGCGAAGAAGAAGAGATTTATGAAGATATATCAGAAGAAGTGACTTCTTCCACAGAAGGGGTCACGGAAAACTGCCGCAACTACGGCAAAGTAGAGGGTGACGTGGATACCGGGGGGATCTGCGGCGCCATTGCGGTGGAATACGACTTTGACCCGGAAGACGACCTGACCAGACAGGGGGATACTTCCCTGAATCAGCATTTCCAGACAAAAGCTGTCCTGCGGAGTTCTGTAAACTACGGAACAGTGACCGGGAAAAAAGATTATGTAGGCGGCATTGCCGGTTATATGAAGCTGGGCAGCATTTACAAATGTGAGGCTTATGGCAAAGTGACCAGCAGTGACGGGGATTACATCGGCGGTATTGTTGGCAGCTCTGAGGCTGTGGTGCGAAACAGTGATGCAAAAGTTTCCCTGAGCGGCGGCAGCTATACCGGCGGTATTGCCGGATATGGTACGGATATCTTTGACTGCCGTGCCATGGTGGAACTGTCAGATGCGGAAGAAGCAGCCGGTGCCATTGCCGGAAAAGCAGAAGGCAATGTAAAAGGCAATTACTTTGTAGACGGTGACTGGGGCGGCGTGGACGACATCAGTTTTGCTGGAGAAGCAGAGCCTATGGCGTACGAAGATTTCATAGCTATGGAAGGTCTGCCGGAGCGATTCCGTTCTTTCTATCTGACTTATATGGCAAACGGTGCCGTGGTGGATGATGTAGCATACACCTACGGTGAAAAAACAGACAGCAAGCCTATTCCAGAAGTGCCAAAACTGGAAGGTTCTTCCGGAAATTGGGAAGAATTGCCGGAAACAGTCACATTTGACAGAGTCATTGAAGCCGTTTACACCCAGCGGAGTTCTTCCATTGCGTCACCACAGACCAGAGGCGAAGCAATGCTTTCTATTCTGCTGGCAGAAGGCAGTTTTGAAGATGGTGCGGAAATTACCATGGAACCTGTGACTGCGGAAGACGTGGGCAGTATGGACAGCAGTAAATTCGTAGAAGGATGGAAGGTAACATTGCCGGAAGACGGCAGCATCACTCATTTGATGCGGTATTGTGTACCGGAAGGCGGCGGACTGCTGAAGCTGTATCTGGTGAAAGATGGCGGCGCTGTGCCTTTGGATACCCAGAGAGATGGACAGTATCTGTGCTTTAACGCAGATGGTACCCAGTTTACCTTCTATGCGGAACGGACACCTTTGTGGCATGTGGTCGCACCCATTGCCGGATGTGTAGTTCTTGTGCTTGGAGTTGTCATTTTCTGGAAAAGAGAACGGATTAAGAATTTTGTAAAAGACAAACGGAAAAAAGAGGAGTAGAATAAAGCTGTAAGGAACGCAATGCAGCAAAGGACTTCTCTGTTTTGCGGCAACACAGACAGAAAGAAAAAGCTGTATGGACGGCAGGAAAATGCCAGTTCCATGCAGCTTTTTTTGCACAAAAGGATTTTGGAATGCAAAGGAGGAACGGGTATGAAAGGAAAGGTCATTTTTTTGGCGGCGGCAATGGGAACCCTCTGGTCGGCAACGGCTTTTGGTGCGCAGTTTCCCGATGTGCCCACAGACCATTGGGCGTATAACGAAGTGGTGAAAGCCAGCGAAATTGGTTTCATCAGCGGTATGGATGATGGTACTTTTGGTCTGGGACAAACGGTGACAAGAGGGCAGTTTGTGTCCATGATGTGCCGGGTGTTTGGCTGGGAACTGGTGGATGCCCAGAGCGGTTCTTTTGCGGATAATCAGGATGTGAACCAATGGTATTTCAAGAGTGTGGAAACGGCAGCACAGCATGGGGCTTTGGATGACAGCGCCCAGAATTTCCGTCCCAATGACAATATCACCAGAGAGGAAATGGCTGTGATGCTGGTGAAAGGATTGGGCTATGACAATCTGGTGGAAACGGCGGCAGCGGCAGCTTCTCCATTCACAGATGTGACAAGCAACAAGGGATATATCAATCTGGCATATGATTTCGGCATTGTCAGCGGCAAAGGCGATGGGCAGTTTGTGCCAAATGGAACAGCTACCAGAGAAGAAGCGGCAGCCATGATGCTGCGGTGCTACAACAAAATGAACAGTGATACGGACTTTGTCCATGGATTCTACGCTTTTTCTTCCTATGGGCAGAAAGATTTGGCAAAGGAAATGGACGCTGTTTCTTTTGGCTGGAGTAAAATGGAATACCGTGACGACGGAAGTATTGTGGTCAATACCCTTTATGAGAACAATAATGAATGGGCAGTGCCGGAAGGCTATGAACAGATTGTGGAAGAACTGCAGAATAGCGGTGTCCAGACCAATCTGAATGTTTTCCTGTCGGATGCCACACAGGCGCAGAACATTTTGAACAATGCGGAAAACCGCACAGCAGCAGTGAACGCCATTATGGAAGAAGTGACAGTGACTTATAAGAAACTGGGCAGAAATCCTTATGAAGGGGTCACCATTGACTTTGAAGGACTCCGCGGCAGTACATTGAAACAGAATTTCGTGGCGTTTCTGAAAGAACTGGATACAGCATTGACAGAGGAAGGAAAGAGCCTGTATGTGGCAGTTCATCCGGCAACAAAAGATGGTAGTTATTACGATGGATATGACTACAAAGCCATTGGTGAGATTGCGGACAAAGTCATTATGATGGCTTATGACTATGAGGCAAAGAATATTTCCGCTGATGTACAGCAAAGCGGCTTTACCACAACGCCTGTTTCTCCTTTTGATCAGGTATATTATGGACTCCACGCCATTACCAATGAGAGCACAGGTGTGACAGACAACAGCAAGGTTGTTCTGGGGATGAGCCCTTCTTCCAACGTGGAATGGGATCTGCAAAATGGCGTTATTGTCAACAGTCAGGGCATCGACAATGATTATGACACCTTGCAGACTTATTTGCAGAACGGCGCGAAATCCGAATATTCTGAAAAGTACCGGAATCCTTATATGACAGTGCAGGATGGAGATACCACCAAGGTTATCTGGTATGAGGACAGCCGCAGTATTCAGGACAAAATTGATCTGGCAAAAATGATGGGTGTCAATGGGGTATCTTTCTGGAGATTGGGATTGATTCCTGATGAAAATACAACGGCTTACAGTAATATCTGGAGTACCGTGAAATAAAATATGGAGATTTTCCCTGAATATTTGGGGGATAAAGAAAGCTGGAATTCTTGCGCAGGATTCCAGCTTTCCTTGTTTATCAGGATTTTACGGAAATATTATCTTTTAAAACAATGTTTTCTGAAGGAAAGATTGTTGTTTTGTTTTTTTGTATGAAAATAGAAACAAATCATTGACAAATTGGTCTATAGATTATAGACTAAAAGAAAAGAAGTCTAAAACTTATAGACCGAAAGGGGGATACCATGGGATACCAATTGACGGAAGCAGAAGAACGATTGGCGGAGATTTTATGGAGGCATGTTCCTATGTCCTCGGCGGAACTGGTGAAAATCTGCGGGGAGGAAATGGACTGGAAGAAGTCTACCACCTATACCATGCTGAAAAAACTGGAGCAAAAAGGGGTCTTTGTCAATGAAAAAGGCATGATTCGGGCGGTATATACCAAAGAGGAATGGCAGGCACAGGAAAGCAGACAATTTGTCAAAGACAGCTTCGGCGGTTCCCTGCCAAAGTTTCTCACAGCCTTTGCAAAGGGGAAGGGGCTGACAGCAAAAGAAGTGGAGGAGATGAAAAAGCTCATTGAGACATACGAGGAGGGCTGAGTATGGATGGACTGTTTCTGGAAATTTTGAATTTATCCCTTTATGGCAGTTTTGCCATTGTGGCAGTGCTGATTCTGCGGTTTTTGCTGAAAAAAAGCCCTAAGTCCATTTCTTATGGTTTGTGGCTGGTGGTATTTCTGGCACTGATTCTGCCCGTGCGCATCAAGACTTCCTATAGTCCTATGCCTGTGGGGGTGGAAAGTTTTCAGCAGGAAAAGCTCTATCAAGCAGTGCCGCAAGTGGAAAGCGGGATTTCCCTCGTGGATGACTTTGTGGCAGAACGGACACCAGTGCGGAAATTGGGAGAAGAAGTTTTTCCCATGGAACGGATGGTGGAAGGGGCTTCTGTGGTATGGTTTGCAGGGACAGTGATCTTGCTGGAATACGGCATGATTTCTTCTAGGAAACTGCGGAAGAAACTGAAAAATGGGGAAAAGCTGGAACCGAATGTATATCAGGTGGAAGGACTGCCCACAGCGTTTGTTATGGGAATGCCGCCCTGCATCTATCTTCCGGCGGATTTGACAAAGGAAGAACGGGAGTATGTCCTCTGTCATGAGAGAATCCATATCAAACGGCATGATATGCGCATCAAGCAAGGGGCTTTTGTCATTCTTTGTCTGCATTGGTTCAATCCGCTGGTTTGGCTGGCGTTCCGGTGCATGGAAGCGGATATGGAAAGCTCCTGTGATGAAAAAGTGCTGGAAAAAATGGGGACAGACATCAAAAAAGGATATTCCCTTTCTTTGGTGCGGCTGTCGGCAGAGGAAAGATGGTTCGGTACCCCTTTGGCATTTGGGGAAAAGCCCATCAAAACAAGGGTAAAGCATATCCTCCAATACAAAAAGCCCGTTTCTGTTGTGGCAGGGCTGGCAGTTGTGGCAGCGGTGGCAGTGGGATGCGCCATCTGGAGTGCGCCGGAAAAAGTGGATGACAGCAATGACATTGCCAGAATGGAGGAAGAAAAGATTGTCTCTATGGTGGAAAGTCAGGGCAGTCATATCATTGACAGAGAAGTGATGCAAGCGACACAGCATGCTTGTGTGGATGGATTGCTGGGGGAAGGTATCGCTGTGGAAGTCTGGTCGGGAGAATGTCAATACCAGCTGGACAGCGACAAGCCTTTGCAGCTGCCGGAAGGCGTTACACAGGAAGGCGATTATCTGTATCTGAAATCTGAAAAATACGCCTTTGGGGCAATGAGTATGCCGGAACCCGATGAAAGCGGCGTTGCGGAATTTTCCTATACAGAGGAACAGGCGGCGTTATTTGGCGTATGCTTTGGCAGTCTGCGTTTCTATGAACAGACTATGCCCCAAGAGGAAATGGGTACCATGGTGCGGGCGCTTCTGGAGGAAAAAGGATATCTCACACCGGAAACATACCCGGGAAATCATATCATTGTGGACGTATCTCTCCATCAGCAGAAAGGATATAGTGATCAGCGGCTGCTTCTGTCCCAGCCTGTGAAACAGGGGGATGGCGGTATCTGGTGCGTGGAACGATGGAGCGATGAACTGGGACACCTTTATTACAACTATGTCAGCGGTGCAGAAGAAGATGCTTATTATGCGGAACAGCAGGCGCAGTGTGACGAAGGACACAAGGTAGGGCTTTTGAATCCCGAAGATGTTGCCATGACATTTCTGCGGGATGAAATGGGGCTTTGGTCTGTGACCACAGACGATATTGTGGTGAGAGAAGGAACTCTAGAGGATTTTTACGGAGATATGTCCTCTAAACAGTTCGGGTATATCTTAGAGTTGGATTTTGAAAATGAGTGGCTCAGATTGAACGAAGCCCAGTGGTATACAGAGGAAAACAGAGAACGTCTGGCACAGGTGCATCTGGACCCCAATATGGAAATGCCAAACGGATATTATATTCGCACATGGGAAAACGACAGAACCATGGATATGGGAAAACGACCAGAAATTCTGGTGGTGGAATTTACGGAAAATGGTGTGGAGCAGAAAGAACTGAAAAGCTGGAAAGAACTGCAGAAGCATCTGGAAGAAGAAGGCGGATACCTGCCTTTCTGGATTACTTCGGAAAATGGTGTTGTGACAAAAGTGGAAGAACAGTATGTTCCGTAACAAAAAAAGGCACAGAATTGAGGGTGTCGAAAAAGTCGACACCCTTCGTCAAAATCAGGATTTTGACGAGGTTACTGTATGTATAAACAGTACGTTCCATCGGCATAAAAATGCCTTGAAACGTGCTGTTTTCCTCGTCGGAAGTGAATTCCGACTGCGGATTCCATTTGGGACACGCTTCGTTTCCCAAACCCTTCCGCGTTCTTGCAAAAGTGTAAAATATAATTTTTTGACAGTCTGAGAATTTTAGATGGGTTCTGTGCCTTTTGTATTTGCAAAGATTTCGTCCATGTGGGGCAGGTCGTAGTCCAACAGCCAGTTATGGCAGTCCTCATAAAAAGGAGAAAGGAGGGATTTGTCTGCCGCTACCAAGTCCATACCTCTGTCATCATAGAGATGGAGGAGGAAAGGTGTCTGGGTGTTGAAAAAGAAAACAGCAGAGGAAAGCTCCAGAAATCCGGCGAAATCAGTTTTCAGGATACCGTCCAGCAGGGCGGCGGTTTTAGGTGGCGTTTCTTCCATATCCCAGAAAAAGAAGATACGGGTGAAGGGTTCGCCGTCACGGTCTACGGTTTCCTGTTCATAGACCTCCGCAGGTTCTGGCAGGCGAGCAAGTTTGCAGAAACGGTCGAGAAGCTCGTTGATGTCGGAATCCATATCCGGTGTACGGTAGAGCACCCAAAGGAGGGTATCGAAGGCAGGTGCTTTTTCATAGAGAAAAGAGGTACGCCAGTATGCCATACGGAAATAACGGGGGTCATTGACGGGAATGTCCTCGGGACCGATCTCGAAGCGGAGGGACAGGGGACTTTCGTAAAATATAGGTAATTGCAGGCGTTCATTGCCCAGTGCCTGCAATGTGGACAGGGTTCGTTCTAATAACATGGGAGACTCCTTTTGTGATATTTTGCAATAGTATAGCAGAAAATGGGAAAGAAAAAAAGAGAATGGAAAAGATGCCTGAAAATTTGCAAAAAAGAAGAAAGCTGAAATCTTTTTGCAGAGATTCCAGCTTTCTTTGTTTTCTTGATGAAGAAATTCGTGTTTATGCTTTTTCTGTTCGGGTGGTGCGCAGGAACATGGCAATGGCTGTGCCGCAAATGATGGCGTAACCTACCCAGCTGAGCCAGTCAGGAATCTGTCCGAATACGATGAAGCCCAGAAGCGCCGAGAAGGGAATCTGGAAGTAGTCGAAAACGGAAATTTCCCTTGCGGGCGCATAGCAGTAAGCGGCAGTGATGGTGAACTGACCGCCGGCAGCAGAAAGACCTGCCAGAAGAAGTGTGCCCAGCTGCACCCAAGTCATAGGGTGGAAATCGAAAATCAGGAAGGGCAGCAGCACCACACAGGAGAACGCTGAGAAGAAGAATACGATGAAAGGTCCTGCAACGCCTTGTTGTCCCAAAGAGCGGACATAGGTATACGCAAGACCTGCGCCAAGACCGCCCATAAGCCCGATGAGAGCAGGAATGAGATTCATATTGCCTGTGGGTTTGACAATGAACAGAACACCAATGAAGGCGGTGATGATGGACAATGTCTGGAAGCGGTTGGGTTTTTCTTTCAGAAGGAAGATGGCAAAAATCACCGCGAAGAAGGGTGACATCTTATTGAGCATGGATGCGTCTGCCAGCACCAAATGGTCTACGGCATAGAAGTTGCACAGAACACCCACGGTGCCTGCCAATGCCCGCCAGAACAGATGCAGTTTGGCTTTGGGGGTAAAAGTTACTTTGGGGCGTTCCCGATACAAAATCACAGCGGCAAAGAGCAGTGCCACGAAATTACGGAAAAAACTTTTCTGCATGGAAGGCAGGTCGCCGGAAAGCCGCACAAACAAATTCATCAAAGCGAAAAAGAAGGATGATGCGGTGATGCACAAAATCCCTTTTTGTTTTTGTGTCATAAGAAAACTCCTTTCAGAAAAAATCGCACGGGGTTTATTATACGACGGTTTTGGAGGAAAGAAAAGAGAAAATGCAGCTTTTTTCCAAAAAAGAACAGCAAGAAAGCCTTTTAGAAGGTTTTTGCTGTCTGATTTGGTTTTATTCGCCGTGGATGGCTTTTCTGCGGGCTTCGGCTTCCGCTTTGGAGAAAGGACAGCCGCAGTAATCCTGACGGTAGAGGTGGTACTGTTCTGACAGTTCGCAGGAGCGTTTATAGCCGTTTTTCTTCTTGAAATCGGAAAAGAGATAAGAAACGCCGTAGGTTTCTGCCAGTTCTTTGCCGATGGCATTGAGGACCTGTGCGTTTTTATGAGGGCTGATGGAAAGGGTGGTGGTGAAGTAATCAAAGCCGCCAGCCTTTGCAGCTTCTGCTGTCTTTTTCAGTCGCAGGGTATAGCAGTCGAAGCAACGCTGTCCCCCTTCCGGTTCCTGTTCTCTGCCTTTTGCCATGGCGAAAAAGGTTTCCGGATCATATTCTCCAACGATGCAGGACACTTCGCCTTCCAAAGGCATCTGAGCAATGAGTTTTTGTTGTTCTTCCGCACGGTGGGTAAATTCTGCCGCAGGGGAGATATTGGGGTTATAGTAATATACGGTAATATCAAAGTAATGGGAGAGATACTCCAATACATAAGAAGAGCAGGGACCGCAGCAGCTATGAAGCAGCAGACGGGGACGGCGTTCTTCCTTTTCTATGGTCTTTAACGTGCGTTCCAGCACAATCTGATAATTCTCTTTCTGCAAGATAAACACCTCGTTTCTATCTCAAACAGTGTAACAGGTAAGGAAGAAAATGTAAAGAAGTGTGATGTATTTAAAAAAGAACAAAAATAGTTCACAAAATTACGATTTTTTGAGATGGTAAAATCAAAAAACAGTCATGAAATTTTAACGGAATTTTAGCGGTGTTTTATACAAAATGTCACTTGCGCCCAAAATGCAACGGGAAAGAACGGAGAAAAGCGGGAAAGGGGTTGTGCAAATGGGAGAAGGAAAAAAAGCAATAAAAAAAGGCGGGAAACCGCCGGAAATTCAAGGAAAAAGGGCTTGACAGCCAGTTTTAGATGTGGTAAAATATCTCACACATTGGCAAACAAGCACACATATCCATGATTTATGGTCAGTATAGCATAGAGGTTTGCAAAATTCAACATCTTTTTGCAGAATTCGGCAGGAACCTTGAAATAGAGGGGATTTCTGACACATAAGGATTGCGCTTTGTTTGGAATCATTGGCTTTTATATGGTGAACGGGAGGCTGTATGGCAAACTGTTCAAAAGTTGCATTAGAATTTCTTAGATAAAAGAGGCTTTTGTCACGACCACTGATCAAAGGTGGTGCAGGCAAAGGTCTAGCTTTGTTTGGGCAATTCTAAATTTTTTGCGCAAAAGCAGAAAATTTCTGCAAAAAAGCAGCTGCCATGGGCGCCTGATAGAGAGAAACGACAGGTCGTTTTTCTGTATCAAGTGTCCGTAGGGCAGTGGTAATGTCGGTGTGATAGATAAATTCGAGAGGTGACAAGATGGAAAAAAACAGAATTCATGCACTCCGTTTTGGCGACACGACACGAATGAGCTATTCCAAAATCAACGAAGTTTTGGATATGCCCAATCTGATCGAGGTGCAGAAGGACAGTTACCAGTGGTTTTTGAAGGAAGGTTTGAAGGAAGTATTTGAAGATATTTCCCCCATCACAGACTTCAGCGGCAATCTGGTGCTGGAATTCATTGATTTTACATTGGATTCCGAACCCAAATTCTCCATTGAAGAATGTAAAGAACGTGATGCCACCTATGCGGCAGCATTGAAAGTAAAAGCAAGACTGTATAACAGAGAATTGGACGAACTGAAGGAACAGGAAATCTTCATGGGTGATTTCCCTCTGATGACAGAAACAGGTACCTTCATCATCAACGGTGCAGAACGTGTTATCGTCAGCCAGTTGGTTCGTTCCCCCGGCATTTACTATGCTTCTGATTTTGACAAAGTTGGGAAAAAGCTGCTTTCCGCAACTGTTATCCCCAACAGAGGCGCTTGGCTGGAATATGAAACAGACTCCAACGACGTATTCTATGTAAGAGTTGACCGTACCAGAAAAGTTCCCGTAACCGTTCTGATTCGTGCACTGGGCATTGGCTCCGACGCGGAAATCATTGACCTGTTCGGCGAAGAACCTAAGATTCTGGCTACACTGGAAAAAGACGTTTCCAAATCTTACGAAGAAGGTCTGATCGAAATCTATAAAAAGCTGCGTCCCGGCGAACCTCCCACAGTGGAAAGTTCCGAATCCCTGCTGCGCGGCATGTTCTTTGATCCCAAACGTTATGACCTGGCAAAAGTAGGCCGTTACAAATTCAACAAGAAACTGGCTCTGAGAAACAGAATCCGCGGCGCGAAACTGGCGGAAGCAGTGGTTGACCCTATGACAGGGGAAGTTCTGGCTGAAGAAGGCGCAGTGCTGACAATGGAACTGTGCGATACCATCCAGGACAGCGGTATCGACCACCTGTATATTGAAGTAGAAGAAAGAAAAGTAAAAATCCTGACAAACCGTGCAGTTGCAATTGATGCATATCTGGAAGAATTCGGTCTGACAGCAGACGATGTAAACATCAAAGAAAGAGTTTACTTCCCTGTGCTGGAACAGCTGCTGAACGAATACACAACAGCGGAAGAACTGAAAGCTGCCATCAAAGAAAACATCCACGAACTGGTGCCTAAGCACATCACACTGGAAGACATCATGGCTTCCATCAACTATGTGATGCAGCTGGATTACGGCTACGGCAACGTGGACGATATCGACCATCTGGGAAACAGACGTATCCGTTCTGTAGGGGAACTGCTGCAGAACCAGTTCCGTATCGGTCTGTCCAGAATGGAAAGAGTTGTTCGTGAAAGGATGACAACACAGGATCTGGCTGTGGTAACACCTCAGGCACTGATCAACGTACGTCCTGTAACAGCTGCTATCAAGGAATTCTTCGGTTCCTCCCAGCTGTCTCAGTTCATGGACCAGAACAACCCTCTGAGTGAATTGACACATAAGAGACGTCTGTCCGCACTGGGCCCCGGCGGTCTGTCCAGAGAAAGAGCAGGCTTCGAAGTTCGAGACGTTCACCATTCTCACTACGGCAGAATGTGTCCTATCGAAACACCAGAAGGTCCTAACATCGGTCTGATCAATACACTGGCAACATTTGCCCGCATCAATGAATACGGTTTCATTGAAGCGCCTTACAGAAAAGTAGACCAGAGCGGCGATGAACCTCGCGTAACAGACGAGTTCATTTACGTTACCGCTGACGAAGAAGAAAACTACAACGTAGCACAGGCCAACGAACCTCTGGACGCAGAAGGTCACTTCGTTCATAAGAAAGTAACCGGTCGTCACCGTGAAGACATCATCGAAGTTGACAGAAGCCAGATCCACCTGATGGACGTATCTCCTAAACAGATGGTATCCGTTGCAACAGCGCTGATTCCTTTCCTGGAAAACGACGACGCGAACCGTGCGCTGATGGGTTCCAACATGCAGCGTCAGGCTGTACCTCTGATGGTAACTGACTCTCCTATCGTTGGTACCGGTATGGAATACAAAACAGCAAAAGACTCCGGTATCTGCGCCATCGCGAAAAACAGCGGCGTGGTAGAAAGAGTTTCCGCAAACGAAATCGTCATCCGCAACGATGAATCCATGCGTGACACATACAAACTGATCAAGTATCAGAGAAGTAACCAGAGCACCTGCCTGAACCAGAAACCTATCGTAAATGTAGGCGACAGAGTTGAAGCAGGTCAGATCATCGCCGACGGCGCTTCCACTTGTCAGGGTGAACTGGCACTGGGTAAAAACCCTCTGATCGGTTTCATGACATGGGAAGGTTACAACTACGAAGACGCGGTTCTGCTCAGTGAAAAACTGGTGCAGGACGACGTATATACTTCCGTTCATATCAATGAATTTGAAGCAGACGCCAGAGATACAAAACTGGGGCCTGAAGAAATCACAAGAGATATCCCTAACGTAGGCGAAGACGCACTGCGTGACCTGGATGAAAGAGGTATCGTCCGCATCGGTGCGGAAGTACACCCCAACGACATCCTGGTTGGTAAAGTAACACCTAAGGGCGAAACCGAGCTGACCGCAGAAGAAAGACTGCTGCGCGCAATCTTCGGTGAAAAAGCAAGAGAAGTTAGAGATACTTCCCTGCGTGTTCCTCACGGTGAAACAGGTATCATCGTAGACGTTAAGATCTTTACCAGAGAAAACGGCGACGACGTAGGTCCCGGCGTAAACCAGCTGGTAAGAGTTTATATTGCACAGAAACGTAAAATCTCCGTCGGCGACAAGATGGCTGGTCGTCACGGTAACAAAGGGGTTGTGTCCCGTGTACTGCCTGTGGAAGATATGCCCTTCCTGCCCAACGGCCGTCCACTGGACATCGTACTGAACCCTCTGGGTATTCCTTCCCGTATGAATATCGGGCAGGTATTGGAAACCCACCTGTCCCTGGCTGCAAAAGTTCTGGGCTGGAAAATCAGCACACCTGTATTCGACGGTGCAAACGAAATCGACATCATGGATACACTGGAAATGGCAAACGACTATGTCAACACAGAATGGGAAGAATTCTCCGAAAAATGGAAACCCCTGCTGGAAGGCGATATCTATGATGAACTGTATGCAAACAGAGATCACAGAGAAGAATGGAAAGGCGTTGCCATCAGCAGAGACGGTAAAGTTTCCCTGCGTGACGGTCGTACCGGTGAATTCTTCGATAACCGCGTAACCATCGGTTACATGCACTACCTGAAACTGCACCACCTGGTAGACGATAAGATCCACGCACGTTCCACTGGTCCGTACTCCCTGGTTACCCAGCAGCCTCTGGGTGGTAAGGCACAGTTCGGCGGTCAGCGTTTCGGTGAAATGGAAGTTTGGGCGCTGGAAGCATACGGCGCAGCTTACACACTGCAGGAAATCCTGACAGTGAAGTCCGACGATATCGTAGGTCGTGTAAAAACTTACGAAGCCATTGTTAAGGGCGAAAACATCCCCGAACCCGGCGTGCCTGAATCCTTCAAGGTACTGCTGAAAGAACTGCAGTCCCTGGCACTGGATATCCGCGTACTGCGTGAAGACCAGACTGAAGTAGAAATCAAGGAATCCATTGAAGATGTGGATGATCTGAATGTAAATATCGACGGCTTTGAAGGCGAAGACGATGAATTCCGTCGTCCCAGACCTATGACAGCCGAAGAAGAACTGGTGGACTTCCTCTTTGACGATGAAGAAGGCACCGTACACGACAACAGCGATCTGCTGTCCGACGATTATGCCGGCGGCGAAGAACTGTTGGACGATTATGACGAAGAATAAGAAAGGAGAACAAGCCCATGAGCACACAAAACACAGAACAGGGAATTGTTTTTGATTCCATCAAGATTGGATTGGCTTCTCCTGAAAAAATCCATGAATGGTCCAGAGGCGAAGTAAAGAAACCCGAAACCATCAACTACAGAACACTGAAACCCGAAAAAGACGGTCTGTTCTGCGAAAGAATCTTCGGGCCCACAAAGGACTGGGAATGCCACTGTGGGAAATATAAAAGAATCCGTTACAAAGGCGTTGTCTGCGACCGCTGCGGCGTTGAAGTAACAAAGGCAAAGGTTAGAAGAGAAAGAATGGGTCACATCGAACTGGCTGCACCCGTTTCCCACATCTGGTATTTCAAGGGTATCCCTTCCAGAATGGGTCTGATTCTTTCCATGAGCCCCAGAGCACTGGAAAAGGTTCTGTACTTTGCGTCTTATATCGTACTGGATGCAGGGGACACAGAACTGCAGTACAAACAGCTGCTGAGCGAAAGAGAATACAGAGAAGCATATGATAAATACGGCAATCGTTTTGAAGCAGCAATGGGTGCGGAAGCAATCAAAAGACTGCTCCAGGACATTGATCTGGAAAAAGAAGCCGACGAGCTGAAAAAACAGCTCGTCGACACCACAGGTCAGAAACGTGTGCGTATCATCAAGAAACTGGAAGTTGTGGAAAGCTTCCGTGTATCCGGCAACAAGCCTGAATGGATGATTCTGGATGCCATCCCGGTTATTCCTCCCGACATCCGTCCTATGGTACAGCTGGACGGCGGCCGTTTCGCAACCAGTGACCTGAATGATCTGTACAGACGTGTTATTAACAGAAACAACCGTCTGAAAAGACTGCTGGATCTGGGCGCGCCTGACATCATCGTTCGAAACGAAAAAAGAATGCTGCAGGAAGCTGTTGACGCCCTGATCGACAACGGCAGACGCGGCAGACCTGTAACAGGCCCCGGCAACAGAGCGCTGAAATCTCTGTCCGATATGCTGAAAGGGAAACAGGGTCGTTTCCGTCAGAACCTGCTGGGTAAACGTGTTGACTACTCCGGTCGTTCCGTTATCGTTGTAGGCCCCGAACTGAAGATTTTCCAGTGCGGTCTGCCGAAAGAAATGGCTATCGAGCTGTTCAAACCTTTTGTAATGAAGAAACTGGTGGAAGATGGTCTGGCTCACAACATCAAATCCGCTAAGAGAATGGTAGAAAGACTGCAGACAGAAGTTTGGGACATCCTGGAGGATGTCATCAAAGAACATCCTGTTATGCTGAACCGTGCCCCAACTCTGCACAGACTGGGTATCCAGGCATTTGAACCCGTACTGGTAGAAGGACGTGCAATCAAGCTGCATCCTCTGGTATGTACAGCGTACAACGCCGACTTCGACGGTGACCAGATGGCGGTTCATGTACCTCTGTCCGTAGAAGCACAGGCAGAATGCAGATTCCTGCTGCTTTCTCCTAACAACTTGCTGAAACCTTCCGATGGTGCTCCTGTAACCGTACCCTCTCAGGATATGATCCTGGGTATGTATTACCTGACACTGGAAAGAGAAGATTTGAATAAAAAATACGAAGAAGATATTCTGGACGCAGAAGGCAATGTGATCGTTGCCAAAGGCGATCCTATCATCAAAGTATTTAAAGATGAAAAAGAAGCAATGCTGGCTTATGATAACCACGAAATTTATCTGCAGGAAGTTATCAAAGTCAGAAGAACCATGGAATTTAACGGCGTAAAAGAAACCAGACTGGTAAAAGCTACCGTTGGACGTATCATCTTCAACGAAGCAATTCCTCAGAATCTGGGTTACGTTGACAGAACAAACGACGAAACCAAATTTGACTACGAAGTTGGTTTCCTAGTAGATAAAAAAGCCATCGGTAAGATCATCAACAAGTGCATCAACCGTTGCGGCGCAACACAGACAGCTGATGTACTGGATAAGATCAAATCCCTGGGTTACAAATTCTCCACAAGAGCAGCTATGACAGTATCCGTATCCGATATGGAAATTCCTAAGGAAAAAGCGGAATATCTGGCAGAAGCAGAAGCAAAAGTAGATCTGATCACAAGAAAATTCCGTCGTGGTTTGATGACAGACGAAGAACGTCACCAGAAAGTTATCGAAGCATGGAACATTGCCGATGATAAGATCACTGTGGCTCTGCTGGCTGGTCTGGGTAAATACAACAACATCTTCATGATGGCCAACTCCGGTGCCCGTGGTTCCAACAGACAGATCAAACAGCTGGCTGGTATGCGTGGTCTGATGGCATCCCCTAACGGCGGTATCATCGAACTGCCTATCAAAGCGAACTTCCGTGAAGGTCTGTCCGTACTGGAATACTTCATTTCCGCGCACGGTGCTCGTAAAGGTCTGACCGATACAGCGCTGAAGACAGCCGACTCCGGTTACCTGACACGTCGTCTGGTAGACGTTTCTCAGGATATTATCGTTAGAGAATGGGACTGCTGCGAAGGCAGAAACATCGAAACACCTTGTATGGAAATTTCCGCTTTCATGGATGGCAACGAAGTCATCGAAGATCTGCAGGATCGTATCCGCGGCAGATGGTCTGCATATGACATCATCCATCCCGAAACAGGCGAAATCATTGTTCCCGCTGACACCATGATCACCGTAGATCAGGCAGAAGCAGTGGAAAAAGCAGGTATCAAGAAAGTTTGGATCAGAACTGTACTGACATGTCGTTCCGAAGTTGGTATCTGTGCAAAATGTTACGGTGCCAACATGGCATCCGGCAGATATGTACGTATCGGTGAATCCGTAGGTATCATCGCGGCGCAGTCCATCGGTGAACCCGGTACACAGCTGACAATGCGTACATTCCATACTGGCGGTATCGCCGGCGATGACATCACACAGGGTCTTCCTCGTGTCGAAGAATTGTTTGAAGCAAGAAAACCTAAGGGTCTTGCAATCATCGCAGAATTTGGCGGTCATGTAACACTGAACGATACCAAGAAAAAACGTGAAGTAATCATCACAAACCCTGAAACAGGCGAAACAAAAGATTATCTGATTCCTTACGGTTCCAGAATCAAAGTTTACGACGGCGACATCATTGAAGCCGGTGATGAAATCACAGAAGGTAGCGTAAACCCTCACGACATTCTGAAGATCAAAGGTCTGAGAGGCGTTCAGGACTATATGATTCAGGAAGTACAGCGTGTATACCGTCTGCAGGGTGTAGAAATCAGCGACAAGCATATCGAAGTTATCGTTCGTCAGATGCTGAAACGTGTCAAGATCGAAGAAAACGGCGATACAGATTTCCTGCCCGGCTCTCTGGTTGACTGGCTGACATTTGAAAACACAAATGCAGCTCTGGAAGCAGAAGGCAAAGAACCTGCGAAAGGTTCCCGTGTACTGCTGGGTATCACAAAAGCATCCCTGGCAACAGATTCCTTCCTGTCCGCAGCTTCCTTCCAGGAAACAACAAGAGTCCTGACAGAAGCAGCTATCAAAGGCAAGATCGATCCACTGATTGGTCTGAAAGAAAACGTTATCATTGGTAAACTGATTCCCGCTGGTACCGGCATGAGCCGTTACCGCAACATCGAGCTGGAAACAGAACAGACCGAAGATGCGCAGGATTATCAGGCTGACGGCGCTTATATCGACGAAGACGAAATGGTATAAGATGGCGTATAGAAAATGAGCAAAATGGATACAATCCCCAAAGGGTTGTATCCATTTTTTTGCGTTAGCAGCGTAAAGCACCGAAAACAAAGGCTTTCGGGGATTTTGTCGGTGAAATGCGGTGTTTTGCAGAGATTTTTTGTATACAAAGCCGAAAAGGGTAAAATCTGCGTAAAATCAAGGGTTTTCGGGGGAAAAGGGTATTGACTTTTGAATTTTGGGGTGATAAAATTTTCTAGTGTCTGCGAGCTGGAAGTTTTCTAAGCGGCTTCTAAGACGCGACATAAGCATACAGAAATAATGCAAGAGCAGAACGTATGAGATTCTATAAGGAGGTGCATTTTAATGCCAACGTTTAACCAGTTAGTAAGAAAAGGCAGACAGACTGTTGAGAAAAAATCTACAGCACCCGCTTTGCAGAAAGGCCTGAACTCTCTGCAGAAGAAAGCAACTGATGTTTCTTCTCCTCAGAAACGCGGTGTTTGCACAGCAGTAAAAACTTCTACACCTAAAAAACCTAACTCCGCTTTGAGAAAGATCGCCAGAGTTCGTCTTTCCAACGGGATTGAAGTAACAGCTTACATCCCCGGTGAAGGTCACAACCTGCAGGAACACTCCGTTGTTCTGATCAGAGGCGGTAGAGTAAAAGACCTGCCTGGTGTTCGTTACCACATCATCAGAGGTACACTGGATACAGCAGGGGTTGCAAACAGAATGCAGGCGCGTTCCAAATACGGCGCTAAACGCCCTAAAGCATCCAAGAAGTAATTCAATCATCGTAAAAAGAAGAAATGCCTTATACCAATCAATACAATCTGCGATTGCTTAGAAGGACGGATATAAGTTGAGAGATAAGGCATGAAAACACAGGCGAAAAGTCCTGTGAAGTACCGAGAATATCATTATTCATTAAGGAGGGAAGAATCGTGCCAAGAAAAGGACATGTTGCAAAAAGAGAGGTTTTAGCAGACCCTATTTACAACAGCAAGCTGGTTACAAAGCTGATCAACAGCATTATGCTGGACGGCAAGAAAGGTGTTGCTGAAAAAATCGTTTATGGTGCATTCGACAAAGTAGCAGAAAAAACAGGTAAAGAACCCCTGGAAGCATTTGAAGAAGCACTGGGCAATATCATGCCCGTACTGGAAGTTAAAGCTCGCCGTGTTGGTGGTGCTACTTACCAGGTTCCCATGGAAATCAGACCTGAAAGAAGACAGACTCTGGGTCTGAGATGGCTGACAGTTTACGCTAGAAAACGTGGCGAAAAAACTATGGTAGATCGTCTGGCAGCAGAAATCATGGACGCGCTGAACAATGCTGGCGGCGCTTGCAAGAAAAAAGACGAAACACACAAAATGGCAGAAGCAAACAAAGCTTTCTCCCATTTCAAATGGTAATCAAAAACGAAGAAAAGTATGGATCACGGCAAGCCCGAAAAGACTGATTAGCAGTTTTTTCGGGTATTGCCCGATTTTAGTATGACACGAAGGAGGAGTAAGCGTGGCAAACAGAGCGTTCCCGCTGGCCAAAACCAGAAATATTGGTATTATGGCACACATCGACGCAGGTAAGACAACACTTACAGAGCGTATTCTGTTCTACACAGGCCGTAACTACAAAATCGGTGATACCCACGAAGGTACAGCAACCATGGACTGGATGGAACAGGAACAGGAAAGAGGTATCACAATTACTTCCGCAGCGACAACTTGTCAGTGGAATGGTAACAGAATCAACATCATTGACACACCAGGTCACGTTGACTTCACAGTAGAAGTTGAACGTTCCCTGCGTGTACTGGACGGTGCCGTTTGCGTATTCTGCGCAAAAGGCGGTGTAGAACCTCAGTCCGAAACTGTATGGCGTCAGGCTGACAACTACAACGTACCCAGAATGGCATTTGTTAACAAAATGGACATCATGGGTGCAAACTTCTATAATGTACTGCAGATGATGGTAGACAGACTGGGTTGCACACCTGTTGCTGTTACTCTGCCTATCGGTGCAGAAAGCGATTTCGTTGGTATCATCGACCTGATGAAAATGAAAGCTCTGATCTATGAAGATGATCTGGGTAAAGAAATCGACGAAGAAGACATCCCCGCAGAATACTTGGATAAAGCTGAAGAATACAGAGCAAAAATGATCGAAGCAATCTGCGAAACAGACGAAGAACTGATGGAAAAATTCTTCGCTGAAGAAGAAATCACAGAAGAAGAACTGAAAGCAGCACTGCGTAAAGCATGTATCAACTGCGAACTGGTTCCCGTATTCTGCGGTTCCGCTTACAGAAACAAAGGCGTTCAGAAACTGCTGGACGGCGTTATCGAATATATGCCCGCTCCCATCGATATCCCCGCTATCAAAGGTATCGATCCCGAAACAGACCAAGAAGTAGAAAGACATTCTTCCGACGAAGAACCTTTCTCCGCTCTGGCATTCAAGATCATGAATGACCCCTTCGTTGGTAAGCTGGCATTCTTCCGTGTGTACTCCGGTACACTGGATGCAGGTTCTTACGTTTACAACTCTACAAAGGGTAAAAAAGAACGTGTAGGCCGTATCCTGCAGATGCACGCAAACCACAGAGAAGAAATCGACAAGGTTTACTCCGGTGATATTGCGGCTGCAGTAGGTTTCAAACTGACAACAACAGGTGACACAATCTGTGATGAAGATCACGAAGTAATTCTGGAATCCATGGTATTCCCTGAACCCGTTATCTCCGTTGCAATTGAACCTAAAACAAAAGCAGGTAGAGACAAAATGGGTATCGCTCTGGCAAAACTGGCAGAAGAAGATCCCACATTCAAAACATACACAGACTCCGAAACCGGTGACACAATCATCTCCGGTATGGGTGAACTGCACCTGGAAATCATCGTTGACCGTCTGCTGAGAGAATTCAAAGTAGAAGCAAACGTTGGTGCTCCTCAGGTTGCTTACAAAGAAACATTCCGTAAAGCTGTTGACGTTGAAGGTAAATTCGTTCGTCAGTCTGGTGGTAAAGGTCAGTATGGTCACTGTAAAGTGAAATTTGCACCTATCCCTACAGATGCAGAACACAACTACGAATTCATCAACAGCACCGTTGGTGGTTCTATTCCTAAGGAATATATCCCCGCTATCGACAAAGGTATTCAGCAGGCTATGCAGAGCGGTATCCTGGGCGGTTATCCCGTACTGGGCGTAAGAGCAGAAGTTTACGATGGTTCCTACCATGAAGTCGACTCCTCTGAAACTGCGTTCATGGTTGCTGGTTCCATGGCTTTCAAAGAAGCTATGAGAAAAGGTGACGCTGTACTGCTGGAACCCATCATGAAAGTTACAGTAACAGTACCCGAAGAATACATGGGTGACGTTATTGGTGACATCAACTCCCGTCGTGGCCGTATCGAAGGTATGGAAGCTAGAAACGGCGTACAGGTAATTCACTCCTTCGTACCTCTGGCTGAAATGTTCGGTTACTCCACAGACCTGCGTTCCAGATCTCAGGGCCGTGGTAACTACGTAATGGAAGTAGACCACTACGAACCCTGCCCGAAATCCGTTCAGGAAAAAGTTCTGGAAGGCAGAAAATAATTGCAAAAACCGGAATATAATTGTATTTTGGTATTGCAAAAACTGCGGAAGTTTAATATAATTAAGGACGATAGGTACATTTATGCGATAATGTATGAATCTATTTGCCTTAGTAAATTTTAAAGGAGGATATTTAAAAATGGCAAAACAGAAATTTGAAAGAACCAAACCTCATATGAATATTGGTACTATCGGTCACGTTGACCATGGTAAAACAACTCTGACTGCAGCTATCACAAAAACACTGCATGAAAGATATCAGATCGGTGAAGCAGTTGCTTTCGAAAACATCGACAAAGCTCCCGAAGAAAGAGAACGTGGTATCACAATCTCCACAGCTCACGTTGAATACGAAACACCCGTAAGACACTATGCACACGTTGACTGCCCGGGTCACGCTGACTATGTTAAAAACATGATCACAGGTGCTGCTCAGATGGACGGCGCTATCCTGGTAGTAGCTGCTACAGACGGTCCTATGGCTCAGACAAGAGAACACATCCTGCTGTCCCGTCAGGTAGGCGTACCTTACATTGTTGTATTCATGAACAAATGCGACATGGTTGAAGACGAAGAACTGCTGGATCTGGTTGAAATGGAAATCAGAGAACTGCTGAACGAATATGAATTCCCCGGTGATGATATCCCCATCATCAGAGGTTCCGCATTCCAGGCTCTGCAGGATCCCGCTGGTCCTTGGGGCGACAAGATCATCGAACTGTTCGATGCAATCGAATCCTACATTCCCGAACCCGAACGTGACACAGACAAACCTTTCCTGATGCCTGTCGAAGACGTATTCTCCATCACAGGTCGTGGTACAGTTGCTACAGGTAGAGTAGAAAGCGGCGTTGTTAAAGTACAGGACGAAGTTGAAATCGTTGGTCTGACAGACGAAATCAGAAAAGTAGTTGTAACTGGCGTAGAAATGTTCAGAAAACTGCTGGATCAGGCTGAAGCTGGTGACAATATTGGTGTTCTGCTGCGTGGTGTTCAGAGAAACGAAATCGAAAGAGGTCAGGTTCTGGCTAAACCCGGTTCCATCACACCTCATACAAAATTCAAAGCACAGGTTTACGTTCTGAGCAAAGAAGAAGGTGGCCGTCATACACCTTTCTTCAACAACTACAGACCTCAGTTCTACTTCAGAACAACAGACGTTACAGGCGTTATCTCTCTGCCCGAAGGTACAGAAATGTGCATGCCTGGCGACAACGTTGAAATGACAATCGAACTGATCACACCCGTTGCTATGAACCAGGGTCTGCGTTTCGCTATCCGTGAAGGTGGTAGAACAGTAGGCGCAGGTTCCGTAGTAGAAGTTATCGAATAATTTCAACTCCATACGGTAAATGCAAAAGGAGTATCCTTAGGGATACTCCTTTTTTGTGTGCTGCCATATATTAAGGAAGAAACGGGAACGGAATGACGAAAAGAAATATTTTCTGTTTCGGAAGAATAGACAAAAAAGGGAAAACAGGATAGAAGGATATTTAGCGTAATTTTTCACAAAAATATGATGGTATGAAAAAATGTGATAAGAACGGTTCATGGCAGGGGAGAAGCCCATTCGAGGGAAAGAAAAAGGTTTATTTTTTACCGAAAAAAAGGGAAAAAGCCCGAAAGATTGGGAAAAGAAGGAAAAAGCAAGGGATGTTCATTATGAAAAGTACACAATACTTGTATGACAACATAAGGGCAAAAACCATGTTGGAGACAGTGGGGATATTGACAGAGAAAAGACAATAGTGTAAAGTAGGGTTAAGCAAAAAGACAAGGAACACACAAAATCAGCAGGCAGTGTGTTATTTTTTCGGCAGTATATTTCGCATACAAAGTATTGAGAAAAACAAAGGTTTCTTTGCCATTCACAGATCCATGGAACGGACATTTTCCGGAAGAATCGAGAAGCGATCGTGGCTGAAGGCAAGAGAATTTGGGTAAAAGAGGCGAAAGGAAGATGCCGGAAGAACCATGGATTTTTGTTGGTTTTTTTGTGGCGAAAAGACAGTGAGAACTGTCGGTATTACCATAAATTGTGACCGTTTTTTATCTAATATTTAATCGACAAAGATGTTGACAATTTTTAGACAAAAATGGTATAGTTCTTTTAGAAGCGCACAAATGCTTTTCTGTTGAGATGCAAAAAAGCGAATGTGGACTTCATGACGGCAGCGTCGGATGTAGGTTGTTTTTATAAAGCGACCGGGGCGCAAGGACGGTTGCTTTAAATTTATTAAAAAATAGGAGGAATATTAAATGGATTTCAAATTGACAAAAACTCAGATGCTTCAGCAAGAGTTGTTCAGAAAATTTGCTGAAACAGAAGTTAAACCCATCGCAAAGGACATGGACGAAAAAGAAGAATACTCTGCTGAACTGCTGCAGAAATTGCAGAAAATCGGTGCGTTCGGTATTCCTTATTCCAGAGAATATGGCGGTCAGGGTGCAGACGTTCTGACATACACACTGTGCATGGAAGAAATGTCCAAAGTTGATGCTTCCACAGGTATCACACTGTCCGTACATACATCTCTTTGCTGCCCTTGTATCAATGAATTTGGTACAGAAGAACAGAAACAGAAATATCTGAGACCTCTGGTTGACGGTTCCAAGATCGGCTGCTTTGGTCTGACAGAACCCGGTGCTGGTACAGACGCTGCTGGCGTACGTACAGAAGCTACACTGGATGGCGACTACTATGTACTGAACGGTACAAAGATGTTCACAACAAACTCCGGTTTTGCTGATATCTTCATCGTATTCGCTCTGACAGACAAATCCAAAGGTCCTAAAGGTATGTCCGCTTTCATCGTAGAAAGAGGCTACGAAGGTCTGACAGTTGGTCCCAACATCGAACGTATGGGTATCAGAGCTGCTTCCAACTGTGAAGTAATCTATGAAAACGTAAGAGTTCCCAAAGAAAACCTGCTGGGCAAAGAAGGTCAGGGCTACAAGATCGCTATGACAGCTCTGGGCGGCGGTCGTATCGGTATCGGTGCTCAGTCCGTAGGTATCGCACAGGGTGCTATTGATGAAACACTGAAATATGTTAAAGAAAGAAAACAGGGTGGCAAACCCATCGGTAAATATCAGAATACACAGTTCAAACTTGCTGAATGCCAGACAAAAGTTGATGCTGCTAGACTGATGGTATGGAGAGCTGCTACTGAAAAAGACAACCATGGCAACTACGCTCCTTATGCTGCTATGTGCAAATACTTCGCATCTGATGTAGCAAACGAAGTTACAAGACAGTGCGTACAGCTGTTCGGTGGTTACGGTTACTGCCGTGAATATCCCGTTGAAAGAGCTATGCGTGACGCTAAAATCACAGAAATCTACGAAGGTACAAACGAAGCTATGAAGATGATCATCTCCGGCTCCATGAAGGTTTGATCTAGTAGATATTCTCAAATTTAGATGACGAAGCTAAATTACTAATATTTTGGAAGGAGAACTATAATGAAAATCGTTGTATGCATTAAACAAGTACCAGATACAGTTGAAGTTAAAATTGATCCTAAAACCGGCACTCTGATCCGTGACGGTGTTCCCTCTATTATCAACCACGACGACAAAACAGGTATCGAAGCTGCTCTGACTCTGAAAGAACAGCTGGGCGGCACAGTTACAGTAGTATCCATGGGTCCCCCTCAGGCAGACGTTGCTCTGAGAGAAGCTCTGGCTATGGGTTGTGACGAAGCTATCCTGGTTTCCGGCAGAGAATTCGGTGGTTCCGATACATACGCTACATCCGGTATCCTGGCAGCTGCTCTGAAGAAAATCGGTTACGATCTGATCATCACAGGTCGTCAGGCAATCGACGGTGACACAGCTCAGGTTGGTCCTCAGATTGCTGAAAAACTGCATGTTCCTCAGGTTTCTTATGTTGAAGAAATCAAAGAAGCTACAGAAGATTATGTAGTAGTTAGAAGACAGTTCGAAGATGGCTACCACATCATCAAAATCAAAACTCCTTGCCTGCTGACAGCTATCGCAGAACTGGCAACACCTAGATACATGACAGTTAGAGGTATCGTAGAAGCTTACGAAAAAGAAATCAAGATTCTGGACTTCGAAGCTCTGAAAGATGGCCTGGAACTGGATATGATCGGCTTGAAGGGTTCCCCTACAAACGTATATCAGTCCTTCACAAAAGAAGTAAAAGGCGCTGGTACAATCCTGAAAGACCTGTCCGCAGACGAAGCTGTTAAAGCAATCGTTGCTAAACTGGAAGAAAAATTCATCATCTGATGAATGCTTGCGGATCCGTTTGTTAAGGACGGAAAGAAGCAGAAAAACGCTGTTTCTGCTGAAAAAGAAGCTAATACGAAAATTTGGAATATAAGGAGGAAACCCTACAATGAGTAATGGTATTTATGTAGTAGTTGAACAAAGAAGCGGTAAGGTTCAGAACGTAGGTCTGGAACTGATCGGCGAAGCTACAAGACTGAAAGCAGATCTGAAAGATGATGTATATGCAGTCCTGCTGGGCAGCGGTATCGAAGGCGAAGTTGACAAACTGTACCACTATGGCGCAGACAAGGTAATCCTGGTTGACCATCCTTACCTGAAAGAATATGTAACAGAACCTTATACAAAAGCTGTTACAGAAATCATCAAAAAATTCGATCCCGAAATCATGCTGTTCGGCGCTTCTT
>UMFX01029345.1_pt1 | contig 42401 bp, 38 predicted proteins | sample 1965131 | NCBI WGS metagenome assembly UMFX01 (sample SAMEA4836058, study PRJEB28245) | human gut metagenome | biome: gut microbiome; material: fecal sample | place: Denmark | collected 2008 | reverse complement strand
AGAGCTGCTGATGGATGAGGAGGGACTCCAGGATACGCCCAACAAGTTAATTCATATCGGAAAGCCCATTGAGTTTGATATGGAGCGGTTTGAGGAGCAGCTGGAGGAACTGTATCCCATCGCAAACCAAGATGGAGACCGGATCCGGGAAGCAGTCATGAAGATTGTGACAACCTACCATCCGAAATAGTTTTTTAGATGAAATGTATGCATAGAAAATAGAAATAAGGTGGAATAAATCCAGAAAAGAGGCATAGAAATGTCATATTTAGTAGTAGTTGCGCATCCGGATGATGAGGTTCTTGGTGCCGGAGCCACTATATATCGTTTGACACAATCCGGAGAGCAGGTGTCCGTATGCATTTTATGCGGACAGGCTAATGCAAGATCCTTTCGACCGACAGACAATGAACTTGAGGCAGACAGTAACCGCAGTATGAAAACTCTGGGAGTCAACCATGTATTTAAAGGGAATTTCCCTAATATTAAATTCAATACAGTTCCGCACCTGGAGCTTGTGCAATTTATAGAGAATGCCATCATTGAATCCGAAGCATCTGTTGTTATTACACACCATCCATCAGATTTAAACAACGATCATCTGCATACCTCTTTAGCATGCCAGGCAGCTGTGCGCCTGTTTCAGAGAAGAGGAGACGTTAAACGACTGGACGAATTTTTATATATGGAAGTACCTTCGGCAACAGAGTGGGGGGTAAACACGGCGTTAAATAAATTCCAGCCAGATACATTCGTTGAGGTCGGGAAAGTGGCAATAGAGAAAAAAATAGAAGCTCTTGCACTGTACCGTGGTGTTATGAGGGAATATCCGCACCCTAGGAGTGCAGAAGCAATACTGGGGCTCGCAGCATTCCGGGGCAGTCAGTCAGGATGCTGCTATGCGGAAGGTTTTGAATGCGCAATAAGGAGAATCGTTTTTTGATGTACAAGAGATATATTAAGCGCCTGTTGGATATTATAGGATCTCTGACAGCAATCATAATATTACTGCCAGTCTATATATTGATTGCATTTGCAGTTTTTTTTGGAATGGGGCATCCGGTTTTATTTGCACAAGAAAGAATAGGACAAGGGGGAAAGATTTTTAAGCTTTACAAGTTCCGTTCCATGACAGATGCAAGAGATAACGAAGGGAATCTGTTAGAAGAGGAAAAGAGACTTACTAAACTGGGAATTTTTTTACGTTCCTCATCTCTGGACGAATTACCTGAACTTTTTTTGATTTTAAAAGGTGATATGTCCTTTATTGGTCCTCGCCCTCTTCCTACATATTACGCTCCCTATTTTTACAAAAAAGAGTGGGCACGTCACAAGGTCAGAGGCGGGCTGATACCTCCAGACAGTCTGTCACATAAGGTCTTTACTACATGGGAAGAACAGTTTGAATATGAAGTTTACTATGCAGAGCATGTTTCATTACTTCTTGATATCCGGGTAATGGTTACAACATTAGAAATTCTGGTAAAGAGGGTAATATTCAATTATGGGGCAGAATTCAGACCACATTTGAACGTATACAGAAAATCCAAGATGGGTGCAAACGACGAGGTACATCATGCTAATTGATACGATCAACTTTTTAATCAGGGAACAGGGTTCTCCTTTTTATTTTTTTGACGCAGATGGTTTTATAGAAAATTACAAAGAATTGGATCAGACTTTCAAGTCGGTTTATCCATATTATCAGATTTCTTATTCTTATAAGACAAACTACACCCCATATATCTGCGAACTGGTAAAGAAGCTGGGGGGATTTGCAGAAGTAGTTTCAGATATGGAATATATGCTTGCCAAAAAAATCGGTTATAACAATCCGCAGATTATATATAATGGGCCGGCTAAAGGACCACTTTTGGAAGAGCATCTTCTTAAAGGTGGTTTTGTTAATGTAGATAACTGCGAAGAAATGAGACGAATCTGTAAAATTGCGGGGGAGAATCCAGATATCCCGATAAAACTGGGGCTCCGTATCAATATGGATGTGGGGGGTGATTTTGTATCCAGATTTGGATTTGAACCGGGAAAAGCAGACATTGAACAGGCTATATATCAGGCAGGAATGCAAAAAAATATTCAGCTTGTGGGGCTGCATTGTCATATTAGCCGCGCCAGGGGAATTGAGGCCTGGAAAAGACGAACAGAAATCATGCTGGAATCTGTAAAAAGATATTTTCAACATACACCCGAATACATCAGTCTGGGCAGTGGAATGTTTGGAAAAATGTCTCCGGAATTATCACAGCAGTTTGGGCTTGCAATTCCTACATATAAAGAATATGCAGAGGCTGTCCTTAGACCTATTTCAGACTATTTTTCTGATTCTGAATTTAAGCCGATGATACTGACAGAACCGGGCACTACATTAGTATCTAATTATATTTATTTTATTACTAAAATTCTTCATATCAAAGAGATTCGCGGACGGATGATGGCGACAACAGATGGCAGCTTTGAAAATCTTGGTGAAATATGTACTTTGAAAAAACTTCCAGTGAGACGAATTCCGGCAAACCAGACACCTCAATTTTACAGTAGTCTGGATATCATGGGATATACATGTCTGGAGCAGGATCTGATGTATGAAGGATTGGAAGGCGATATGGCTCCTGGCGACTATCTGATATTTGAAAATGTAGGAGGATACTCCATTGTTTCAAAGCCGCAGTTCATCAATCCCAATGGTGCGATGTATGCGGTTAGAGGAAATCAGAAACCATTCCCAATTATGCGTTCAGAAACATTTGAGGATGTATTTTCTAAATTTATTTTTGATACAGAATAATCATAAAGCGAAGGATGTCATTATGAAAAACATAACTGTTTTAAGTACTGCATGTGGTGCAATATTCATGCCTGGCTTTTTTCAATGCCTGAAAGGAAATGGAGAGCGAAACATACGTATCATTGGATGCGATATTGTCGGATCCAGATTCATGCATGCACTGGTGGACGAATACTACCAAGTGCCTCGCTATACAGATCCACAATATATAGATAGGATTCTTGATATCTGTGTAAAAGAGAAAATAGATATTGTATTTCCTCAGATTTCAATGGAATTGTCTCTGTTTAGAGAGCGGCTCGCCGATTTTGAGAAGCTTGGGATCAAGGTTTCGGTATCTTCCAGGGACACATTGGAAATTGCAAACAATAAATACTTACTATATGAGGTAATGGAAAAGAATGGTTTATCTGTACCGGAGCATTATAAAATCACCTCTGAAAAAACTCTGTTATCAGCTGTCTCAAGGCTGGGATATCCACAAAGAGATGTCTGTGTAAAAGTGGCGGATAATAGTGGAAGCCGGGGAGTAAGGATTATTAGTGTCAATCATTCAAAAGCTGATATTTTTCTTCATGAAAAACCGTCTTCCCTATATGTCACTTTGGAAGAGATGAGAGAGATCCTAAAAGAATGTGAAAAGAGGGAAAGTTTGCCCGATCTATTTGCGATGGAGGCATTACCAGGATGTGAATACACAGTGGACCTGCTTGCGGATAAAGGAAATGTGCTGTGCATAGCGGGCAGACGGAATATCTCCAGTTCCATGAGCATTGCACAGGAAAGTATTGTAGAAGAAAAAACAGATGCGTTCCAGTTATGTAAACAAATTGTAAAACTATTAGGATTAGACGGTAATATTGGGTTTGACTTCATGCTTGATGCCAATGATAATCCTGTACTTACAGATCTGAATCCGCGGATTACAGCAACGATCGTATTATATGCGGCTGCAGGGATTAATTTTCCATATTTAAGAGTTAAGCAACTTCTTGGAGAAAAGATAGGCCCTGCTCATATAAAAGCTGGGGTTTCCTTAATACGAAAATATGATGATCTGATTATTGATTCTGATGGTAAGCGTATTGTGGTATAGAGTGTTTGGGATATGATATGAAAAAAATATTGATTTTAGGCAATGATGGGTATATTGGCTCCCATGTGGAAAACTGGTTAAAAAAGGATGAAACACTAGAGGTGGATGGACTCTGCATTAAAAATGATGCCTGGAAGGACAAGGATTTCACGGGATACGATGTAATTATTAATGCGGCAGGGATTGCACACATACAGCCTCGGGAAGAATTAAGGTCTTTATTTTATTCCATAAATACAGACCTTACAATTAGATTATGTGAAAAATCGAAGCTTTCGGGAGCCGGACAATTCATTTTTTTAAGCTCTATGAATGTTTTCGGCGATCACTGCGGAATCGTAACAAATACAGATAATCCATCTCCAACCAGTTTTTATGGTGACAGTAAACTAAAAGCCGATCAGGCGATACAGAAAATGAACACAGATTTTTTTAAGGTCGCCAGTGTTCGCCCTCCGGCTGTGTATGGAAAGGGATGTAAGGGGAATTTTCCAACGTTGGTCAGGTATGCAGCCAGACTTCCGGTTTTTCCAGATTATGAGCAAAAAAAGAGTATGATCTATATTGATAATTTATGCGAATTTATCCGGCTTCTGATTGAGCATGAAAGTTTTGGGGTATTTCATCCTCAGAACAGAGAGTATACCTCTACAACAGAGATGGTGCGGGAGATAGCCCGGGTTCAAGGACACTCGATTAGATTTACAAAGATATTCAATCCTTTGCTGCGTTTGCTGGAGAAAAGAATCCGGATTATAAATTGTGCGTTTGCAGATGATGCATATGAGCTGGAGCTAAGTGGGTATTTTAACTGGGAGTACTGTGTAATGGATTTTGGTGCAACGATTAAAGAAAGCATAGCATAATGGGCGAAAGGGATATAAATAGTATGAAAACATTATGGATTATAGATCACTATTCTTCTGAGCCTAAATATGGAGGATACACCAGGCAATATGATTTTGCGAAAGAATTAAGTAGACGAGGGTATAAAGTAATCATTGTATCGTCTTCATTTTCTCATTTCAACCATGAGTATTTTAGTAATGATAATATTTTAATTTCGAATTTTTATCCTAATGCATATTATGTGTATTTAAAAACGAGTAGTTACCATAGCAATAGTGGTTTCGGTCGTGCACGTAGTATGTTTTCTTTTTTATTTCAGGTTATAATTCATGCAAAAAAGATAGCACATAAACTTGGAGTTCCTGATGTGGTAAATGGCTGCTCTGTTCATCCGCTTTCCTGGGTTGCCGCCTATTGGATATCTAGTAAATATAAAGCGCGATATTGTATTGAGATTAGAGATTTATGGCCATATGCATTAGTTTCCAGTGGAGACAAAAAAAAGTATGATCCGATGGTCATTTCCTTTGCTATCTTACAAAAATGGGCGTGTTCTAGAGCTAGTAAGATAATTTATTCTATGTCACGGGCAGATGAATACTTTAGGCAAAAACTGAATATTTCTCAAGAAAAATTGTTTTATGTAGGTCAGCCGATAGATTGTCAACGATATGATAAAAATGCAGACAATTACGAGACGCTTCCCGAAGAAATCAAGGAATTTATAGATGAAAGTTTCCTTTGTGTGTTTTCAGGGTATTACATGAAATATGAAGGAGTTTATGTAATTTTACAAGCATGCAGTATTTTAGTTAGAAAAAACATTCCTATAAAAATGATATTTGTAGGTAGCGGAGAGGAATACGAGGGAATGTTTCAATATGTAAAAGAGTATCATCTGGAAAAAAACGTTTTAATTTGTGGACGAATTCCTAAGGAAGCTGTGCCAGCATTACAAAGAAGAGGGGATATTTGCATTGCACATTTGGATGAACCTGGACATCCAGGAGTGTTCCAATATGGTGTATCCAAGATAAAGGTTAGTGAATACCTATACTCGGGTTCAGTTGTTCTTTTTGGATTTCGTAATGCCAATGACCCCGCTATTAAATTAGGAGGAGCAATTCAATTTACTCCGTTTGATGCTGACGATCTCGCCAGAAAGATAGAGGATGTTATTAAAATGGATAAAAGTAGTCGAGCTACATATGGAAAACATGGACAGGAATATACCAGGCAGTATCACAGCGTTGAGAAGTTAACAGACACTCTAGAAAGTGTATTCTTCAAATAAATATTATAAAATATAACGTTATTTTAAGGAGAAAATATGAAGTTTAACGGAATTTATAATGATTTAATTTCTGGAAAAGAGAAACTGGCCCTGGTAGGTTTAGGTTATGTAGGCATGCCCATTGCTGTTGAATTTGCAAAGCATGTCCCGGTCATTGGATTTGACATCAATGAAACGCGGGTCAATGAATATAAAAATGGTATTGATTCTACCAATGAGATTGGGGATGCAATTCAGAATACGACGGTAGATTTTACAGCAGATCCTAAGCGTCTCAAAGAGGCAAAATTCATTATTGTGGCTGTTCCTACACCGGTTAAGGATGATAACAGCCCAGATCTGAAGCCGGTGAAAGGTGCTTCTGCCCTGGTGGGACAAAATATGCAGCCGGGAACGATTGTTGTGTTTGAATCTACGGTTTACCCCGGTGTGACAGAGGATATCTGTATTCCGATCATCGAAAAAGAATCTGGATTAAAATGTGGCGTGGACTGGAAGATCGGCTATTCCCCGGAACGGATCAATCCTGGCGACCGTGTTCACACGCTGACCAAAATCCAGAAGATTGTCTCCGGTATGGATGAAGAATCGGCAACAGAAATCAAGAAAGTGTACGATATAGTCATTAAAGCCGGTACCTTCCCGGTATCTACCATTAAAACCGCTGAGGCAGTAAAGGTGATTGAGAACAGTCAGAGGGATATCAATATCGCATTTATGAATGAGATCGCCATGATCTGCGATAAGATGCAGATCGATACAGATGAGGTCCTGGCAGGTATGAATACGAAGTGGAATGCGCTGGGATTCCGTCCGGGCCTTGTGGGCGGCCACTGCATTGGCGTGGATCCCTATTACCTGACTAATGCAGCAGAGAAGCTGGGGTATCACAGCCAGATCATTCTCAATGGACGTAAAGTTAACGACAGTATGGGAGCTTTCGTGGCAGATGCCGCTATCAAGCAGATGATCGAGGCCGGTATGGCCCCGAAAAAAGCAACTGTGGTAATTTTAGGCATCACCTTTAAGGAAAATTGTCCGGATACGAGGAACAGCAAGGTAGTTGACATCATAAACCATTTGAAAGAATTTGATATCAATCCTATCGTGTCGGATTGCTGGGCGGATCCGGATGTGGCAAAGAGGGAGTATGGAGTGGAGCTTACGGAATTTAAGGAGCTTCCGAAGGCAGACTGCGTGATCATAGCTGTGGGACATAATGAATACCGCTCTATGTCTATGATGGAGATCAAAACATTGTTTAAAGATGGACTGGCCGATGAAGAGAAGGTTCTAATCGATGTAAAGAGCCTTTACCGTATGGATGAGCTTCGTGCCAGTGGGATGAGTTTCTGGAGACTGTAAAGAAGATTGAGGTATTGAAATGAAAATCGTCACAATTATTGGAGCAAGGCCGCAGTTTATCAAAGCTGCGGCTTTTTCCAGGGCAATCACAGGAAAACATGAAGAAATCCTTGTCCATACAGGGCAGCATTTTGACGCGAATATGTCGGATGTGTTTTTTAAGGAATTAAGGATTCCAGAGCCAAAATATAATTTGGGGATTTCTGGTGGAACACATGGAAAGATGACAGGCGCTATGCTTGCAGGCATCGAAGAAGTACTCCTTGAGGAGAAGCCGGACTGGGTACTGGTATATGGCGACACAAATTCTACGATGGCCGGGGCACTGGCGGCTGTGAAGCTGGGAATTCAGATTGCACATGTGGAATCCGGGGTCCGTATGGGCACATTATCTAACCCGGAGGAAGTCAACCGTGTTGTAACGGACCACATTTCTCAGCTCCTCTTCACACCGACAGAAATCGAGGTGGAAAATCTAAAAAAAGAAGGCATCAAAGAACACGTTTACGCTGTGGGAAATATTATGTATGATTCCTTCCTTTATGGAAGCAGAGTTCCGTGGAAGAGGGAGGAAGCAGAAATTTTTGATCTGTGTGGAAATCCAATCGTGATTCCGGATCAGTATTACTATCTTACCTGCCATCGGCAGGAAAATACGTTTGATGACCAGCCTCTTTTAGAAATCCTGCGGGCTATGAATAGCCTGGAGCTGCCAACAATTTATCCGGTCCATCCGAGGAACCGGGAACGGGCAGAAAGGCTTTGCAGAGAATATCAGTTTGAACATGTGGTCCTGACCCAGCCGGTGGGATATCTGGAATCGATTCAGCTTTTAAAACATTGTGAAAAGGTGGTCACGGATTCTGGCGGTCTTCAGTGTGAGGCTTTTTTTGCCGGAAAGCAGTGTGTGACAGTATTTGACCGGGTAATCTGGCCTCAGACTATGGTGGAGAATAGGAATCAGTTAGCCAGACCTCTGGCCTCAGATATTCTGAAGAAATTAGGGAATACGCAAAAAATAGATCTGGGATATCAGCCCTTTGGGGATGGTCGTAGTGCAGAAAGGATCATTGAAATCATGGAGGGAGAAAGCAGATGAGATACGCATTGATTGGATGTGGACGGATCGCCACAAATCATATGAAGGCAGCGGTAAATAACCAGTTAGAGATTTCGGCTGTTTGTGATGTGGTACCAGAGCATATGGAAGTACTTCTTGCAAAGCACGAGTTACAGAACGACATGTCTATCCTGCGCTATACAGACTATAGGAGCATGATACAGGAAGTAAAGCCGGACCTGGTCAGTATTGCGACAGAAAGCGGGATCCATGCGGAGATCGCTCTTTTCTGTATCGACCATGGAGTTCATGTGATCATTGAAAAGCCCATGGCTATGAGTATTTCTGATGCCAATGAAATCATTCGGCATTCCGAAGAAAAGCATGTGAAGGTAAGCGCGTGCCATCAGAACCGCTTCAACATTGCTGTACAGGAAATGCGACATGCATTAGAAGCAGGACGTTTTGGACGTTTATCTCATGGATCCATCCATGTACGCTGGAACCGGAATCAGGGATATTATGATCAAGCTCCCTGGCGCGGAACATGGGCGCAGGATGGCGGCGCACTGATGAACCAGTGTATCCATGGGATCGACCTTCTCCGCTGGACTTTCGGCGGTGAGATTGAGGAGGTATATGGACAGACACGTCAGCAGTTCCATGATTATCTGGAAGCTGAGGATGTGGGAATGGCAGTTGTAAAATTTAAAAATGGGGCGATTGCCACGATTGAGGGGACCACAAATGTATATCCAAAGAATCTGGAAGAAACCCTGTATATCTTCGGGGAAAAGGGTACTGTGAAAATCGGCGGGACCTCTACAAATAATATTGATGTCTGGGATTTTGCGGACGAATCTGAGGCAGATACAAAAAATAAAGGACTTCAGGAGGAAACCAGCAACGTATATGGAAACGGTCATACCAGCCTGTTTGCAGACATGATCGATGCGATCGAGAATGACCGGAAGCCATATGTAGACGCATATGCCGGACGGGATGCATTGGAGCTGGTACTGGCGATATATAAGAGTCAGAAGGAAGGCCATGCTGTAAGGCTGCCATTAGAAAACTTTGCAAGTACAGATATGGAAGGTGAGTTTTAATGGGAAATGATTATTTTGTTCACGAGAGCAGCTATATTGATGATGATGTAGAAATCGGAGAAGGAACGAAGATCTGGCACTTCTGTCATATCCAAAAAGGGGCCCGGATTGGAAAGAACTGTTCTCTGGGACAGAATGTGAATGTTTCTAATAATGTAATCATTGGAAATAACGTTAAAATTCAAAATAATGTTTCTGTTTATGAAGGTGTAGAGTTAGAGGATGGGGTCTTTTGCGGCCCCTCTTGTGTTTTTACGAATGATCTGACACCTCGGGCAGAGTTTCCGAAGGGAAGTACAGGCTATAAGAAAACGCTTGTAAAGCATGGAGCCAGTATTGGTGCGAACGCAACGATTGTGTGTGGGCATACAATTGGGGAGTATGCGATGGTGGCCGCAGGAGCTGTGGTGACAAGGGATGTGGAGCCTTATATGCTGGTGGCTGGAGTGCCGGCAAAGGTGGTTGGGAAGATAGATAAAGAAGGGAAATTGATAAGGGAGTTATAGGATATGAAGGTGTTGTTTATATCGGCGGCGGATAGTATTCATACTGTACGATGGGTCAACTCCTTAGCTGAAAGAAAACAGGATGTAATTCTTGTATCCTTGCCAAATCATAGAATGGAAACAAATAAAATTAGAGAAGATGTTAAGGTTTTTTATCTTCCTGTTTCAGGTACCAAGGGATATTATTTAAATGCGATTGCACTAAAAAAAATCTATCATCGGTATCATCCAGATGTTGTAAATGTGCATTATGCAAGCGGCTATGGTACTTTGGTTAGGATTGCCAGAATTCCTAATGTATTACTATCAGTCTGGGGAAGTGATGTTTATGATTTTCCATACCAAAGCAAATTGAAAATGAAAATTATAAAGAAAAATCTTCTTTATGCTAAACGCTTGGCGTCAACGAGTTACGTTATGGCAGAACAAATAAAGAAGCTGATTGGGAATGTCCCAGTTAGCGTGACCCCTTTTGGTGTTGATATTAATCTTTTTAGAAAAATTCCGGAAATCAAACATGAAGGGTTTATCGTAGGAACTGTAAAAACATTATCCCCTAAGTATGGAATTGATATAATTATTAAAGCCTTTCGAATCTTTTGTCAACGTGTAGAGGTAACTGATTCTGTGAAGCTTGTTATATATGGAAAAGGAGAATCAGAACAGGAGCTTCGGGAGCTATGCCGGAATGAGGAGATTGAAGATAAAGTATATTTTGGTGGTTTCATTTCTAATGATAAAGTACCGCAGATATTAAATGGAATGGACGTATGCTGTTTTGGAAGCAGAATGGATAGTGAAAGCTTTGGCGTTGCAGCTGTGGAAGCTATGGCGTGCGAAATACCTGTGATTGCAACAGATGTAGATGGTTTTACGGAAGTAATCTCGATGCGCGAGAGCGGTTTCATTGTACATCGAGATGCACCGGAAGAAATGGCAGAATACATTTTAGAATTATACCATTCAGCAGTGCTAAGAGAGTGTATAGGGAAAAATGGAAGAAGGCGAGTCTTACAGAATTATAATTGGAATAATAATATTGATATGATGTTAGCGTTGTATGAAGCTGTTAAAGGGGATGCACAGAATGATAAATAAGACATATTATTGCTGACATATCGTCTATCAAAATAACATTTAGAAGATGAAATTTCGTTTGCTATACATTTAAATGATATAAGATTTGTCGAATAAAAAAAGGAGAATTACTCTAATGAAATGTATATACCATATTCCGATTCCATTAGATCCCAATGCAAAGTCTGCATCTGGTATACGTCCTCAAAAAATGTTACAGGCATTTAAAGATATAGGATATGATGTGACTGTGGTTTCTGGCTATGCCAAAGAGCGAAAAAAGAGATTTGATGAAATAAAAACACAAGTTAAGAACGGAGTGAAATTTGATTTTTTATATTCTGAAAGTAGTACAATGCCAACCATTTTGACTGAGCCGCATCACATGCCGATTCATCCATTTGTGGATTTTTCTTTATTTCGTTTTTGTAAAAAAAATGGGATTAAGATAGGTTTATTTTATCGTGATATTTATTGGAAGTTTGACATATACAAAAAAACGATGCATGGTTTAAAGCTGTGGGGGGCATTAGCAAGTTATCGATATGACTTATTCCAATATGGAAAGTTTTTGGATAAGTTATATGTACCAGATCAGAAAGTTTTTAAATTCTTAGATTATCCTCGCTTAAAGGATAAATTAGATACTTTGCCTCCGGGATGTGAGGCAAGAGAGGTTTTGAAAGGGAAAAAAAACGAATTAAGGAATTTTGAAAAAGAGCCCTTACAAATTTTTTATGTTGGAGGTTTGGGAGGTCAATATCAAATATCAGAATTACTTGAAGCTGTAAAAGATAATCCGCTATGTGAAGTAACAGTATGTTGTCGTCAAGAAGAATGGGAAAATAATCAAGATATATTAGGAGAATACTGCCGATTTTTTAACATCCATATTATACATGAGAGTGGTAGAAAACTGGATAAATATTATGAGGAAGCCGATATTTGTTCATTATTGTTCAAACCAGATATATATATTGAGATGGCTATGCCATATAAGGCGTTTGAATATTTGTCGTGGTTAAAACCAGTTCTTGCATCGAAGGGAACAGCCATTGGAAATTTCGTGGAACAGCATGATACTGGATGGGTAATTGAGTATACAATACCAGAAATAAAAAAGATGCTAAATCAACTTGTTGAAAATCCAGAACTGCTGTATCAAAAAAGGAATGCGTGTATAGAAGCAAAAAAAGAGAATTTATGGACTATGAGAGCAGAAAAAGTTGCAGAGGATTTAAAGTAAGGGAATTTGAATGATGGGAAGAATTATTTTTTGTACAATACTCTTTGTATTTTCTACAGTGTTATTCCAAAAGGCTTCGGGAACTTTGAGAATTAAGCGTTTAAATATAATAAGTTTTGCATACTATAGCTTTATAATTTTTTCTTTTGTTGGAGCTAGTCTTGTATATTGTGGATTTAGAAATCATTATATGATACAAAAAATACAAGATGATGCAACAATACAAAAAACGTATTATATATTCACATATACAATGCTAATGTTTCCCATTGCGATCATCTTTTTTAATCGTATTTTTCTTGGAAAAAATGCGAAAAAGCAATATATAGATTATATAACTAGAAATCCACAAAAAGATTCATATGAAAATCAAGTATTTGTGTGCTTATGTCTAGCAAGCATTATTGGAATAATTTCATGTGTCTATGTTTTTTATCATATGGGTATGCTTCCGCAGCTATACATATTGAAATTAGGGGATAAAATAGAACAGACGCGGATACAAATTACACATTCCTTCAAAGGAAACACATATTTTCGCAATCTAATTTTTCTTGATTTAACTCCTATGTTATCATACCTTGCGTATATTTATTTGAGAATAACTCATAAGAAGCGATGGGGTGTTTTATTTGCAATAGATTTTATTATGGCCGTTTTGGTAAAAACCTACAATTTTGAAAAGGCGCCGATTATATATTATCTTTTTTATTTTTGCATTATAGAGATTTTACTAAATAATAGATATTTTTTTCGTATATTGGGTTTGATTTCAATTAGTGGTGTGATAATTATAGTGATGCAATATACAGTGGTTTATGGATATAAAGAAAATTTTTTTACTTTATCATCTGGACCTTTGGGCCGTATTTTCATGACGCAGATAGCGACATTATTCTTGCATGTACAAACATTTCCCAATATGCATCCATATCTTCAAGGCTCAAGTCTACCGACTGTGCTTGCAAAATTAATTAGAAGTCCAGAATCATGGAAACGTTCTGGGAAAATTGTAATGGAGACTTATAATAGAGCAGGTGTGGAGGCAGGAACAGCGGGAGTTATGAATGCATTATTTGTAGGAGAGGCATATGCTAACTGGGGAATTATAGGAGTCATTGCTGCACCGGCTATTGTTGCCTTTTGGTTTTCTATTGCGTATACATGGCTTTTAAGAACAAAAAAGACCCCCATCAATATGTTTGTATATTTGATCCTGTTTAATAATTTAACTAATTGCTTAAATGGTGGATTTGTAGATTATTTATATAATATGGGAATTATATTTTTGATTTTTTGCTGCTATTTGCTATATATCGTGTCTCACAAAGGTAAAATAGGGTTATGCAGACCATTAATATTAAAACGAAAAAGGTAATGTATATATAATGAAAAACTGGTGCTAAAATAATATTTTTCTAGCTTTGTGGGGAAATATTCTCTAAACGTATAGCTTTTTTCAAACATAGTAATTGTTAGAATGGTGGAAAAATCAGCATATGCGTCTCTTGCATATGCTGATAATATATATAGTTATGTGATACTATTGTCCGGTTTGGGAATGGCTTCAGCAATACTTAAATTTTACGTGAATGATAATCAAGCAATCAGTAATGCTTATTATGTTTTACATTTAAAAGTGAAACATTTGTTCAGACAATCTTAATATTTGCGTTTTTGTAATAATGATAACTGTTATTTTGCTTTTAGACACAAAGCAAATTTTTTTTTGCCTTGATTCTATATGGCTTTGGTTATCATAATATCAATATACTTTAAAGAAAGTGCAAAGCTCATGAAACAAACAAAACATTATTTGAAATTATTATGCGAGAAAGGCCTTATCCATATTCTCTCCGGTTCCTTCCTAACCAAAATCGTAGGTTTTTTTGGCTCTATATTTATAGTCCGGGTTTTAAGTAAGCAGGAATATGGAATTCTTGGTTACTTGGAAAATATGTACAGCTACGTGTTTATCATAGCAGGAATGGGGCTATCGAATGCAATTTTGCGTTTTGTGATATTAGGCAAAGATATTAATGAAAAATATTCGTATTTTCAGTATACAGTAAGAAAAGGGTTCCTTTGGAATATCTTATTGGCATTGATGGCAGGAACCGTTTTCTTGTTTTACCCACACCCGGAGACATATCAGGGTTATATCTGGTTGATTTTAGTATTGTTATTAGCCCTTCCATTTCAGTATTTAACGGATAATACCCTTTGTAACGAACGAGCTATGTTTGCAAATCAACGATACGCCGTATTAGCATTTATTCTTTCTGCATCTATTATTGTGAGCAAAATTATTTCGGGATATTTGGGTGGTCTTTATGCTGTGGTGATTTGCCAGGCGTTGGTGTATGTTGTCTTGGGAATTGCATTTCTTTACAATACTGGAAGAAAATATTACATTAACGCTAGTGCCAATACCTTGCAGCGTATAGAAAAGAAAAAAATCAATAGTTATTCTTTACAGTATATGATTACTAATGGTTTATGGGCAATTTTCATGCTGAATGATACGTTCCTGTTAGGGCGTTTCTGTACTCCTGAAGTAATTGCAGATTATCGGGTTGCGTATACGATCCCTGGCAGTATCAGCATCATCAGCAGTGCGATTGGTATTTACGTTGCGCCATATTTTGTGCAGCATGAAAATGATAGATCGTGGATACAGAAAAATTTTAAACGGGCTTATGGAATTACAGCATTCGTTGTAGGAGGCTTGTGCATAGCAATTGCGGTGTTATCAAAACCGATCATTTGGCTGTTATATGGAGAAACTTATCTGAATGTTATTGGTGTCATGAGAATTCTTTTGCTAGCGGCATTTTTCAACTGTGGCCTTCGTTTTACTACTGCCAATATTCTTGCAGCAATGGGGAAAGTGAAATACAATATGGCAGTTTCCATTATTGGTATGGCCGCACAGTTGCTGATCAATTTTCAAATTATCCCGATTTATGGAGCTATTGGTGTGGCGCTAACCAGTTGTATTGTTTATGGAATTATGGCAGTATGTTTACTGGCAGTGTTTGTGAAACAGTATTACTTAAAGGAATAGAAGTATGAAGCTAAAAATGCGAAAAGGGTATTTGATCCTTTATGGAATATTGTTTCTTGCATTACTATATCGATCTTTTCTTTCTGTAGAGTTGACCGATGAAGTGCATGGTATTGCTTCCATTTATAATATTTATCTCGGAAAGAAGCCTTTTATGACTTCCTGGGATTATCATACAGGGTGGTGCCTTCTGGCACCGCTTTTTTCGTTATTCCATATGGTTTCCCCGGAATTTGAGGGAATTGTTTTGTTTTTTCGTATCGTATATCTGCTATTTACAGTAGTGTGTGCAGGTATCATTTCATGGATGTTGTATCGGAAAGAGCAAAACCCATGGATATGGTATTTTGTGTTCCCTGCAATATGTTTTGTTCCGACTTCTATTTTTCAGATCAGTTATAACAGTCTGACGGTATATCTTTTGATGTTGGCAGCGGTGATATTGATAACATCAGAAGCGGGAAAAACAGAATGGGTTCGTTATCTTTGCCTTGGGATATTGATGGGGATTGGATGCATCAATTACCCAACGCTTGCAGCGCTGGCAGTTGGTCTAACTGTTTGGATCGGTATAAAAAACAAAAACGGATATTGGAAAAGCAAAACGGTATTTTATATTGTAGGCGGCAGCATGACTGCATTGGTATTTTTCTGGTGGATATTTTCGGATGGAGACATGACGCTTTTTGTACAGGCATTAAAAGGAATGTTTACTTCTCCTCATGAGAAAACGAAAGGAACTATAGATGGTCAGTATTTACTGCAGACATTTTTTGAGCCATTGAAAGAGTTTTTTCTTTCAGGATTCGGTATTTGTAGTCTGATTTATCTAGCAGTGCAGTTTGTTTTTGATGTTTGTTTGCATAGGCGGTTTTGGAATTGGGTATTTTTGTGCCTGTTCCTTATGATGAATGCTTGGAGCAATAAAGGAACCTATGGTTATGTGGTTCTGGGAATTTTGATTGCGTATTCGTATTTACTTTTGACTGACCGAAGACTATGGAGGCAGAGCAAGGAACTTCTGGGTATTTTGCTTGGTTATATTCTGACATATTCTTTTACTTCGGATAATCGCAATGTGATGGCTGCATTTGAAGTAGCCGGGCCGCTGATCTGCTTATGTGCCGGAGTTATCCTTTGGGAAGCAGCAAAAGAAAAACATGTTGCGCAACCTATTTTTCCGCTTCTTTTATTGGGAATCTCAGGAGTATTAAGTATTTATACGTATGTTTATCGAGATGAACCAGTCGGATTTTTGAATCAGAGAGTAGAATCTGGAATTTACAAAGGCTTGTATACTACAGAAAGCCGAAAACAAATGGTGGAACAGGTAGAGCAAGAGATTGACTCTGTAATTACAGAGAATGAGACAGTCTGTGTGGTGACAAGGGCTCCGATGATTTATTTAATGGCGAAAGCAAATATTTGTGCGCCTCAAACATGGGATGCGCAGTTCTTGTATAGGGGAAATATTAGTGCGGAGCCGTTGCTTTCTTATTTTGAGGCAGTAAACCAGATTCCGGATGTTTTAGTGGCTACAAGTTTGGATATTCCGGATTTTATCAATCAAGAGCAGTATGAAATTCAGAAGTTTATAAAGGAATACTATTCTTTGTACTATGATAATCAAATAGAAAGTATGGATATATGGGTATGGAAAAGGAAAAACAAGAAGTATTGATAGAAGATATAGTTGCTTATCTTTATCTATATCTTCCGATTATAATTTTTTTACTTACGTGGATCCGTCCTGTTTTCGCTTATCCGGTGTGTGGAATCTTACTTTTTTGTGGTATATCAGTGTTTGGGCACAGAAGAACTGTAGCTATAACAATTGATAAAAGAAAGAATCTGTTATGGCTTTTCTTATTTTCAACACTTATGTTGTGGTGGTGTGTAATGTCAGGACAAGGAGCATTGGTCACACAAGCTGGCGACTGGTCAAAGCATAACGCATTGCTTTCGGATTTGATAAATTTGGATTGGCCCGTCCGATACTTTTATGAAGGAAAACAGGGAACTTTAGTGTATTATGTGGGAGCTTATCTTCTGCCAGCTTTATTCGGAAAAATTGGAGGGATAAAAGTTGCGGAAGTTTGCCTGTTTATATGGTGTTGGATCGGTTTGATTCTAGTAGGGATAAAATGCTGGAGGTATGTTGATGGTGAGAATGGGTGGAAGTTAGTAGCGGTAGGCTTTGGTATGATTTTATTTTCCACATTTATTTCTCAAATGGCAAAACTATATGGCTTATTTCTTCCAAATGATTTAGGCGACGGAGTACATTGGCTGAGCAAGAATATTCGAATCCAATATTCCTCCAATATCATACAGCTCCGGTGGGTGTTCCCACAGTCTATACCTGCATGGTTGGTATCAATCATGATCATGGAGAAGAGAAAGGAGATTAAAAGCTGGGGGCTAATCTGTGTGCCATTAATATTATATTCGACATTTGCGTTTTTAGGTATTGTATTTATTGTGCTTCAGTTATTAATACTCGAATGTATCAAAGAAGAAATGAAAATAAAGTTGATATAGTAAAAAAGATATTTAGCAGTCATAATGTGGCTGCTCTTTTCATCTTGTGTATTTTGACAGGTTACTTAGCCGGAAATATATTACAACCTAAGTCGGAAGCTGCATCAATGGGTTTAACATTGATCAATTATAGCAATTATAAGACGTTATTTGTTTTATTTCAGTTGTCATGGGGGCTTTGGCTTGCAGCACTCTTTTGGAAAGAGAGAAAGGGTGTATTCATTTATATTATTTCTGTTAGTTTATTTTTATTTCCATTTTTTTCTATGGGAGCGTACAACGATTTGTGTATGAGAGGAAGTATTCCGGCATTGTTTATGTTGTGTGTACTTGTTATGAAGCAGATATTGAATGATAAAGACAGAAAAGCATATAGAATATTGCTTTTGGGTATGTTGCTGATTAGTTCATTGAGTAGTCAAAAAGAGTTACGGGAGGCTATTTTCAAGAATGGAATTTACAAAGGAAATAGATGCGCTCCATATAGTACATTAACAGAATTGATGAACGAATTTGACCCGGCAATTTATCAGTACGTAGACTGGAATGCAGCAGAGGGAATCAACCGTTGGATCATACAATAAAGGAGTAACTGAATGAGTACAAAGGAAAAACTTTATATTATTGTACCTGCTTATAATGAAGAAGAAAACTTAGATTTGATTATTAATCAATGGTATCCAATTATTGAGGATATTGGGGAAGATAGCCGCCTGGTTATTATTGATGATGGAAGCAAGGATCATACATATGATATTCTTTTGAAAGCGCAAGAACAACATCCTCTTTTGCAACCACTCACAAAGCAGAATGGAGGTCATGGCTCTACGGTTTTATTTGGTTATCGCTATGCCATAGAACATCGGGCGAATTGGATTTTCCAGACAGATTCAGATGGCCAGACGGACCCGGCAGAATTTGCAAAATTTTGGAATGACAGAAAACTGTATGATGCAATTATTGGTGCATGACCGAATCGTGAGGATGGGGTAAACAGAAAATTTGTGGAGAAAGTCTTGCTTTTGATTTTACGATTAATTTTTGGTGTTAATCTGCCGGATTCTAATGCACCGTTCCGATTAATGCGGCGAGAACTGGTAGAGAAGTACATTCATAAATTGCCAGAAAATTTTAATCTTCCCAATGTTATGTTTACAACGTATTTTGTGTATTTTCATGAAAAGGTTAAGTTTGAGAATATCTCTTTTAAACCTCGTCAAGGGGGGGAAAATTCTATAAATCTAAAGAAAATCATGAAAATTGGTTGGAATGCGTTGGGAGATTTTTACAGGCTCAGGAAATATATTGATAAATAAACCCATTTTTGTGTAGGAGAGTCTTAGGTGAAGTTAAAAGAAATGATGGAAAAATATAAAGATATAGTTCCATATGCGATATTTGGTATTTTAACGACGATCATTAATATAGTGGTATACCTTTTTTTCGCCCACATCCTAAAGAAGGAGGTAATGCTCAGCACACTTGCTGCATGGTTTCTTTCTGTGTTGTTTGCCTATGTTACAAACCGAAAATGGGTATTTCACAGTGGGGTACTTACATTTAGTAATATTATCAGAGAGGCTGTGGCTTTTTTTATATGTCGTTTGGCTACTGGTATTGCAGATATCTTGATAATGTTCATTTTTGTGAACATTTTTCATTTCAATGATTTATTCATCAAAATCATCTCTAATATTGCTGTTATAATTCTTAATTATGTTGCAAGTAAATGGATTATTTTCAATCACAAGTAATACAGGAAAAAATTACGAATTTTGGAAAGGAGAAAAACTATGCAATTTCGCGACCTAAAAAAACAATACGAAACCCTAAAACCCTCCATTGACACCCAGATCCAGAGTGTTATTGCCTCCGCTGCCTTCATCAGCGGCCCCCAGGTAAAGGAACTGGAAACCCAGCTTGCAGAATATACAGGCGTAAAGCACTGCATTACCTGTGGTAACGGCACGGATGCCCTTTCCATGGCCCTCATGGCTTGGGATATTAAGGAGGGGGATGCTGCATTTGTACCAGATTTCACCTTCTTTGCCAGTGGTGAGACCGTGTCCTTTGAGGGGGCTACCCCTGTTTTTGTTGATGTGGACAAAGATACTTTTAATATGGATCCAGATCGGCTGGAAGAGGCGATTAAGCTTGTCCTGGAAGAAGGGAGACTGATTCCGCGTGTAATTATCACCGTAGATCTGTTTGGTTTACCGGCAAACTATCCGAGAATCCGGGAAATAGCGGACCGGTATGGCCTTAAGATTCTGGAGGACAGTGCTCAGGGATTTGGTGGTATGCTTGGGACAGAACGGGCTGGAATTTTTGGAGATATGGCTACCACCTCTTTCTTCCCGGCAAAGCCATTAGGATGTTATGGAGATGGGGGAGCTATTTTTGTCAATGATGATGAAACAGCTGCCTATCTGGAATCCATCCGTGTTCATGGAAAAGGCTCTTTTAAGTACGACAATGTACGTATCGGCTGGAATTCCAGACTTGATACACTTCAGGCCGCCATTCTTCTGCCAAAATTCAAGGCTTTTTGTGAATATGAACTGGATGCTGTAAATCATGTAGCAGAAAAATATACAGAGCTGTTAAAGGATATTGTAAAAACGCCTGTAATACCTGATGGTTATTTATCCAGTTGGGCACAGTATACGATTCAGTTGGAGAATCGGGAAACTCGTGATGGTCTTCAGGCATTTTTAAAGGAAAAGGGAATACCGACCATGATATACTACCCCAAACCCATGCATAAACAGAGGGCTTTTGCGGATCTTACTGTATATCAAGAGTGTCCGGTAACAGAAATGCTGTGCCAGACCGTTCTATCCTTGCCCATGCATCCGTATATGGAAGAAAAAGATATTATTTTCGTTGTCGAGAATATCAAAGAGTATTTTACAAAATAAAATTTTCTATCTCTCCAAAGCCCCGGACAATCTGCGGTCTTATAACACGCAACTTCGCTGATCAGCCGGGGCTTTCGCATTTTACCAAGCCTTCATATCTCGAACCATGTCTCCAAAGCAGTCTCATCGATTCACACACAGAAACCACCTTGTGGCTGTTTTATCTCTGCCTCACCTCACACTCCATCCCCCGAATCACTCTCTCAATCGTCTCCTCATCCCTCTCCAGCTCATCTGCGATCTGGGAGATGGACTTTCCTTTCTGAAGCTTAGTGCGGATAAGGCTTTTTATCTCATCCTCGCGTCCTTCCAGGATTCCTTCCCTGCGTCCCTCAGTACGCCCAGCGGCATGGCCCTCCGCGTGTCCTTCTGCGATCCCTTCCTTCCGCGCCTCGGAGGCGATGGCCTTCCGCATCAGCGCCAGTTCACGCTCCTCATCATACTCAAATATACTCACTGCGATCACCTCCGCTCGGTTCCTGGAGAGGAAATCCGAAAGGATCCCCTCCCGGATGCATTCTGTGACAGCCCGGTGCACCGCCTCCTGGACCGCCATGGTCTTCGTATGAAGCCTCACCCGCTCCACAAAGAGCATATACTCTTTTAAGATCTGGCAGGTGTCCAGAAGCTCCTTGTTCTTCCCGGGTGCGATCTTTAAAACCTTTACCTTCAGCTCTAGCCCGGGGTCCTCGGTGGGATGTTCAAAGGAATCGGAGATTTTCAAAACACAGGAATCCCCGATCTCCTTATCCCCATTGTAGAACACCACAAAATTTGGGGTGGGGATCTTTACCAGCTGGGGCGCGTAAAGAGACTGGTCCCGGGTAAGAGCCTGATATTCCTTTGCCGCGTAGAACAGGTTACGGAGCGGCATGTTGGGGTTCCAGGTGGACTGGTGCTCGTAAAGGTTCAGCTGGAAGTCCACCAGAAAAGCCACATCGTTTTTCATGTTCATGTACACGGCATTTTCCAGGGTCACCACAGTCAGTTCCTCTGGGGAATCGTAAGACGTTCCATTTACCGCGTTGTAAAGGCTTAAAAGCCGGTCCCTGTCCTGAAACAAAAGCCGGAACAAGGTGTCTTTGTAGTCACGCCGGGGCTTGGGGAGCCGTGCCGGAGCCTGGACAAGGTCGTTCATAGAATTCATTTGTCCTCCTTTCGCAGGAGAACTGGAGATCTCCTGCTTTTCAAATTTTAATAAGGGAAAAGCATAGATCTTCTGAAATGAATAAGAATCTCCAGACGGCCGGACCGGCCGGGAAAATAAGAAATATATGCTTTGTGCCAGTGTAGCACACTTAAAACGGCAGTGCAAGGGTGTACGGGATAAAATCTTTGTGAAACACCGGACCATGGAATAAACAGCCCACCGGGCAAGCTCCGGGCCTCAGATCCCCAGACGATTCCCTCCATCACCTCTCCTCTCCAGGCTTTTCGATCCGGATATGGCCATTTTCCAGCTGCTTCACAATATCATAGGTAAGCTTGGAAAGGGTCCGTTTCCCCCAGCCCCGTTCATCAATATCCGTACCGCTCAGGACCTGCTCCAGCTCCTCTCTGCTGCGGAACAGGTGATCAAATTGTTCGAAAAGATCATGGATCCTTTCAGGCGTGTACATGGCCTGCCGTCTCAGGATATCGCGGATATAGTCCTTATGCATGTCATAGAGCTCATCCAGATGGAGGACTTTCATCTGATTCTTTACCACAGCTTTCTTTTTTAGCGGTGCCAGGAATCTTTTTTCAACCCCCAGCGAGAACTCTCCTGTACCGTCGTGGAGGATTTTCACCCAGTCGTCGCTGTCCTTCGCCACGATCTGGAAGCCCATATCATAGCTGAAGCCCTCATCATACGGGTATAGGATCGGATCCTTCATGGTGTCCAGCGGCCCCTTGGCCGTATTGCAGACCGCGCAGCAGGGAACCAGATTATACAGGGAGACGGCCAGATACGGATAGAGGTCCCTGGGATAATAATGGTCCATCTGGGGCCTGGATTTTCCGCTGGCCAGTGTGAATGTATACTGGCGGTTGCAATATGGGCATACTGGAACATCCATAAGCTGGAGGATCGTGTTCAAGACCTTCCGTTTAGAAAGATTTTCATACCGGAAAGCCTCAGATAAAAGCTTCTTTTTACGCTTCCTGATAATCCCGGACTGCCAGATATAATCCTGAAGGGCAGAACGGTCTGCCAGAAGCAGCCGCTGTACCTCCGCTTCATTGACCGTATGCTCTGCATCATCATGATACAGACAGCGGTAAAGCGCCGGACACGCCTCATCCAGGAGGTTCCGCACCTCTTCCTTGGCCAGTGTATGGAAAAGGCCTGTGGGGGCATTCCTGGCGTCTGCAAGAAACTCGCGCTCGATCCGATCTCTGTTTTTGTTAGAAATCCATATCCGGATCATTGATCATCTCCTCCAGTTCCCGGATTGTCTGGTCCAGCTCCCTCCGCTGCGCCTTCAGCCGCTGAAGGGCAGAGGAAAGCGCCGGGTCAGTCCGCCGCGTTTTTTTCATAGTGTAGTTTATTCCTTCATTGCTTTCTTCCAGGGCATGCTCCAGCTTTTCTCTTAAAAGTCCCTCTCCAACATAGGAAATGATCGTTTTTATATCACGGATTTCATTATTGCCATTTCTCTGTGTCAGCAGCAGCTCCGCGATGGCTCCAAGCTTTTCCTGGGCAAACGCTCCCATGGTTCCGCATTCATCCAGAAAGAATGAGTCCATGCAGAGCGTATGGATGTGGTTTCCAAAGGTCTGGATGCCGCCGGTCCGTGAGGATATATGTCCGTTATCGTCCTTCCTTAAATAACAGACGCTGTTGGGAGGAAAATCCGACAAGATGATCGGCGAATGGGTCGTTATGATGAGCTTTATATTTATCATAGGAAGAAAGTACCTGCGGCAGAAAGCGGTCAGCCATTTTATATACATCCGCTGCCATCTGGGATGCAGCGACAGATCAGCCTCATCAAGGAGCAGGAGCAATGTATTGCAATCCGGAGTCTGTCCGTTGGTTCTTCTGCTTTCCTTCTTTAAATCCTCCCAGATCCCATACAGATCTGCCCAAAGCGACAGAAGGGCATTTTCCCCGGAGGAAGCACCAAAGGAAAAGCTTAAAAACGGAAAGGCATAGCTCAGTCCCTCATAATGGAGCAGAAGCTCTTCCATAAATAACCGGTTTTCCTGCCCGGGTATGATCGAAAGCTCCGGCGTTCCCTTATTTTCCAGCTTCCGGATCACAGACTCATTTTCTTCCAGCCAGGAGATGAAGTCCCGGGTCTGATAAATGACAGGGACAGCAATGAGGGAATGTCCCATCAAGGCCTGCCCCAATTCTTCCAGAAATTTTTTCGCATATCCGAAGAGTCCGTACCGCTCTGCGCAGTCCTCCGATAAGAGATATGCATCTGCCAAGCGTTCCAGATCCACTCTGGCAGGAGACGGGACCACGGAAGGTATGCATGCTTCCCTGATACAGCCCAAAAGCACAGCCCTTACTATGTAAGCGCTCCAGGAATGTCTGAAAAGCCCGGGAAGCTTCTGAAATGTGCGTTTCATCTGCTTCAGTCTTTCGTCAGCATCTGGAAGGCCGGACACCGTATGCTTTTTCAGTTCCCGGAAAATATACCTTTCTAAATAACTCACATCGGCTGCACCGATCTGAATGTACTTTGGAATGGGGATTTCCAGCTCTGGAGCTTCTTCCGGATGATAATTGCAGAGCAGATGAACGATTTTATAAAGCTCTCTGTCATAATAGATCCGGATCGGGTTTTTATCCAGGCCATTATAGTGCATTTCATGATCCATTTGGGAATGGCCTGACAGAAGATTTCCAAGAGAGAAGTCATAGCTGCACTTTCTGAGGTTTTCAAAATCGTGAAAGCTGAGCGAGTGATGGAAATATGCCGTTTTCATATTTTTTAGAGCTGTTTTTGCAGAAGTCCTGCCGCGGCCAGACAGGAACTCTGAGCTGTCTGAAAAATATTCAAACAGCAGCTCCTGCTCTGCATCGATCTTCGGTTTTTCAAGTTCCTGGCTATAAAATACAAACAGCCGCTCCTGTTCTTCGTGATCGGTTCCTTCAAAAACCATGATGCATGGCTCTGTTTCTTCTCCATTTGCAAACCGTCGAAGATCATCCAGAATAAGATTCATAAGTCGGGTTTTCCCAGCCCCGTTATCACCGACAATGGCAAAGCAGTCCAATGCATGGTCCCATATGGATCCGCCCCAGAAGGATTCCAGATAATCGGTATTTTTCCGGACCGTCAGACGACTCTGGGACTGGATATAGGATATTTTATAGGCTCCGCTTAAAATGATCCCCTGGTTTTCCTCTGTCTGAAACCGGTCATCCCAAAGAAACAGCAGATTTTTCAGAATATTCATAGGCCTTCCTTTGCATTCTATTTTTTGTCTAATGTTGTCATATAATATAAGTTTAAAGAAAAATACAAGAAAAGTCAACAAAATAAAGAAAACTTTCATATAAATCAAAAAGGACAGAACCCATTTTCATAGATCCTGTCCCTTTTAAACCATTCCTATTCAATTTTCGTAGAGGTACGCAGGGGTTTTTCTGTGGCCTAAGCTCTATCCCTGTACGCACTTTTTGATAATCCGTTCCATTTCCCCCATCTTTTTCATTACATCCCTGGCCATGTTTAACTGGCACCGGGTCCGCACCAGATTATGCTCCGGATATTCCGTCCGGAAATACACGTTTCCCAGAAGGTAATCATCCAGGAACCGGGAAGCCAGCTCCACAGCCAGGGTGAACACGCTGAGCGGCAGCGTCCGGATCTCGTCTGTTGTCAAGGTATCTCGGGTCTGGGAAAGAAAGCCTCTGGTAAAGGCAGAGAACAGCTCCATGTTACAGCCAGCCTTTTCGTACTCCCTGGAGTCCTCCGCCACATAATTGGCGCCGAACCGGATGGCATCGCCGAAATCATGGCCCACAAGACCGGGCATCACCGTATCCAGATCGATGATGGTCAGAGCCCGGTTGGTGTTCCGGTCGAAAAGGACATTGTTGATCTTCGTATCGTTGTGGGTCACCCGTATGGGGAGACGGCCTTCCCTCTGCATCCGGGCCATTTCACAGGTCTGGCTGCTGACGGACCGGATATAAGAAAGCTCCTCCCTCACAGACCCGGCCAGGCCCAGAGGATCTTTTTCTGCGTCCTCAAACAGCGTCCTCAGCCGTTCCGGCGTGTTGTGGAAATTGGGGATCGTTTCATAAAGCTGTTCCGCATTAAAATCCGCCAGATTTTTCTGGAAACGGCCAAAGGCTTCTCCGACATGCTGGAGCACTTCTGTGTTTTCACATGTGTTATACGTCACAGACGGGATATAATTATACAGCCGCCAGAAGCCGTCGTCTGCGAAAATATACGTTTTCCGGTCGGCAGTATGGTGAAAGTGGAGGGGGATCCCCTCGGTGCTTTTTGCCCGGATATGCTCCGTAACCAGGTCGATATTGTGCATGACCTGCTCGGGCTTTCTGAATACAAATGTGTTGACCTGCTGGACAATGTATGACTTTAGTGTGCCTTCCTCCCGTCTGTATGTAACCTTGTACGTCTTATTCACATTTCCCACAGGAATCAGCTCAGATTCCACATAGCTTCCCTGGATCCGAAAGCTGCGGCAGATGTCCCGCAGACGCTGTTCCATTTCCATGCTCATGTTCCTCCCAATACTCTTTTGTTTTTAGTCCGTCCTTAATTTTATCATCATCCCTGGATGAATGCAAGGCGGAATGGATCTTCCGACCAAGATGAAAATGGCGGAAATTCGTGTGATTTTATCCCATACACCCTTGCGCCTCCGTTCCAGATATGCTACACTGGCACAAAGCATATATTTCTTATTTTCCCGGCCGGTCCGGCCGTCTGGAGATTCTTATTCATTTCAGAAGATCTATGCTTTTCCCAAATTGTAATATGAAAAGCAGGAGATCTTCCGTTCTCCTGCGAAAGGAGGACAAATGAATCCTATGAACGACCATGCCCAGGATCCGGCACGGCTTCCTAAGCCCCGGCGCGACTACAAGGATACTCTGTTCCGGCTTCTGTTCCGGGACAGGAACAGGCTTTTAAGCCTTTACAATGCGGTAAATGGAACGTCCTGCAGCTCCCCGGAGGACCTGACTGTGGTGACCCTGGAAAACGCCGTGTACATGAACATGAAAAACGATGTGGCTTTTCTGCCAGACCTTAAAAGAGTATATGCTCTTTGTGGAACGGGTGCGGCTCCATGCAAAGACTATGACGGTCGGGGCGGCAGTACACCGGGCTGTCACAGAATGCATCCGAGAGGGGATCCTTTCGGACTTCTTCTCCCAAAACAGAGAGGAGGTGATCGCAGTGAGTATATTTGAGTATGATGAAGAGCGCGAATTGGCGCTGATGCGGAAGGCCATCGCCTCCGAGGCGCGGAAGGAAGGGAATAACGAAGGACGTGAGGATGAGATAAAAAGCCTCATCCGAACCAAGCTCCGGAAGGGAAAATCCAGCCCTCAGATCGCGGACGAACTGGAGCGGGATGAGACGACGATCAAGGCGCTGATCCAGGGGATGGGGAACAAAGCGGAATAGAATACAGAAAGGCGGGAACAGACCCATTTAAGGATTCCATTCCCGCCGGAAATACTGCCCCTGTTCAGTTATACAGCTTCGTAAAATGTATCCGGATGCTCCGGATCGAAGGCCTCGTTGGCCCACATGACCGTCACCAGATCGTCAGTCTGGGACAGGTTGATGATGTTGTGGGTATAGCCAGGCAGCATGTGAACGGCCTGGATCTGTTCCCCGGATACCTCAAATTCCCGGATCTCGTCCGTGCCGATCTTCCTTTCCTGGATCAGGCCATGGCCGGAAACCACCATAAAAAACTCCCACTTGGAATTATGCCAGTGCTGGCCCTTAGTGATCCCGGGCTTACTGATGTTGACGGAAAACTGCCCGCAGCCCGGGGTTTTTAAAAGCTCCGTGAAGCTGCCGCGGTCGTCAACGTTCATTTTCAGCGGAAAGATGGTCTTTTCCACCGGAAGATAGGAAAGATAGGTGGAATACAGCTTCTTTGCAAAGCTTCCAGCCGGAATCTCTGGCATCAAGAGCGTGGACGGCTGGGACGTAAACTTCTCTAAAAGCTCCACGATCTCCCCCAGGGTCACATGATGGGAGACAGGGGCCGCGCAGTATGCTCCCTGCGCCTCAAATATTGTGGTCACACCGTCGAACCCGCAGCGGTGCTCATGGCCCTCCAGGGCGTCCAGCAGCTCGTTCACCAGATCGTCGATATAAAGCAGCTCCAGCTCTGTGGACGGATTGCTGACATGGATTGGAAGGCCGTTGGCCATATTGTGGCAGAAGGTAGCCACAGCGCTGTTGTAATTGGGGCGGCACCATTTTCCAAAGAGATTCGGGAACCGGTAGACCAGTACCTTCGCTCCCGTTTCCTCCGCATACCGGAAGAACAGCTCCTCCCCGGCCTTCTTGGACCGGCCGTACTCACTGTCTCCGAAGCGGCCTGAGAGCGTGGCCTGGATCGAGGAGGCCAGCATCACCGGAGCCGTATTTCCATGGCTCCGGAGTGCGTCAAGAAGCTCCGAGGCAAAGCCAAAATTTCCCTCCATAAATTCCGTCTGGTCCTTGGGGCGGTTGACTCCGGCCAGATTAAATACAAAATCTGCCGAAGCGCAGAACATGTCCAGTTCCTCCCGGGTGTTCTGGACATCATATTCATAGATCGCATCAATTTTTATGCCGGGCCGCGTGCAGTCCTTTCCATCCCGGATATTCTTTAAATTCTCCACCAGGTTCCGTCCAACGAAACCGCTGGAGCCTGTGACTAATATATTCATTTATCGTCTCCTGTGATTTATAAGCAGATCTGCCTGCAATGAATTAGGGAGACGAAAAATCGTCTCCCCATAAGATGGTAGTTGTAAGTTTTGGTTGTAAAAAGATTTTAAAAGGTAGTTGTAATAATTAATTGTAATGGATGGCTTAATACTATCATATCTACTCAGCCATGTCAACCGCTTCCCGGATCGATTCCACTTCATCAGCAGAGGTAATTTCGTCCATGATCTTTGCCCATTCTTCATCTGGCTTTACAATAAGGCGGGAATTCATATACGCCCACTCAACAGGAAGAACTGTGACGCCCTCATAGTATTCCTTGGCGCTGCTTTTTATCTTATTTAATACAAGAGCCAGTTTAACCGGTGCACCTGGAAAATATAAAGGAGCCAGAAGCTGGATCTTATTTTCACCAGTTTCTGTGTTATGGTAATAAAAAGGCAGAGCCAGCTTAAAGTTCCTCTTCAGCTTCTTTTCCAAAGTTACTTTTGCTGCATCCAGAAGGACATTGATCAGCTCTTTGCTGCTGTAACCAGCTTCAATAAAACGGTCAAAGTTATCATCGATAATATGCTCTTTCCTCATATTTAATTCAAGCGTATTATCATAGATCAGATCCTTAACATTGTTGCAGTAATCAGCCAATGGAGGAAGCTCAGAAAAGTTCGTTGTAAAAAACTTATCCGTCTCCTTAAAAAAGCCATTGAAAAACCACGGCTGTTTTCCAGACATTTCATTGACAGCAAAAATTGCAACAATTTCCTGGTTATAAACCGTCAGAAGACCTGTATTCATGCATCTGTATTTTCCGTCCGCTGAGGAAATGATCTTCCCTTCCTCGTCTAAGCGGTTGTACGTATACTGTATGTAATTTCTCAAGATACGGTATGGATCTTTATCCTGAATTCTTTTGTATGTCCACTTTTCCGGCTGGGCCATCCGGGCAAGCATTTCCAATTTCTGATTGTATTTTTCTGCGGTCCCAAGAAAAACATCTTCAAGTATAGTTCCCATATTTTCGCCCTCCTTTGAGAAATGATGCTACAATCCCTATTATATAAAAACAGGCATTGGGACGCAAGAGAAAACTATTTTTGACCAGAAAAAGGATCAAAACTTCCTCCACACCATTTTATCCACCACGCCCGTATAGGACTGGATGATCTTTACCACCTTGGCGGATACGTTTTCCTCCACGTAATCCGGTACAGGGATTCCATGGTCTCCATTCTGGTTCATAGTCACTGCCGTATCCACGGCCTGTAAGAGACTCTTTTCATCAATCCCGGCCAGGATAAAGCATGCCTTGTCCAGCGCCTCCGGGCGCTCTGTGGAGGTGCGGATGCACACCGCAGGGAACGAATGGCCGATGGAGGTAAAGAACGAGGATTCCTCCGGCAGTGTCCCAGAGTCGGAAACCACACAGAAGGCGTTCATCTGTAAACAGTTATAATCATGGAAGCCCAGGGGATCATGGCGGATCACCCGGGGATCCAGGGCAAAGCCGGACGCCTCCAGACGTTTTCTGGAACGGGGATGACAGGAGTATAGCACCGGCATGTCATACTTTTCCGCCATCCTGTTGATGGCTGTAAATAGAGAGGTGAAATTTTTCTCCGTGTCGATGTTTTCCTCCCGATGGGCGGAAAGGAGGATATATCTGCCCTTTTCCAGCTTCAGCCGTTTATGGATATCCGAGGCTTCGATCTCTGCCAGATTATTATGCAGGACCTCCGCCATGGGAGATCCGGTCACATACGTCCGCTCCTTCGGGAGGCCGCAGTCCGCCAGGTACCGGCGGGCATGCTCGGAATACGCCATGTTCACGTCCGAAATAATGTCCACGATCCTGCGGTTGGTCTCCTCTGGCAGGCACTCGTCCTTGCACCGGTTTCCCGCCTCCATGTGGAAGATGGGAATATGGAGCCGCTTGGCACCGATGACCGATAAACAGGAGTTGGTGTCCCCCAGGACCAGGACTGCATCCGGCTGGATCTCTGCCATCAGGTTATAGGACGCCGCAATGATGTTCCCCATGGTGTCTCCCAGGGTATCGCCCACCGCGTTCATGTACACCTCCGGATCCGCAAGCTTCAGATCCCGGAAAAACACGCCGTTCAGATTATAATCATAATTCTGCCCCGTATGGGCTAAGATCACATCAAAATACTCTCGGCATTTATTGATCACAGCCGAAAGCCGGATGATCTCCGGACGGGTGCCGACAATGATCAGTAACTTTAATTTACCATTATTTTTAAATGCTGCCATCTCATTCTTCCCCCATGTCCGTTAATATTTGATCCCCATGCTGTCCAGCTGTTCCCGGATATAGGAAAGCGTAAGAAGTTTCTCCTTCACCTGGTCAACACCAAGAAGCTCGGTGTTATTGCTGTTGAATTCCGTTAAGGGATTCCGCTCCGCATCACCTTTGCTGAAATATTTATCATAATTCAGGCCGCGCTTGTCGCAGGGAACACGGTAAAAGTTCCCCATATCGATGGCATGGGCACACTCCTCATTGGTGAGCAGCGTTTCATACATTTTTTCGCCATGGCGGATACCGATGACCCGGATCTTCTCCTTATCCCCGCCAAACAGCTCACAGACCGCCTCTGCCTGGGTCTGGATCGTACAGGCCGGCGCCTTCTGGACCAGGATATCCCCGGAGGTTCCATGCTCAAAAGCAAAAAGGACCAGGTCTACGGCCTCGTCCAGCGACATGATAAAGCGGGTCATGGTCCCGTCTGTAATCGTAATTGGATTGCCTTCCCGGATCTGGTCGATCCACAGCGGGATCACAGAGCCGCGGGAACACATCACATTTCCGTACCGGGTACAGCATATCTTCGTTTTCGTTGTGGTGCGGCTCTTGCCGACGATCACCTTCTCCATCATGGCCTTGCTTGTCCCCATGGCATTGACCGGGTAAGCGGCCTTATCGGTGGAAAGGCAGATCACTGACTCCACACCCTCGTCGATGGCCGCGGTCAGGACGTTTTCCGTTCCCAGAACATTGGTCTTTACCGCCTCGATGGGGAAAAACTCGCAGGATGGAACCTGCTTTAACGCGGCTGCGTGGAAGATATAATCCACGCCGTTCATGGCATTCTTCACCGACTGGAGATCCCGGACGTCGCCTATGTAAAAGCTGATCTTCTCGGCAGCCTCCGGCATTTTTGCCTGGAACTCATGCCGCATGTCGTCCTGCTTCTTCTCATCGCGGGAGAAGATGCGGATCTCGCCGATGTCGGTATTTAAAAAGCGGTTCAGGACTGCATTGCCGAATGAGCCTGTACCGCCGGTGATCATTAGGGTTTTGTTGGTGAATAGTGACATGTATTTGTCCTCCTCCATAATTACGTTTCTAATATGCTTGTATGCGTTTTGATATATCATAATATTGCACTATATTAAATATCCATAAACCAACCGTAGATATTAGTATCACTCCGATCCAACCAAACCTTTCCGATAGCTTATTAGCCAATATAACTTTGGCTACGGAGATGATAGTATAAAAAAGAGCCTGCAATCTAATTTCTCCCATCCCATTTGCAAATGTGGTAAGCACACCTACCATGCTGATTGCTGCTCCATATAATGCAAATATCCATACATATCCAGGCATTACTTCTATAGAATCATTGTGCAACCAGATATTAAAGATTTGTTGTGAACCTAACGCCAACAATAAATTTACAGTTACACTAAATACACCTATTAAAAACAGAAGTTTGAATATTTTTTTCATCCATCTAAAATTTTGCTCAGCTACTGCTTTTGTTATGGCTGACCAAACTGGAATAGAAAGAACACCAATCACCATTCCGATGATTGTAAATAAACGATTATATATAGAATACTCGACAACTGCTGTCGGACCACAATAAAAGTTTACAAAAAATTCATTTGTTGACACAACAATCATATAAGCAATTTGGACATAAAAAAATTTCAACCCTAAATCTAAAATATTTTTTATAGTATTTTTTGTTATATTAATTGGGGTCGAGCGTAAATAGGGATGCCTAAAAAAATATAATATGGTTACTAAGAACAAAGGAACATTAACCGCCAGTAGATTCAACCAAGCAATATAAACAATTTTTCCCTTCAGTTTTAATATTATCAATATATATATTGAGAAAATCATTAAGAGAGACGAAATTAATGCTATGATATTATTTATATTTGGTAATTGTTCTGCGTAATAAATATAATTAATTGTTCTTAATAATATTTGCAGTAATATACTAACAACAACAATATCTATGGTTGTTAGTATTTCTTTCATATTACTGTAATTGACAGGAATGTTTAATATTTTTCCCCAATCTACTATTCCTCTCACTGAAAAATACAGGACAAAGACAGTCACTACAAAAATAAAAGATACAGTATATGCTGTATAAATTAAATTTCGTGATTCAATGTCATCCTGTTTAGCCAAAGAGATTGTTAATTTATTCCGTAAGCCATTACCTATACCTAAGTCGAAATTTAAAATCCAACTGAGCATAGAATATAACGTAAACCACAATCCTAGCACAACGTTATCCTCGAAATATCGTAAATATAGGGGAGTAGAAATTAAAGAAATAATTAATGCCCCTCCCTTTATTCCGATAGATAATGCAATATTTTTTATTAATAGTTTTGTTTCCTGGCTAACCTGTTTTAAATTCATAACCATTTTCCTATATTTAGTGTTTTTATCATGTTAAAGTTTGTGTATTAGTTCGTTAAGTTCTTTCGTGAAGACTTCGTCTAATTTCTCAATACATTTCCTACTGTCATATAGCTCTAATACATTAATTCCTTTAATTCTTTTGGCTATTGCTTCTGGTGTTTGCTCATCGTAAAAGAAAAGTAAACTGGACACATCCGATTTTTCTACCACTGGAATTTTAACCGAAACAACCCTTAAACCATTTGACAGATATGTTAATATCTTTGACGGAAAAGATGTATTATTAAAATTAGCTTTTGGGTCTTGTGTACTTAAACCTATTTGGCATTTTTGTATAAATTCAATATACTGTTTTCCTGTAACTAACCCATCAAAAGATATCTCACACGATGTTTTCGACTTTATTTTATCTATAAGCTGAAGTAAATCTTGTTTTTCTGACTCACTACCAAACCCCAAAATATGTATATGATATCTAGAATCAAGATATTTTGCCGACTCTACCGCCGCCATGGCTCCCTTTCTTGAATCCAATGTTCCGGAATAAATACAATGTATTTTATCATCATCAAAGCTTAAGTTTTTATTCTCTTCTACATGATATGTACCATGAATTAAACAATATGGTTTATTTGCTTTATTTAGTAAGTCATTCAATAATGTCGTAGGAAAAATATACGCTTCAGCAATTTTGATATACTCAATTTCTCGCTTTCTCTTTTTTTCATCTCCAATAACATCTGAATATATTTCTTCTACTTCTAAAATCATTTTGAATTTTTTGATTTTCTTTGCGAGCCCAATCACATTCATATATAATAAAGAATGATACACTATCACGGTTTCATTTCTCTTTACATGAAATAATATCTCCCACAAAAGGAAAAAATTTATAGTTAACACACTCCATATTTTTTTTAGTATATTTCCCCTAGGAAATGTTGGAAAATATTTTACAAAAATTTCTGGTTCTATTACTTCTTTTTGTGATGGAGAAAATTTTGTTCCTAATGTATAACTTGCAGAAATAATTTCTACTTTATAACCTAACCTCTTTAATACAGAACAAATATAATTCATTTTATTTACTGCGGCAGGACTCATCAATCTACGTTCAGCTACAGTATCATAATATCCAAAATATTTCATTTTTGTTTTCCCTTAATTCTAAAATCCAAAAGCATAGTTTGCAATCCCATATACCGATGATGGAGTAGTATAAAAGAAAAACATACCTTCTATACAAATACACATCAGCGTTATCAATGCTCGATACCTGGCTTTCCCTATTTTATTTATCACATTTCCTAGCAAAATAGGCATTCCTAAAGTATAATATACCGCAAAACGACTAATTATCGTATTTTGTAAAGAAACAATAATTATACTTACCCCCACCATATAAAGAATAAACATATAGTGATTTATAGTGCTATTTTTTATACCTTCTCCGTAATAACCCCAATTCAAAAATATATATACTAAACCTATCGCTAAATATAAAATTATTAATAATGGATTAGTCCTCACAACATTGCTATCTAAATATCCTACAAATCTTTTACCCAACTCCAATTTACTAATAATAATACTAAAGAAACTCACTCCAAAGAATCCTGCAATAGTACTTACCCAAAATACTATGCTTGATTTTCGCTTCCTAAAAATTGGCAAAATAAAGTACGCTGGAATCATTATATATGCAGAAACATGAAAACCAGCAGCCAAGAAAACTAAAGAAAAATATTGAATTGACTTTCTTTCAAATAAAAAAGTATATGCATAGAAAACAAATGCTAATGCTATGCTTTGTCTTAAAGCAGATAACATCATTGGCATTACACCTAATGTTACAAATGTAAATAAACTAATAAGATAGTTGTCTGAATATTTTTTTATAAACTGTAACATACTACCTATCATAAAAATTGATGTAACCACAATAAAACCTCGTCCATCAATTCCTAATCCTTGCAAAAAAGAACAGTATAAAAAAAATAATGGTTCCGAAAATAGAAGACTTTTAGAAGGAAATTCTTTTTTTATATAATTAATATTTTCGGCTATATTATTATTATATATATCTATATAATTTCTTGTATCTGTACCAACAGAAAAATCTCGTAAACAAAACAGGAGTGTAATCACTCCTAGAATTAATACAAGATACATTTTTTTATATTTTCTCTGATATATTGGATACAAAATGATAATTAATAAAAATACAAAAAAATATATATACATGACTTCTCCTTTGAATGTTCTCAAGAAAATTCATTATATAATTTAATATAATTATTTAACATTTCTTTTTTTTGAAAACATGTTATTACTCGTTCTCTGCAAGTTTCTGTTTGTCTATCGCTCTTTTCTTTTATTAATTGAATGTATCTTGCAATCTCCTTGACATTACCTACTGGTGCCACATAACCACACCCTTCATTGTAACCTATAATCTCAGGTGTTGCTGTCACATCATATCCCACTACAGGTGTACCGCATGCCATAGCTTCAGCTGTTGTCAAACCAAATGTTTCTGCCGGCGATGCATTAAAATACACATCTGCCTTATTATAAATTTCCGCCATTTTTTTCAAATCATTCACTCTGGGTATCTCTTTCATATTTCTAGGCATTTTTCGAAGTCTACGAAATAATGGCCTTTTCCCAACAACTAATATTTCTTCATTTGTTTTTAATATCTTAGATAATCGGTAATAATCCTTATAACCCTTCCGTCGATCCCATCCTATACATAGTATTTGATATCTTTCTTTTTTATTTAAAGTGTCATATGGCTGATAAATTTCTGTATCAATGCCATTGTATATAGTAATAGTTTTCCTTTCTTTTAATATTGAGGATTCAACAACATCTTTTAACCAATTTGAAACTGTCACGATTGTTAAATCATCAATTTGTTGGTATAAATCTTTTTTTGTTTGCCAATTTTTATGACTATAATCATAAAAAATACCTTCCCTATCAAATAGGCGTTGAGGGCAATTCCCACATCCCGTTCTCCATTTTTCACAGTTTTTATATGAAAAATGATAACACCTCCCTGTAATTGGCCAGCAGTCATGTAAGGTCCAAATAACCCTTTTTTTCATCGCCGCAAGAGCTTGAAAGAACAGAGGTATATCAAGCATACCGTATTCAAAATCACCGTGTAAATTATGCAAATGAATTATATCTGGATCAATTTTTTTTATTACTTTAAGGATGATTTCTGTCATTTTGGAATTATAAGAAAGCTTTCCTCCATTAAAAACCCACTGCATAATTTTGCGAAAACCTACTTCTTCACCATCGCGCCCACAGTATATCACTTTCTCGTTTTCTACTTTTTTATTTCTTAAAAGCCAGTATACAGAATACATCTCTAATTGCGACTCTGTCCCCTTTTTTTCAATTTCTTGAACCATACGTCCGGTACTTCCGTATCCGTAATATGCATTTACTTGCAATATCTTCATTCTTTCTCCAATCACAATCTAACTAAGAATTTCATGCATCTGTGAAATAAATTTATCACATTCTAACGGATTATCCTTTAGTACAGTTTCATGCATCATTTTGCATCTAGATTTTGCATCACCTGTTAACAATATATTAAGCGTTTGTTTTAAGGATTCTTCCGTGCATTCCTCACTTATAACTCCATAAAAATGTGAGATATAATCCTTTATATCACTAGTTGGAGTAGCTACTATGGGTACCCCACATGCAAAGGCTTCACCCAATTTTGTTGGGAAACCAGCATTTGACAAACGATTGTCTTCTCTAACTATAATTGCATAATCACTTTGCATAAGCAAATTAATACAATCTACATGTGAAATTCTCCCTAAACATTCAACAGATTCATCAAAATTATCAATCTGTACCAAATCCGGTCGATTTATCCCCAATGTTTCTTTATCAATCCCTGCAATTATGAACTTTGCCCTCCTCTGTGTTTTATTCAGCTCACAAATGATTCGTATCATCCAGTCAATTTTTTCTTTTTCACATTTTTTTCCTGGAGATCCTACAAATGCAAATTTTATTATTCCTTCACTTGATTCATATAATTCATGTTTTCTTTTGTAACGTCCCGAATCAATCACTCCTGGTATATATACAATTTTTTTTGCAGATGAACTATAAAAACTGTATAGATATTTACTGATTGCAATCAGATTGATTTTTTGCTTATATATCCATTGCATACGAATAAATGTATCTATATCTTTTATAAAATTTTTAGGAAACTTATATTGTGACTTGGCAAACCAATCTACAGCATCTGCAACAAAAATGATATTATGTTTCTGGCACAAGTTGATTATCCTTAGTAAAGCTATAGAATAATAGTCCATTGCAATGATAGCTTTTATGTTTTCTTTACCTAGATGATTTATAACCGTGCATAAGTCTTGAATCGAATATAAAGTTCTAAGCCAAGATAATATTGTAGTAGGATATGACATAGAATAGATACTAATATCGTTTTTGAATTGTTCTGTCGCAAGAACGTCTCTATTTTCATTTTTATGCATTCCCACAATCACCGGACTATAACCACATTTTTTAATCATTTTTGCCATAGCATATGCGCGTTGTGACGCAGCGTTTCCATCTGGTATAAATATAACGCCCATATAAATCACATATTTTCTACTTGCTTCCATTTTCTAAAAGCCCTCGTAAATAACAAATTTTTATTTATATTTGCAAAGCTTTCTGACGATTCACTTAAATAAATTTTCATATATTTTACGCATTGCCTCTTTGCTCTTCTCTAAATCAAAGGTTTTTACGGTTTCCAAATTATGAGAACTACATTTTTTTCTAAATTCTTGATTTGAGTACATTTTATCAATAGCATAAATCATATCATTAAGATTTAAGGGATTTACACAACAACCACTGATTCCGTCTTTTGTATAATCTTTAATCCCGTTTACGAAAGAAGAAATTAACGGCAATCCGCAGGCCATCCCCTCAAGTGGTGCAATTCCGAGTCCTTCTCTCACTGATGGATGAACAAAGCAATCTGCTGCAATACATAATTCTGCTATATCCTCTCGATGTCCTAATAATCTAATCTTTTCTTTTAATCCGTATTGAGAGATCAAATTTCTATATTCGTTTTCAGAAGGTCCAATTCCAGCTATAAGATAATAAATATCTTTTTTCTTCATTTCTCCAAGTGCTCGTATTACTATCTGGTGGTTCTTTCTTGGAGATAATTCCCCTACTGAAAGAAGTAAAAATGCATCTTGGGGAATTCCCAGTTCTTTTCTTTTTAAGACTTTATCCACATTTAATTTTGAATATTTTTTCAAATCCACCCCTACCCCTGGAATATACACGGTTTTAGTGGCGTACATCTTTTTTTGGGCTAATTCATAATCTTCTTTGTTAATTGTTATCAAGACATCGGTATATTTCGATAAATATTTTTCAATAGGATAGAAAAGGAACCAGCTTTTCAGAGATGATCCTTTAAAGAAATGAAATCCATGAGCCGTGTAAATTATTTTTGTACCAGTTTTTCTGGCATTGCGGAATGCTAAACGACATAAAACTCCGCCTATAGGAGACTGAGTATGAACTAAATTATACTGTTCACTTTTTGCTATTTTTTTTAGCTGTTTATATGTAGATAACATTTTATTTAACGCCATTATTTTTCGCGGACAACTTGTCTCAAAAAATCTTATATTTCTTTCCTTTAAAATTCTTTTAAATTTATTTATATCCTCTGGGTTCATCGGATTTTCTTTTCCGAAATTGCATGCTATATCTACTTGATATCCGAATTTTTCTAAAATTTCAATATTGTCCATATTGAATTTATAAATCATGGATGCGACAGAAGCATTCATCAACGCTTTTTTCATTATCTCAACTCCTATATACTATCCAATCACAAATTTAAACATAATACAATCCATTAGGATTTCTATAGTAAAGGCTTTGTATCCCCAGTAACTCTGGAGCAATAAAGTCTTTCTTTATATTATCTCCCACATAACACATCCGCTCATAAGGAACGTCTAAATACTCCCTCATCATCACAAATGCCTGAGGATTCGGCTTGCGGAACTGCGGACCACCAAGTTCATCTGTAATAATAATCCGATCTACATAATCCGTTAATCCTAATGCTTCTATTTTGGCCCGCTGTCCTTCCGGGCGTCCATCTGTAATTATTCCAAGTCTATAACTTCTCTTTCTAAGGGAAATCAGAAGTTCGTAAGCTCCATCATACAAATGTATCTCCGGAATATGATTACGATATGTCTGCACACACTTTTGTTTAATCACATCTGATGATATTCCTTCAGTTTCTAATAACTTATCTATGGCAGGAAAGCCCTGTTCAAAAAAACTCCACATTTTTTCTTCCGTATTTTGAATCTGGGAAAGAAGCTTGGCAACTTCCCGATAACCACTTCGAACATATTCTTTTTCCCCGTACAAGGTATCATCCAAATCAAAAATCACAGCCTCTAATCCATCTAGATAATTCTGTACCTCTGTTATTTTATTAATCTGGATCATTCACGTTCTCCTCATTAATACAAATACTCTGATCATAACGGCTGTAGATTGCTCCATCTTTCGCAGCCATGGGAATATATTCTAACTTTTTCCCCTGAAGCATTTCAATCACCGCTTTCGCACTGTCTGCGCCAGCTTTTATGCTTAATGGTGCCCCTCCACCAAATCTCGGATTGATTTCAATATAATAATTTTCTCCTGTAACTTCATCCTGAATAAGTTGTACAGTAATCTGCCCACAGGGTTTATAATCTTCCACCAGCAGCTTCATTTCTGAAATCATTTTCTCGTCCTGGTAAATTCTCGTCTTTAGCACTTCTCCCGCCCGAACAGCCATGCGCTCTCTTGGAGTAATATAAACTGGATTGCCTTCATAGTCACAAAAGATATCTATCGTAAATTCTTTTCCAGATATAAATGGCTGTACAATATAATTCTGTATTTTTTCTGCATAAGTTTTTAAATCGTTCTCATTCTCTACTTTGTATGCATTAATACTGGAACTCCCATCCTTTGGTTTAATGAATGCTGGAAATCTGCCATGATACTGCAGAATATTGTCCACTGGAATAGGAGATTTTAAACCTAGTGAGAGAAAATAATCTGCTGTGTAGCGTTTATCTCTGCACAGCTTTACCTTATTTTCTGTGCTGATCAAAACTTTGGTACCCCGATGTTCAAATCGCTCTTTATTCTGAGCTAAAATTAATAAATCCGTATCAATCGTTGGAATCAAGCAGTCCACCTTTTCTTTTTCGCAAATTTCCAATAAAGTCGGGATGTAATGTGGATCCGTAATTTTACACAGCTTTTTAGTCTTGTCGCAAAAATATAACGCTGGAGCCGTATCTGAAAAATCCCCTCCGATAATCGTTAAATCTTTCCCTAAGTCTTTTGCCGCTTTCTGGAACGCCTGAATAAGCTCCACTCTTCTCCCAACACTTGTAAATAAAATTTTCATTCTACAGTTCCTTTTCTGTTCCTTCAAATAATTCCATCGTTGCCGATGTTTCCGAACTGATTCCTTCTTTCTTCACGACTGCCCTGATTGTCTGAAGGATGATCTTCCAATCTCCCCAAAAGGAGATATGATCTACATAGTAAACATCCTTCTCAAACTTCTCCTCCCAGGTAATTGCATTCCTTCCATGTACCTGGGCATATCCTGTCACTCCTGGACGCACCTCATGCCGTCTCTTCTGCTGCGCATTATAAAGAGGAAGATACTGCACCAGCAGCGGCCTAGGCCCCACCACGCTCATATCTCCCTTCAGGATATTAAACAGCTCGGGCAGTTCATCCAGGCTGCTGGCCCGCAGCTTCTTACCAAAGCTGGTCAGCCGTACCTCATCCGGCAGCAGCTCCCCATTCTCGTCCCTGGCATCGGTCATGCTGCGGAACTTATACATCTCAAAGATCCTTTCGTCCTTTCCTGGACGTTTCTGTTTGAAGATCACCGGGCTTCCCAGCTTTATCCGCACAAGGACCGCTGTGACCGCCATGACCGGGGACAGCACAACGATCGCTCCCACCGACAGCACGATATCCAGGAATCTCTTTATGTAGTCTCGGTACAGCCGGTTAGTCATTGAAACAGCTCCTTATGATCTTGATAATGGTATCCTGCTCCTCCGCCGTCATCTTATTATCACTCGGCAGGCACAGTCCCCTCTGGAAGAGGTCCATCCCCACATCCAGCGGCTTCCCATCTTTCCCGACAGCCCCTCCGGCAATATAAGCATTCGTTCTCGCTCGTCCATTTCCTTCCCGGGTCACAAACCCGTTCATCCGGAAGATCGGCTGCATATGCATGGGCTTCCAGATGGGACGGCCCTCAGCATTATACTTTGCCAGCGTCTCCAGGATCTCCATGGGGCAGCTCTTTCCCGGTTCCGGGATGTACAGGGATTCCTGCTCCCCGCGCACCTGCCGGCACATGGCCTCCGGATCGATGACCAGGCAGGACAACCAGTAGTTGGGCTCGGAGCTTTCCGCGTCAAACGGATTCATCCGTACCGGAAGGTCCTTAAAGCCCTCCCTGTACCGCTCGTAAATGGCCTTCTTCTGTGCGATGTGCTCCTTTAGGTACGGGAACTGCCCCCGCACCACCCCGGCGATCACGTTGCTCATCCGGTAGTTGTAGCCCACTTCCTCATGCTGGTACCAGGCCGCGTTCTCCCGGGACTGGGTGGACCATTTCCGGGCCCGGTCCGCCGCGTCCTTATCGTCGGTAAGAAGCATCCCCCCGGCAGAGCCGGTGATGATCTTGTTCCCGTTGAAGGAAATGGCGTTATAGGTGCCGAAGGTCCCGGTCTGCTGTCCCTTATAGGAAGCCCCCAGGG
>UMFX01034655.1_pt1 | contig 42601 bp, 36 predicted proteins | sample 1965131 | NCBI WGS metagenome assembly UMFX01 (sample SAMEA4836058, study PRJEB28245) | human gut metagenome | biome: gut microbiome; material: fecal sample | place: Denmark | collected 2008 | reverse complement strand
TGTGCTCCGGCAGTTTTACCCCCGACTGTCTCAATACTTTCGTCTGAAACATAAGTGCATGCATAATCAAATACTGCGATGGATGAAAATGTCCGATTGTGTTCCAGTTGCACATTTTTTCAGTTGGAAATACATTTCTGTAATTCATCGGTTTCTAGATTCCCTCATCCAGATGATCGTACACATAATTACAGATGATCAGATCTGGGAACTGTGCGACTTCAAAACTTTTTATTTTATCTAACATTTTCAGATAAGCATCACGGTCGAACCAGTCGTCGGAATCCACGACTTTATAATAAAGTCCATGCGCCAGCTCCAGCCCTTTGTTCACACCGGAACCATGACCGCCGTTTGGCTTATGCACCGCTTTTACAATGTTTGGATAAAGCATTTCGTATTCATCTGCGATCGCACCTGTCCGGTCGGAAGAACCATCGTCAATAATGAGGATCTCGACATCCTCGCCGCCCACCAAAAGTGAATCCACACATCTTCGCATATAATTTTCTGAATTGTAACATGGGATTGTAAATGTGATATATTTCATTTGGAATGACCTCCGCTATACTCTGTAACATTTTTACTGTTAACGAGTATAACGGTTCATTCTTAAAATACACATGGATTATTCTAAAGAAAAGGTAAAGATTACCTATACAAAATGTTAAATCTTCAATAATTTGATCATAAACAGCCAGACCAGTCCATAATAAGTAACCACTGCTACCAGATCATTCACGGTTGTGATAAGTGGTCCTGACGCGACCGCCGGATCGACTTTGATCTTATGGAAAAGCAGTGGGATCGTTGTTCCGACAAGGCTCGAGATCACCATCGCAAGCATTAAAGAAACTCCCACACAGCCTGAGATCAAAAACGAATAGGAAAGCGCATTTCCTTTTATGAAACACACATAAAGCCCGATAAATACAAATGCCATAATTCCAAGAAACAGTCCATTTGCAAAACCAATGCGCATCTCTTTCAAAATCAGTCCAAATTTATCTTTCCGGTTTAAATTTTCATCCATCAGCACACGGATTGTCACAGCCAGCGACTGGGTTCCGACATTTCCTGCCATATCTAAAATCAATGACTGGAAACACATCACAATCGGGATCACTGCAACGACCGTCTCAAAAATTCCAACAACCGAAGATACCACCATTCCCAAAAACAGCAGGATGATCAGCCACGGGAGACGTTTTTTCATACTCTGAAACGTCGTCTCCTCCAAATCTTCTTCCGCGGTAAGACCTGCCAACTTCGCATAGTCCTCTCCCATCTCTTCATCCACGGCTTCCACAATGTCATAAGCTGTGATGACTCCTAAGATTTTTCCTTCCTCTGACAATACCGGAATGGAATCCTCTGCGTAGTCTTTTAACCGTTCGATACACTCACTGATTTTCTCATGTGCTCCCACATACGGATAGGAAGTCGAGATCAGATTGTCCAGATCCTGATAATCTCTTGCCACGATCAGGTCTTTTAAGTCGATTGCTCCATAATACTGCTCATTTTCATCTACTACATAGATCGTTGAGATATTATCGTTCTCTCCCGCCTGACGGATCAGCTCATGCGTAGCCTGACGGATGTTCAGATTCTTTCCTATGACGATAAAATTCGTTGTCATTTTGCTACCGATCTCATCATCTTCATAAGATAAAATCAGTTTGACATCTTTTTCCGCATCATCATCCAGCAGATCAACGATCCTGGTCTTAGTGTCCGCATCCAGATTCTCCAGAACATCGACCGCATCATCGGAATCCATCTCCGAAATGACTCTGGCAGCATTTTCCAGGTTTATCTCCTGCAAATACTCTGCCGCATCCTCGGTATAGGAAAGGATTTCCGCAATATACTCCTCTCCAAGCAACGGATAGAGTTTTTTTCTTTCCTCCGGTGTCATCTGCTCCATTGCATCCGCAATGTCGCTCTCATGATAATCGGAGATTTTTTCGAGCAATTCTTCTTTTCCAAGATTGCTTCGGAATAATGTTAATAATTCTTCTACATAAGTCGGTTCTTTTAATACTTCTTTTTGCATTCCTGCCTCCTGTTCTCCCTGAAAAAGGGCATAAAAAACCACCGCTTTACTTCCAAGCAGCATGTGTAAGTTCCTGCTGTTATAGTTCATGACAATAGATTGTCCGCGAAGCGTGCACTCTATTGTACAGGCATGTAAACCGGTGGTTTCAGAAGGCATATTCTATTATCACAGAGGTCAGACGCCCACAGACATCTGCCCTGTGCCAAAGCATTCAGAAAATCCATCGGTTTTGTTCTTTCGCCCCGCACTATCACAACTGTCCATGAATGTCACCTCCTAAAAAATTTCCATTGCTATTATATAATCGTGACCGGAAATGGTCAACTCATTTCTGCCTCATTTCTATCTGTCTTTCATAAATGCTTCGATCTCGTCCGGATCACGGATAATTGCCTCTGAGAGACACTCACAGCCGTTCTCTGTGATCAGAAGATCATCCTCGATACGGATTCCAATCTCCCATTCGTCAATGTAGAGTCCCGGTTCATCAGTAATGATAGCACCCGGTTGTAATGTTTCATTGCAAGCCGCTGTGACATCATGCACATCGATTCCAAGATGATGGGATACGCCATGCATATAATAAGTATCGATCTCGTCCTCTTTTTCGATCAGACCGAGTTTCATGCAGCCTGCTGCAAGCACTTTCTTTGCAATCTCATTTAACTCTTTTAACGTCATGCCCGGTTTTGCAGTCTTTGCAACCTCACGGTTTGCAGCTAAAACAATGTCGTAAACCTGTCTCTGGCGCTCTGTGTATGTTCCGTTTACCGGATAAGTTCTTGTGATATCTGCGCAGTATCCGCGGTATTTTGCCCCGAGATCCATCAGCAGTAAAGAACCATCCTCACAAATGTCAAGGTTTGTGTCGTAGTGAAGCATGGTTCCGTTCGCACCGCTTCCTGCGATGGTAGGGAATGCAGTTCCCTCCGCTCCGTTATAGCGGATCATGTATTCAAAATCAGCCTGTGCCTGATATTCTGCCATTCCCGGCTCTAAATGTTTCATCACATACTGCAATGCTTCATCGGTAATGCCGATCGCCTCCCGCACAAGTGCTACTTCATCCCCGTCTTTCTGCATACGCAGTTCTGCGATCACCTGCGAAATATTTTTCACTGCATGTCCCGGATATTTTTCTGCAAATTCTTTTGCTTTGATCATATTGTAATCCGGCATGTCCTCAAACTGATATCTGTAACAGTCAAAATACAGGCTGTCGATATCTTCCCTTGCCATCATGCGGTCAACAGCGCCATCAAAAGAATCTAAAAACATCACATTATCGATACCTGAAATCTCTTTTGCCTCATCCACTGTCACTTTTCTTCCGTACCAGCGCTCCTGTGTCGGGTCTGCTTCTTCGATAAATAAAATCACCTGCTCCTCTTTCAATGTCTTTTTCATCAAAAGAATCATATGGTCTCTTCTTAATCCTGTCAGATAAAAAAAGTTTCTGTCTGCCTCAAATGGTGCATATTCATCTGCACTCACATGGCTCTCAATCCCGGAAAATAAGATCAACGCTGACTGTCTCTCCATTTTCTCAAAAACCTGTTTTCTTCTCTCTGCAAAATTCATGGTTGTTCTCCTCTTTTTTCAATCATCTATTGACAGAAACTCAAATCGTATTTTCTGTCATAATAAAGGCAGGTTCTTTCATCTCTGAAAAAGCCTGCCCGAAAAACTTATTGGTTGTCACCTATGCCTCTGCGCTCATCTGGATTCTCGTTGTGATCTCTTTTACTTCAGCCATCAAAGCAGAATACATCTCCATCTCAATTCCAACCGGCGACATATGCGGATGCTCCTGTTTCATACGGTATGCCTGTACCAGTAAACTTCTCTTCACATCTTCAAGTTCTAAAAGCTGCTCTCTGCTCATAACCAATCTCCCACATAACATATTTTCATTTGCAGTGCACTATATCTCGTACGTGCGCCTCAACTATAATAGCATATATGGTAGATTTTAGCGCATGAAATTCATCGGCAAAAGTAACAATATTTTTTCTGACATTTGGCACATTTGTCTATTGCCTGAAAAATTTTCATCACTTTTTACAATTGCATCAGCGTTTGCAGTGCCTCATTTTCTACAATACATTTTCCGTGTTCTTTTATAAATGCAATTTGTCCGACCTCAGCATAACGGCAATTGTTATATTCTACAATTGTAAACGCAAATGGCCGTAATTCTTCCCTTGAAAAATGGATCAGATCCATCACAAGATAGTATTTTTGCTGGAATTTATAAAGACTGCTTGTAGGCATTTTTTCTGTAAATGGTGCCAGACGGATCAATCGCAGCATTTCATCCAGACTGGAAAACTCCAGACTAAACGGAACCGATGTCTCAAAAATTTCATTGTCCTCTTTCTGCTCAGTACCATTTGCATCTTCTGTCTCTGTCTTTTTTGCATCCTGGCTGTGCTTTGCCTTATATTTTTCGAGGAAATCATCGATAGCACTCTGTTTTTCCTCTTTATTCATCTGCCGAAATTCTGATAATTTTTCCGGTGCGAGCTGGTTCATCAGCTGTCCGACCGTATCCACAAGATTCTTAAAACTCATCTCGGAATCTCCGCCAAACGTGATCGCCATGCTGTGATCCTGCAAAAGTTCTGCCTTCACTACCGGTGAAATATTCTGCATACTGATATTGCCCTGCTCCTCTACCAGTTCCACCACCGCACGCATAAACTCCTGCGTCACCTCGGTATTTCCAATAATCTCATCAATATTGTATCCCATTTCACGGATTTCTTCTTCAGACAGTGCACATCTGATCTTATTTTCACCTAATCTCTCAATTTCCATATGTATTACCTTCTAAAACATCTTTCCGATGCTTTGCAATCCAAAAATACTTTATACCTTTCGAATGGCTTTGCATTCTTGGAATGCTGTTTCTTCTTATAAAGAATATGTTGTTATTTTCACAGCTATTATCCTATTTTTTTATGCATTTGTAAATAGGGTTTCGATTCCACATATCCGCCACAAAATAGGTCAATGCTGTCCATGTATACACGGAATAGAAAATGCCGTACTCATCAACGCCGTCCTTTAAAATTTTCTGTGCCTGCTCTTTTGTCAGAAAAGAAAAGCCGTCAAAACATTCACTTCCCTCTGCACCGTCCTGTGACATACCTGTCAGAGTATCCCGGTTCAACACGATTTTCACAAGTGCGTTGCTCTCATCCGTCATTCCCGGTGTGCTGAAAAGACATGGATTGATCACTTCCAGTTCATCTGTATCCAAAACCTCAATTCCGGTTTCTTCTTTCAGTTCTCTTTTCGCAGTCACAAGCAATGGTTCGTCTTCCTCTTTATCTGCCGGATCGATCAGTCCCGCCGGGACACTTAACAGAAATTGTCCTGCCGGATACCGGAATTCACGATTCAGCAGGAGCTTGGGCTCACCGTTGGATGGATTCCAGATCGTGATGCAGCTCACCGCATCTGGAAGCATATTTTGAAATTCTTCCGTAGACTTCACTGCCACAAGATCATCTGCGCTCCGTCTTGTTGCATTATAGTAATGTCTGCCCTCGGCATACTGAAGATCAAATACTTTGATAAACTTTGTTTCCAATAGAGTTTTTATATTCTGTTTTGTGATTTTGGGACGCATAATAAACTTCCTTCCTTAACCGATGATTGCGAAACTCCTTTACACAATACTTTACATTGTTCTATATTCAGGAATTTTATAAAAATATACTCTGTTTCATTTTTACACCCGATAGCGGTTCAGGCAGGAATAAATCTCCTGAATTCTTGGGATTGCGTATCCACCGGAGATAACGCCATGCTCTGCGGCAAATACCATTCCTTCCTGCTCTAACTTTTGTTCTAACCACTGTGCCGTTTCTGAAATGGTACGCTTTCCATCCACCAGATGTTCCACAGTATATTTCAAAAGCAGTCCCAGTGCCGCCGTCTGCTCGCTGTCGATCAACTGCTCGATATAGCGCAGGTCGACATTCTGTTTTCCAAGCATAAAGCCATCCACACCAAGCGTCTTTACCTTCAAGCGCTCCGGCTCGCCTTTTTTCACTTCTCCGCTCCGGTAGTCCCTGCATTTTACCGCTCCATTCCTGTCTTTTTCCATGACACGGTGGCTATCCGGTAAAACAAATGGTTTTGCTGTCTCCTGCATGATTGGAAATTGTCCACACAGGTTCTTTGCTTTCTCTGTGATATCCACAGGTTCATACTGATCCATCTGGATCACAGTGTCTGCAATGTGGAAAAATGCTCCCGAACTTCCCGCAACCAGAATGGTAGAAATTCCTGCTTTTTCATACAGATCCCCTGCTCTGGATAAAAACGGTGTGATCGGCTCTTTGTCCGGGCTTACCACTTTCTGCATAAAGGCATCCCGCACCATAAAATTGGTTGCTGAAGTATCCTCATCCAACAAAAGCAGTCTGCTGCCAGCCTCAATCGCTTCCACGATTCCAGCCGCCTGGGACGTGCTTCCACTCGCATCAGCAGTCGAAAAATCCTTCGTATCCCTGCCGTTTGGAAGATCATTGATAAACATGGAAATATCTACATTTTTGATAAATCTTCCATCCTCAGAGCGGAGCTTTTGTGCCGTTTCATCTGCGATCACATATTCCCTGCCATCTCCGGCAATATGATTGTATACGCCTAATTCCAACGCATTTAAAAGCGTAGATTTTCCATGATAACCGCCGCCTACGATCAGGGTGATTCCTTTGGGAACTCCCATTCCTGTAATCTTACCCCGGTGTGGCAGTTCTAATGTTACGCACATTGTTTCCGGAGAAACAAATTTTACAGACTGCTTCATTGGCTTGGAAGAGATACCGCTCTCCCTTGGCAGCACAGAGTCATCCGCCACAAACGCAGCCAGCCCAAGTTCTGGCAGCTTCTCACGGATTGCCTGCTGATCTTCTGCCAGTTCCACAGCCTCTTTTACTTTTTGCGCATTCAGATTTTTATAATAAAAAGACTGCTCCACGCACTGTGGCAGATATTCAAATAAGATTTTTTCGAGTTCTTTTGCATTGATCGTTCTTCCATTTGCAGGAAACCCGACTGCAAATCTGGCGGTGATCTCTTTTTCACTGATTTCACATGCTGTCCTCTGCAGCACTTCCTGTCCGCAGTGTGTCACTGAGATCAGCCCGCTTTTCCCGGATCCCTTCGCTTTAAAGTTGAACTGATTCACTTTTGCCGCAAAATTGCGAAGCAGTTCATCCGCCAACGCGGTTCTTGTCAGCTTATCTTTCATTGCAAATGCCGGGAATCCGGCTGCCTTCGCATCCACTGTCACCCTCACATCCGATGGCGCCGCAAACGGATCGCCCTGCACATGGTCAATTGACAATATGTATTTGGGGAACTGGTAACTTCCACGCAGGGATTTGTATAATGGGTAACTTTTATGGTCTATTGTTTTTAATTGTGATTGTAGGTCGTTGTATGATTGCATGGGGACTCCTTTTTGTATTGTGTTTTTATGAAATTTTTGTGCTATTTGCTCGTCTTTCTTATTTGCAAATATGTACCGCCTCTAATTAATTACTTCATTTGACTGAAAACTATGAAAAAGTATCAAATAGGATTTCTTTATAGTATCCATGATATCATATAAATAACTTTATTGGGCAGATATTTTTTATAGATATTACAGAAAGTAAGTTATTTTCATTCAGCAGTAAAACACTTGCTGCTTTGCTGCTGAATGAAGTGATTCACGAATGAACAGGCTCCTTTTACAATGCAAAAACTTAAAATGAATTTTTTTCATCTATTAGAATCACTTTTTACTTGTTTTTTAAAGATAAACTCCCTTGCCCCTCATGAATAAGGGGCAAGGGAGTCAAAAATCTGAATTTTATGTAGGGTTACTTTTGACATCTACATAAAATTTAATATAAATGTTTCCTTTTTCGATAGTATGTAACACCGGCAAAACCGGATCCTAATAAAAACAACCATGCTGCCAATACCAAAAGATTATCGTCTTCGCCTGTCTTAGGAGATTCATTTTTCATTGAATCTGTCTGTTCCGTATTATTTTGAGGCACGGACTGCGGATTTTGATTTGCAGGATTTTGATTTGCAGGATTTTGATTTGTATTCAATTCCTTAACATCATCATCCGGCTTCTGGCTTTCACTCTGCTGAATTGCAAACGCAGTACTTGCCGAACCATCTGTCCACAGAATTTCCAGACTGTGTGTTCCTGCTGTCAGAGTGTCCAGATAAGAGGACTTCAACGTAACAATTGTGGATCCGGACTTAGCTTCATAATTCTCTGCTCCAATCTGCACACCATCTACCTTAATTCCGGTAAATTTAGAAAAATCGCCATTTCCCCGGACTGTGAGGCTGTTACCGCTCTGCAGGGCATAGCTGCTTCCAGTTCCTTCCGTGATCGCATAAGGAGTTTTGATTTCTCCCTCCGGAGTCTCTGCTGCTTTTTTTGGTATCACAACATCCGCCGCTTTAATCGCAGTCGTTCCACCTGCATCACTGAAATAACTGCCACACTTTGTACAAATCCAATACTCTATATTTCCATCTGTCGTCTGAGTTGCCTCTTTCGCATCAACCTTAGACAGTGTATGACCACCGTAAATATTCTTACACAGATTTCCAGAAACTTCAATCGTTGTTCCTGCTACTACCGGAACAGCAGCTTCGTCACCCTCACCATATGCTGCCAGGCCAGGATTTTTCTCGCTGTCAAAGGAACAGTCTGTATAAGTGCCTTCTGTATGTGTTCCAACAAATCCTCCGGCTTTATAGTCAGGACTGGCTGCTGTCACTTTTCCGGCAGCATAGCATTTCTCCAGTATCGCACCACCTGTCACATTTTTGTCTCCGATTTCTCCTGCAAATCCTCCCACTTTCGGATTGAATCCGGTTACTGAACTTGTCACATCACCGAGTGCGGCACAGGAAGAAGACTTTCCCTTCTGCATGTATCCCGCAAATCCTCCGGCGCGCCATTCATTTGCGACAACATCAACTTTTGCAATGCAATTGTCGTAAGTACTCATTGTAGCTGATTCAGCTTCCCATGCATATCCCACAAAGCCTCCGATTGCCCATAATCCTGTGACTTTTCCGGTTACTTTGCAATTCGTATAAGTGGAACTGCCATCCAGTCCCACAAAGCCACCTGTATTATCACCGCCTTCGATCGTAACGTCTGCCCTGCAGTGATCTGCCGTTACACGATTTGCCTCTCCGAACAGTCCGCCTGACATCATTGAATTATCTCCTACTTTTGTATTTACAATTGTTCCGGATACGGAAATATCATCAAAACGGATCGTATGACCAGAATTTGCCATTACAAATCCGGCTAAAATGGCAGAACTATTTTTTTCCATTCCTTCATTCGTTGCATAAATTCTGGCATCCACAATGTTGAGATCTTTCACTCCAACATTCGTTGCAGCTCCAGTATATGCTATTTGCCCAAAAAGGCCCGCTCTGTTTTTTTCTGTACGTTCATCTACAATAAGACCTGTGATCGTCTTTCCGTTTCCATCCAGAAAACCGGCAAACATTCTATCCTCGGTTGCTCCGCCCTCATACCACTTATATACGCCGATTGGATTCCATCTGTGTGCAGACAGATCGATATCATTTTCCAATCTGAAATACGCATCTTTATATACTGTTACATTATCTTCCACATCTTTTGCAATTTTAGCAAGCTGTGCTCCGTCTTCGATCCGATATGGATCTGCTTCCGTACCGCTTCCTCCTGCAAAATCTGTTGCCGCATTGTCCCGCCATGCTGTCTCCGGAACTCCGTCATCTGCCATAACCGGCATCCGTATGAATAACACTGCGATAAAACAGATGAGCATTGCTCCAGCATACTTAATTTTCTCTTTCATACCCAATACTTTCCTTTACTGTAATTTATTTGAATATATTCGTAAAAATACATATAACCCTATTTTATCTGCAAAAACAGCTTTCTTCAATCTGTCCGGCTCAAGCGGTTAATTTCCGGCTCAAGCGGTTTTTTTGCTGCTGTTTCTTGTTTTTTATCCGGAATTCATCTATTATGAAGTCAGATTATTTTTACGAAAGAGGAATTTGCCATGAGGATTGCACTGGTTGACGACTGTCCTAATGATTTAAGTATTATGCATCAGTTTCTTGCAGAGGCATTAGATACGGACTCTGTCATTACAGAATTTCATAACGGAGAAGATTTTTTACAGCACTGGAGTGCAGATACTTTCGATCTGATCGTTCTTGATATTTATATGGAACAGTTAACAGGGATCGAGATCGCACGGGTCATACGGGAAACGGATCCGAATGTCTGCCTTGTATTTGCCACTACAAGCAATGAATTCGCAAGTGAAAGTTATGAGGTGAATGCCTGTTATTATCTTTGCAAACCTTTTTTGAAGCAACAGGTTCTTGCAATGCTTGACCGGATCGGTCAGCAAAATCTTGAAGTTTCACGTACCGTCCTTCTTCCGAATGGGGAAAAAGTACTTTTACGCAGCATTATTTACGCAGATTACGCCTCTCACCGGGTAACTTTGCATTGCAAAAAGGATGAAACGATCACTCTGCGTGTACCCTTTCAGGAGATTGAACAGCTTCTGTGCCACTATTCCTATTTCTATAGTCCATGCAAAGGGATCATCGTTAATTTTTATGAAGTGTGCGGCCAGTCCGGTACGGTATTTTCCATGTCTGATGGCTCACTGATCCCGATCAGCCGCCGGAAGTCCGCTGATGTACTGTGTGCTTACTCATCGTTTTGCTTTGATAAGATCAGAAAGGAGATGTCATAATGCTTCCACCGCTTTCCCGCGTTTTTGAAATCTGCCTGTATTCCCTGCTGAACTTTTTTCCATTTTTGATATTTGCATTATATCCGTTCCTGGATGATCTCCGTTTTTCACGCACGAAAACCGGACTGTTGATTGTCGTCCTCACGTTTCTTCAGATTCTGTTCGGACTTCTCGCCTGTTTTTCAACCGGGAATATCTCTGCCGTATTGTCTTTGATCAGTACGCTTTCTTATGCATTTTTTTACTTTACTGTCATCAGGAAATCCCCAGGCCAGCTTTTATTCGTACTGCTTATGATTTCTAATATTGCCAATCTGGTCGTCATTACCGCAAAGTGTCTGGAAGGGCAGTTCTTCCCGGATTTTGCTCTTTTGCCTTACCGCTATTCAATGTCTTTGTTTATGGTGATCGTTGAAATTTTTATTTTAATACCGGTCTTTATTTTTCTGAAAAAAGTGATCACTCCTGCGATTTCCTGCTCACAGTCTTTTCATGAGTGGCGTTATCTCTGGCTGATCCCTGCAACCTTTTATCTGATCTGGTATTATATGGTCTATGGCAATTCGACTTTATCCGGGCTTGAGATCGCACTGAACCCCAAAAACATCATTGTATCTGTCTTTGTCAATGCCGGAGCACTTCTTATCTACTCCATCGTTGCCAGATTGATCGTAAATCAGGAACAGATCTTAAAGCTGCAACAGCAAAATCATCAACTGGAATTGCAGACTATCCAGTATGAAAAGCTTCAGGAAAGAATTGAAGATGCCCGCCGTGCAAAACATGATCTGCATCATCATCTGTCTGTTATGCAGGCTTATCTGGAGAAAAAAGATTATGAATCCTTAGCTTCCTATCTGGAACAGTATTGTAAGCAGTTACCGGATCATTCCCTGATCACGTTCTGTGAAAATATCGATGCAAATATCGTTCTGTCCCATTATGCACAGGAAGCAGAGCGTCTTGGCATTGCTTATTCTGTGGTCGCAAATATTCCGGCATCCTGTCCGGTTGAGGACCATGATCTTTCTGTTCTTTTTGGAAATCTGCTTGAAAATGCAGTGGATGCCTGTGTGGCTTCTAAGACAACTGCCCGAAGCATCTTTGTCCGGGCAGTTTATGAAAAAGGTTCTCTTTGTATTGCGATCGACAATACTTTTGATGGTAAAATTATGCAGGATCCGGATGGAACTTTCTTATCCTCCAAGCATGCCGGCAAGGGATTAGGTACTGTTTCCGTCCGGACAATTGCTTCAAAATATCATGGTACCTGCCGCTTTGACTGGAAGGATCAGACGTTTTTTGCATCCGTGATCTGCTTTAGAAAATAAAGGTTTTTGATTGTTTTTGCTATTTTATAATTTTAATTGACTTTTTTACTGTCTGTAATTTTCTTCCAGTAGTTTGTGTCAAGTAATCGTTGGCAACTTCTCTTGTTGTTTTCCTTAATGTAACTATTATTTTTGAAGTATGCTTTGATCCATTGTCCTGCTTCACTTAAATCTTCTTCTGTCCGATCAGAATTTTTTATGCTATTTGCTCATCTTTCTTATGTGCAAATATATACCACCTGTATTAATTACTTCATTTGACTGAAAACTATGAATATGCATCAAATAGGATTTATTTATAGTATCCATGATATGATATAAATAACTTTATTGGGCAGATATTTTTATAGATATTACGTAAAGTAAGTTATTGTTCATTCGGCAGTAAAACACTTGCTGCTTTGCAGCGTAAAGAAGTGATTCACGAATGAGCAGGCTTCTTTTACGATGCAAAAACTTAAAATGAGTTTTTTTCATCTATTAGAATCACTTTTTACTTGTTTTTTGAAAGATAAAACCCTGCATAATCACTGGGATTATGCAGGGTTTACCGTTCCCTATTATAACATACCAAGTAATAACCGGGAACTACAGCGTCTTACTGCTACAAGCGTCCTTCCAATAAATTATAACATACCAAGTAATAACCGGGAACTACAGCAAATGACGACAAAAGGTATAGAGTATTTCTATTATAACATACCAAGTAATAACCGGGAACTACAGCTTTATTAAATCGTTTACATAACGTAACTCGATTATAACATACCAAGTAATAACCGGGAACTACAGCTACTTTTTAGAGTTTCATACCAAGTTAAAAATTATAACATACCAAGTAATAACCGGGAACTACAGCTGTTCTTGTGATGTTTTTTACCATGTTTTTATTATAACATACCAAGTAATAACCGGGAACTACAGCTGAAACCTTGATTTTCTTTCGGTTCCAGAAATTATAACATACCAAGTAATAACCGGGAACTACAGCTGATGTGCTTTTTCAAGATCTTCATAAGGATTATAACATACCAAGTAATAACCGGGAACTACAGCTTGCGCCAGCCTTAACCGCAACGGCGCCGCATTATAACATACCAAGTAATAACCGGGAACTACAGCGGCTCCTAACATTGAGATTGCACTTGCCATATTATAACATACCAAGTAATAACCGGGAACTACAGCCGTGTGTCTTGTCTGGTTTGGTCATGTTGATTATAACATACCAAGTAATAACCGGGAACTACAGCGATGTTCAAGCATGGGAAAAAGGTTGTATAATTATAACATACCAAGTAATAACCGGGAACTACAGCCGTATTGCCATTATCTTGCACACGCCCTCTATTATAACATACCAAGTAATAACCGGGAACTACAGCAAATGGACAGACAACAGGTGTGGAAGCATAATTATAACATACCAAGTAATAACCGGGAACTACAGCTGTTCTTGCGTCTGTTGTAGGTTCAGCGAATTATAACATACCAAGTAATAACCGGGAACTACAGCATATGACGGTCTTGACTGTCTTAAGACCTTATTATAACATACCAAGTAATAACCGGGAACTACAGCACGAGCGTATAAAGAACACAAGGACGCTTCATTATAACATACCAAGTAATAACCGGGAACTACAGCTGTTCCGAAAAAAGGCTCTATATGCTTAAAATTATAACATACCAAGTAATAACCGGGAACTACAGCTATTTGACGCAGTTACATAGTTTTTAATTATTATAACATACCAAGTAATAACCGGGAACTACAGCGATTACGATCGTATTTGTTCCTTCAATCAAATTATAACATACCAAGTAATAACCGGGAACTACAGCGTACCGACAATATGCTTTCTCTGCTTTCTATTATAACATACCAAGTAATAACCGGGAACTACAGCTACAATGTATTATGGGAATCCAGTGATAATATTTTAAAAAAATATAAATGGAAAAGAAAAAGCCTTGCCATTACGCCAAGTGATGTAAACATCTTCTCGCAAACGTCCGAAACGCTTAATGGTACAGCTTTTAAAAATATTATATCATGTGCAAAAGCAGCACATGATCGACATTCGCCGTTCGCCGAATGCATAAATGCATTCTTCTCACTTGCGCTCATTATATCACAAAGTCAAAAAAATAATACTTTAAATAAACGCGATCATATATAACGGTAATGTAATGATACCATCATCACTTACACCTATATTACCATCAACAAACTTGTATCCATAAGGAATGTCTGCATTCATTTTCAAAATAGATTTTAAGGAATTAGCCCGCGTATTTCCACTTTTAACCTCAATCGGAACTACCACACCATCTTTTTGGATCATAACATCAATTTTTCTCTTGGTTGTCTCATTTTTATAGAAATATAACGGATATCCTTTCTTGTAAAGTGCATCTGCTATGGCACATTCATATATACCGCCTTTTGAGTTTCCGAATAACGTATTTTCTACGATATGTTGCTTTAATGAAAAATCTTTCATCGCCATCAAAAGAGATAAATCCGTTGTGTATGCCCTGAAAAAGTCATCTCTTGCATAGTCATCCAGATCAAATCTGACATCTGTTACCAGTTTGCATAAATGCACCATATCCGCACGAAGCAGCCACTCAATACTTGAAAAATATTTTTGTGCCCGACCACCATGTTCGACCTCTTTATATTGAAATTTATGGTTTTCCTTATCCAGTAACTGTTTTGCAAGAGAAATATAACACTTCTCTGCTTTTACCTTTTCCTCAGCTGTTGCATAATGTGCTATGTCATACTGGTATCCCTGTAAGAGGCTGCGTTGTATCCTGTCAATTTCCCTAAAATCTTTTGTGTCTATATATTTCTGTACTGCCTCTGGCATACCACCTATTGCAATGTACTGTCTGTAATAATTCATCATTTGCGAATGAATTGCTTCAGGCACAATCGTTTTAGAACGCAGATAACCACAGAGATTTTCTATCATATCCCCGGATATTCCCATTCCCCACAGAAACTCTTCAAAATCAATCCCATACATTTTCAAATAATCAACATATCCAACCGGATAAGAAGAGGCACGTTTGTAATCGATTCCAAGAAGTGAGCCAGATACAATTACATCATATTTATTATCTATCGCCCAAAATTTAAGTGATGTGACCGCTTCCTGACATTCCTGAATTTCATCCAGAAAAATCAATGTTTTTCCAGGAATAATTTTCTTTTCAGGGAAGCGGAACCGCATGCCCATAACCATAGCATCTACGGTAAGATCTCCAGAAAATATCTCCATCGCAGAAGGCATCTGTTTAAAATTAATTTCAATCAGTTCTTCATAATTTTCTTCGGCAAAACGTTCAACGGTATATGTCTTTCCTGTTTGTCTGGCACCCTGAACGACAAGGCACTTCTTATCCTTTGTGTTTATCCAGTTTTTCATAAAATTTGTTGCTTTTCTTTTTAACATAAGGCACCTCTGATCAACATAAATAACACTTTTTAATGTAAATCATCAACATTTTAGGAAGATAAAATGTATATCTGTCAACATTTCAGAAAAATTATATCATTAATTTGAATCGATGAAAAGGATTATTGCAAATTTCATCCGCAGTACCTGTAAAAGTATGGCATAATTTCCACGAAAACAACTGTAATTTTCTTCCAGCATGTGCTATGATGATGACATAAATGTAGCAACACGAAAGACATTCCACTGCACTTTTCCGTAAGCGCTGCGGATTTATGACACACAGAAGGAGGATTTTATGTACGAATTTACAGAAGACTGTATGCTTCATATTGATGCAATCGATGAAGAACACAAGCGTCTGTTCCAGATGATAAATGAAGCATTCGAATTAGTTGAGAAAACAGAGGATGTGACAGCCATCGGTCAAAGCCTGATCGCAAACCTGAAAGATTACGCAGCTACGCACCTTGCTCATGAGGAGGCTTATATGGAGAGTATCCATGATCCTGAGCTTCCTCTCCAGAAGACAGAACACGCTGCATTTACAAAGACGATCAACGAATTTAAACTGGATACCACATCACCACGCAATACCAAGAGATCGTTAAATGAACTTCTTACTTACCTCGTGCACTGGCTTTATCATCATATTTTAAGCAGCGATATGATGATCGGGAAAATGATCCCTACGGAAGAATCTACAGAGGATCCATTTGCATTCACGGACAAATACAAAACCGGCATCACATTTGTCGATGATGAGCACCGCAAGCTGTTTGAGATCATCAGTGATACCAATGACCTCATCCACGACCAGCTTTTACATGATAAATACGATGAGATCATGCGTCTGCTGGCAGAACTGAGAGATTATACGGAATTACATTTCAGCGAGGAAGAGGCTCTGATGGAGCGCATCCATTATCCTGAACTTCCTTCACAGAAACGGGCACACGCTGCATTTGTAGACCGTCTTGTAAATATCGATCTGGATGAAATGGAGGATCTGGATGACAACCAGCAGGTATATCTTCTTGATCTGATCCAGTTTTTACTGAACTGGCTTGCAAACCACATTCTTGCCTGTGATAAAAAAATTGGTGAATATATGCGCGAAAATCATATTTCTGAATAAGCAGGAACAGTTGTATGGGTTTTTACCCGAATGATAAAAGATCACAAGTCATCCGGTCAAAAACTCATACAACTTTTTTTTATTTTCTTACTTGACAAAGTCAAGTATTGGTTTTATACTGTGTGCAGTTGGAAACGTAAATACTCAGTTTTCGATATGAAAATTGGATTTCGCTTTGCGATGTAAGGAGGATTTATGCTAATATCAACTCTTTCCTACTATACAACTGAACTATATAAAGAATTTGCTGCTTACACAACAGAAAAGCTCCATGAGTTAGGTCTTAACTTTGGTCAGATGTACTTTATCATTTATGTGGGCAAACATCCTGAGTGTACCCCATCAGAACTGACCAGCGCCTTAAAACTGGACTGGGGACATTCGCAGCGCTCCGTTGCGAAACTTGCAGAAGATGGTTTTCTGATCAAAGAAAAGAAATCCGGCCGCAGTTACCGGCTAACCTTAACCCCTCTTGGAAAACAGGCTTTTGATGTCTGCCATCAGGTACTTTTCGACTGGGATGCCACCAAATTGACCGGTCTTACCAATGAGGAGCAGCAGCTCCTTTTAAATCTGCTGTGTAAAATATCAATTCAGAAAGTGTGAGATTATGTACGAAACAATTCAGACTCCCTTCAATTATGGAGGATTAACCTTAAAAAACCGCATTATTTTTGCCCCTACAACATTCGGTTTATCGGATGAAGATTACTTTGAAAAAATACGCCGGATCGCAGCTGGCGGCTGCGCTATGATCATTGTCGGAGACGTTCCGGTTGGAAAAAGTCATTTCGGAAAATCACTTTTTGACAAAAAAGGCTTTGCATTCTATGAAAAAGTGATCGGGATCGCCCATGACAATGACTGTAAGGTATGCGCCCAGCTTCATCAGTCCGATTCCAATATCAAAGCCATGTTAAAATATGTTCCGGGCGTGCTCACAAAACGGATCAGCATGCAGGAACTCCGCCCTCTTTTAAATAATGAGGTTGCTCCATATATTACGAATATGCCTCACAAAAAAGTAAAAGAGATCACCTCTGCTTTCGGCACTGCCGCTGTTCTCGCAAAAAAAGCAGGATTTGATATGATCCAGATCCACGGTGACCGTATGTGTGGAAGTTTCAGTTCTTCCATTTACAACCACCGCACCGATGAATACGGCGGAACTGCCGAAAACCGTGCCCGTTTTGCAGTGGAGGCTGTTTCTGCCGTCCGCGAAAAACTGCCGGATATGCCAATCGATTACAAGCTTGCCGTCCGTCAGGAGAATCCACACTACGGAAATGCAGGTGTTATCGAGGATGAGCTGAAGGTATTTGTTCCAATGCTTGAAAAAGCAGGCGTTACAAGCTTCCATGTCACACTCGCAAACCATTCTGATCTTGAGAATACCATCCCACCGAAAAACCATCCATATTTTGGTGAACCGGGATGTTTCCTGAAATTCTGTGATGAGGTAAGACAGTACACCAATCTTCCAATCTGTGGTGTCGGCGGACTTACCGATCCTGATTTTGTGGAAAAACAGCTTGCCGATGGCCGCATCCAGTGTGCTGCCATGAGCCGCCAGTTACTGGCTGATCCTGACTGGGTGAACAAACTGAAAGATGGTCATGCAGACCAGATCCACCGCTGCGTCCGCTGCAACAAAAAATGTCTTGGCGGGCTGATGCAGCATCAGGGAACACACTGTATTTATGAGAAATAATTTTTAAAAAAAAGAATGCATCCGGATCAATTTCCTCCGGATACATTCTTTTTTATTTGTTCTTACTTTTTTATTTATTCTTACTTTTCTATTTCTTCTTAGTGTTTTGGAACGATCTTCTCAATTCCACCCATATATGGCTGAAGTGCTTTTGGAATGTTGACGCTTCCGTCCTCATTTAAGTTGTTCTCTAAGAATGCGATCAGCATACGTGGTGGAGCAACAACTGTGTTGTTTAAGGTATGTGCAAAATATTTGTTTCCGTCTTTTCCTTTTACCCTGATCTTTAAACGTCTTGCCTGTGCATCTCCTAAGTTTGAGCAGCTTCCAACTTCGAAGTATTTCTTCTGTCTTGGAGACCATGCCTCTACGTCGCAGGATTTTACTTTTAAGTCAGCGAGATCGCCGGAGCAGCACTCTAATGTACGGACCGGAATATCTAAGCTGCGAAACAGGTCAACGGTGTTCTGCCATAATTTATCATACCAGATTTTGGATTCTTCCGGTTTGCAGACAACGATCATTTCCTGTTTCTCGAACTGGTGGATACGGTATACACCACGTTCCTCGATACCGTGTGCTCCTTTTTCCTTACGGAAACATGGAGAGTAAGAAGTCAGTGTGTATGGTAATTTTTCTTCATCGTTGATCGTGTCAATGAATTTACCGATCATGGAATGTTCGGAAGTTCCGATCAGGTAAAGATCCTCTCCCTCGATCTTGTACATCATAGCATCCATCTCGTCAAAACTCATAACACCTGTTACAACGTTGCTTCGGATCATGAATGGTGGTACACAGTAAGTAAATCCACGGTCGATCATGAAATCTCTTGCGTAGGAGATCACTGCGGAATGGATTCTTGCGATATCACCCATTAAATAATAGAAACCGTTTCCTGCAACTTTTCCTGCTGCGTCAAGGTCGATACCATCAAAACGATCCATGATATCTGTGTGATATGGGATTTCAAAATCAGGAACGACAGGTTCGCCGAATTTTTCGATCTCCACGTTGCAGCTGTCATCTTTTCCGATTGGAACAGACGGATCGATGATGTTTGGGATTACCATCATGATCTTTGTTACTTTTTCCTGCAACTCTTTCTCTGTTTCCTCTAACTCAGCAAGGCGTGCTGCATTGGCACTTACCTGTGCCTTTACTGCCTCTGCTTCTTCTTTCTTGCCCTGTCCCATTAACTGTCCGATCTGTTTGGATAAGGTGTTACGGCTTGCACGAAGCTCATCTGCCTCTTTCTGTGTTGCTCTTGCCTTCGCATCTAACTCGATCACTTCGTCTACTAACGGTAATTTCTGATCCTGGAATTTGTTCTTAATGTTCTGTTTTACGATTTCCGGATTTTCTCTTAAAAATTTTAAATCGATCATTTTTTCTAAGCTCCTTTTTCTTTTTTATAACACAAAAGCCTTCCGCCCCTGTGCCAAAACACATGGGACGAAAGGCTGTATTCTCTTCCGCGTTGCCACCCATATTGCCGGAATACTCTGCCTCTCTTTCTCTATGTTAAAGAACAGATCTTCTTCCGACCTCTCAAACGTACGATACAGGGTACGAACCTTGTGACTTTCATCACCGGCTCTGAAAGTGGAAAGACCTTACTCACTGCACCGGTTTACACCTGCCACCGGCTCTCTGAAACAGCTTTGCAGTCGTAGCTTTCGTCACTGCCAATTTCTTCCGACATTATACCCTTATTATCTGCAAAATGCAACTGTTTTATGCGGAATTCTTCGCTTTTCTCCAATCGCTCCTGTTTCTCTCTCAATCTTTTCTGTCTGTCCCGCCCGCATCTTCCTCGATCCATTCCAGCAGCTGATGTGCTCGCCTGATCCACGTATGTTTTTCTTCCACCACAGGGATACCGGCTCTTACGATCTCCTCCCGGCGTGCATCGTCCGCCAGCAGATCTCTCACCAGCTCCGGCAGTTTTTCCATATGGGCAAGATCGTAATAACATACGCCCTGTCCTTCTTTTAATTCCCCACAAAGATATTTGCTCGTATCAGTCACGCTGACAGTGCCATTTAAAATTGAATTGAAGACACGGTCATGTGCTCCGTCCTTAAACCATGGCATGACGTTTAATGATATTTTGGACGCCGCAATTGCTTTTAAACACTCCTCTGAGGTTGTCTGCGGATGCAGGATCATGTTTTCCGGGTGACCGCAGGTGAGTTCATCCCAGCCCTTGCCGAATACATCCACCTGTATTCCTGAGTCCACCAGCACTTTTACTGCCTCCCTGCGCCAGTAATTGCGCACATAGATATCAATAAATATCATGCGGTGCAGCGCCATGCGGAGATCCTTATAAGTATTCTCCCCCATCTCACGCTCGCAGTGTTCCAATGCCACTTCCTCGACCGTGCGATGCGGATGCGCAATGACGTCATCGATGATCCCCTGATAAAAGGCTGCATATTCATCGTTGATCCAGTGGATATACGGTTCACAGAAAGACGTCGGGGTAAAGTTTCCTGTCATAATGACATTGTATTTTTTCTCAACAGTCTTCCTATTTGCTTCTGCCGGATATTCAACCGATTGTTTTCCATCTTCCTTACCGCTATTCGGTTTACATAACTCTTCTAAACTACTTCCTGCAAGCGGAAGAAATCCACGGTGCGTAAACTCCGGATAGAAATGTTTAAAATAATCCTCATGCAGCCGGTCGATGCTGATGTGGTAATATTTTTCCGGAAGATCAGCAAGTCTCTCATGGTAATAATACGGATGATCGACGGCGATGTTGTAACACGGAACTGCATATTCATCCCATACATAGCCAATGCCTTCACGGTAAACGCCTGCCTCTTTTTCCAGACCTTCAAAATTAAACGTGACAAGCACAGTCTCCCCCGGCTTGATAAATCTGCGCAGCTTTTTGGCGCTGTTCCTCTCATCCTCCAAGTCAAAATAGAACACCTTATAGCCCATGCGCTTCCATTCATTTCCCATCTGTATGGAAAAGTAGGCAAGCGTTTCCACACCGCCAACCAACAAAACAATTCTTTTCATAAATACATCAAGGCGGTATCCTGTCCTGAATACCGCCACTCCTTTATTTTTTCCAATGTCACTGTTTTTTCACCGGACGCTCTTGTGCTTTCACATGTTTCATCCAGATCCGCAGTTCTTTCACAAACACCTTGATCCACTGCACCAGCTTCTGTCGGATTTCAGTCTTGTGTTTCCACAGCCAGTGTATTTTCCCGGCTGCAAAAATGACCGGATAGACCAGACATAACAATTCCAGAATCAACAGCAACGCTGCAAGATCCTCATAAGCTCTCGCCCGGTTTTCCCAATATGGGAAAACAATATTCTTTGTATTCATCGAACGGATTCCAAAATTTCTTAATACCGTAAAACGATTCATCAATCCAAAACGGGAAGAATTTTCAACGATCTCATAACTGCTTTCATCCAATCCCAATGCTTCTTTTAATGCATTGAATCCAAACTTCTGCACCGGATTTTTGATGAGAAGCTCATAGCTGTCAAGCGTCGTTCCAGCTGCCTGTCCGTAACTTCCACCCTTTGAATCCGTCGTGCCCGCTGCCGGTGTGCTGGCTGCTGCGCTGTCCATGCCGCCAGTACTGCTGCCTGATCCGCCTTCTAAAATCTCATAAGAGACATAAACGGTTGCTGCTTCCTCGTCCGCCGCATCACTGAAATATCCCTTATCGCTTTTTACCACACCGCGCACCGGATACTGTACTCCGTTGATCTCCACATACATTCCTGCGACATTGTTGGAACCAAATAACTGCCATGCAACATTTTCATCAATGACCACACCGTCTTTGTTTAAATCTTCTCCATCAAAATAGCTGCCGGACAACAGTTTCAGCGGATGAAATGTGAAAAAATCTCCTCCAACACCGAATGCTCTCGCCGTGATAGATGCCCGGTCAGAATAAAGGGTAAGTTCCCCTTTTGTGCTGTAACAGTCCACCAGCGTTCTTCCGTTTACATCCGATGTATCCTCTGACGCCTCCTGCAATGCAGTTTTTAATTTCTGTTCCAGCTGTATCACATAGTCCTTCGTCACTGCTGCATCTTTGGAAAAAAAGCAGGAAATCTGTGCATAACTGTCTTCTGCTGACCACTCTGATGCGATCTGCTGTGTGGAAAGCTGTCTGCCGAGTGCCCGTTCCACACAGCCGAAAAGAATGGCAGCACATATCATCAGCACTAATAGAAGTATTTTTCTGTACTGCTTTACCTTCATGTGTCATTCCTTTCTGCTTATTCTGATGCAAGACGTACCTGTTCGTTTTCCTTGATCGGTTTTGTCGTCGTTGTGATCACATACTCATAACCTTCCAAAGCTCCGGTCACTGCTGATTTTGTATCATCTGATGTGATAACATCCACATCCACACGTCTCGCATAGTAACGGTTTCCAAGCGGTGTACTCTTTGACTCTATGATCAGAATGAATTTTCCATTGGAATCTTCCCGGATGGCACTCGTCGGTACGATCGTGTCATAGTTGGAACTCTGTTCCCCGATAGACAGTGTATAGCTGTCTCCGACTGACACATCCCCTTTCATCTCACATATGATCATACTGTTGGAGCGGTTCTGTGGATCTTTGCGGATGGCTGACACGACTGCGGAAACATCATTTCCGTACCAGTTATTCAGTATTTCCGCTGTATCTCCGACTCTGACCTTCTTTGCCTGATTTTCAGTCACAGAGAACTGTAACACATACGCTTTGTTTTCCGGCTGAATGGTCATCATAACATCATTGGCGTTGACCGTAGTTCCTGCTGTCACTGCAATATCAGTAACAGTTCCTGATATTGGTGATGTGATCTCTGTTCCGATGGATTTTGCCTGTAATTTTGCTACTTCTTCCTGAAGATCTGTCATTGTTTTGTAGGCAGATGCGATCGTCACCTCGCCACTGATCTTATCGGTCACTTTTTTCTGATCATTGGTTGCGCTGGTCAATGCAGTGTTTGCATCGGTCAGTGCCACCGTTGCCGTGTTCAGCTGCGCCTGCAGATTGTTTGCTTCCGCGGTGTTCGTGCCAGTCAGTTTTTTCACGGAGAGATTGTAGTTTGCATTGCTCAGAGCATTCTTGCTGTCGGTTGCTGCGGACTTTGCAGAATCGTAAGGTCCCTGGACTTTATCTAGGTTTCCTTTGCAGTTTTTTAATTTTTCATTGGCAGATTTCATTGCTATTTCTGCTGCGTCCATGGCTTTTTTATTATTCAAGTCGCTGGTATCTTTCTCATATGTTGCCTTTGCTGCATTAAAAGCTATTACAGCATCATTATATTCACTCAGCGCCGTATCATACGCACTCTTCACCGGTGTATAAGCACTCTCCGCACTCGTCAGGCTGTCCTGCGCCTCACTGTTCTTTTTTTCTGCATCTAACACTGCCTTTTCCTCTGCAGTCGTGTCTGCTGTTGAGTTGCTGACCGCATCGATCTGTGCTTTGATCTTATCGACACTTGCCTGTGCAGCATCCACTGCAGCCTGCGCATCCTTCACTCTCTGATTTGCTGCTGCGATCTCATTTTGTTTCTGGGTGAGGCTAGATCCCTTTCCAGCCTCAATGCTCTGACGCTCTGCCACTGTGATCCCTGCGGTAAGCACTGCGGATTCATAGGCTGCCTGTGCCTCGTTTAAACTCTTCTTTGCAGCATCTAACTCATCACTGTCTGTATCCTCTAAGGTAAACAGTAAATCTCCGGTTGCTACTTCCGCATCCTTTTTCACGTTGACCGTTGCGATCTTCCTTGTCTCCTCGATCGTGACGGAATAACTCTCACTCGCCTCCACAGAACCGCTTCCGCGCACCTTTGAAGTGATCTGACCGCTTGTCACCTGCTGTGTGCTGACTTCCGCAAGCGAATAATTCATGATCGTATTGGAAAAAAAGGTAAGTATCAGCATCACCAGTAAAAATATAATTGTGATATTCTTTATTTTATCTTTTCTATCTGTCATCTTTTTAACTCTCCATTTTCTATCCTTTGACACCGCCCTGATAAGCGATACCTTCTACCAGCTGATCCTCACCGTATAAGAAAATCAAAAGGCTTGGGATCATGTAAAAGGTCGCCACTGCAAATGCCAGTCCCACTTCCTGCGCATTGATCTTTGACAAAAAGATCGACAGTGGGTATTTATCTGTATCGTTAAAAAACAGCAGTGGCTGTTCCACCATATTCCAGTAATCCATAAATACCAGGATCGCACAGGTTGTGATCACACCCTTACAGATTGGAATACATATCTTTGTAAAGACCTGAAACTCGTTGGCTCCGTCAATCTTCGCCGCCTCGATGAGCGGCACTGGTATTCGTCTCATATACTTCGTGATCAGGTACACACTAAACGGTGAAAAAATACCCGGAAGCCATATACTCCAGTTCGTATCCAGAAGCTTCATCCAGTTTAAGACCAGATAATTTGGCACCAGTGTAACCTGATATGGCATCATCATTAAGATCACATATGCAAAAAAGACGATTGCGGAAAGTTTTCCTCTGGTCCTTGTGAAGCCATATGCGGCGAGCACTGCCACCACCAGCTGGAATACCACGATCGGCACCACTAAGATCACGGAATTCCAAAACTTCAACAGATAGTCCGGACTCTTAAATAACACGGTCGCATACTGTGAGAAAGTCACCATATCCGGTATAAATTTGAGGTTTACCGTCTGAGAGATGTACTGCTTGCCCCCGGTATCCGTTTTCTGGAAAATAGAACCATAGTTGGAGGTGATCTCCGCTGCCGACATAAACGAATTGCTGATGGTAAGAACGATCGGCATGATAAAAATCAGCGCCGTAACCACTGCGATCACCGTCAGGCAGATGCGGATACATAATTTTTTTCGTTCTGATCTCTTTTTCATTCTTCCTCCAAATCCTTTCCAAAATGATGTTCCACCCAAAATAAAATTCCCATAATGACGATCATCACAAAGGACATATAAATTGCTGCCGTGGAAAGTTTCTGGTAATCTGCCGAAGCAAACGTATTGTTCATATAATGCTGCAGCATATAAAGTGCACCGTACGGATACTCGCCTGTCAGAAGATAAATCTCACGGAAAACCTTAAACGAATTGATCATGGAAAGTATCGTCACAAACATGATCGTCGGTGACAGATACCGCAATTTAACATGCAGGAATATCTGCCAGCGGTTTGCCCCGTCCAACTCTGCCACCTCGATAATATCCTTTGGGATATTTCCCATCGCAGACAAAAAGAGGATCATATTGTAACCTAAGTTTTTCCATAAAAACAGCAGAATAATGACCAAAAGACCTGCTGAAGATTTCAGCCAGTCCACCTGTCCTCCGCCGAACTTCTGCACTGCCACATTCACAACACCATTGTAATCAAAAAGCACCTGCCAGATCAGCACGATAGACGCTGTCGGCACCATAAGCGGTGTCAGAAAACAACTCCGCAGTTCACTTTTTAACGGAATGCCTGCATCCAGCAGAAATGCGAGTGCCATGCCAAGGATCACGGCAAGCGGCACTGCCACTACCGAAAAAAATAGTGTATTTCCAACTGCTGTCCGGAATGCCCCATTTTGAATGACATTGATGTAATTTGTCAGTCCCACAAACTTTTTTGCCACCGGATTATTCACAAAGGAAAAATAGATCACTACAAGAAATGGGAGTACAAAAAACAACAGTACTCCCAGAACGCTCGGTGCCAGGAACGCTCCTGACACCAGCCTATGAAACCATGATTTATTCTGTTTTTTTATAACCTTACTAAAATCCTTTTTCTTACTTCGTCTCACTTAAATATACCTGCATTCTGCTCTGGATAATTTTTGCCACATCCTCTGCGGACTTCTGTCCTGAGAAATAGGCTGCTGCCTCCTCATTGATGATATTGGTGATATCATCGGAAACGGCACCGGAAACAGCGGTTGTATTGTATACAAGATCTTTTACCTGATCTACATCCTCCTGTGTCGCCGGCTGGATCTCAACTTCGAATTCCCCCCAGCCCCAGGTACTTCCGCCGTCAGAGTCTGCTTTCATTGCGTTCTGACAATATTTTTCAAAATCGTCTTTTCTAATGGAAAATCCATAAGTGTAATCACTGTCGCCGTCGCTGCTCTTCTTTGGCAGATAAAATGTCCTTAAAAACTGCCATGCACCATCGACATCCTTACAGCTATTTGAAATTCCAATAATATTGTTCAGACTCAGCATTGCTCCGTTTCCCTCGCTGGTCGGATAACCAATAAATGTTGTCGGACCTCCAAAAATCGCACGGTACATCTGTACCTGCTCAAAATCACTGAGATAATAAGTATCTAAAAGCTGTTTTCCCTGACTCAGCAGAACCGTGCTGTCTTCCATATCATCTCTATATTCAAACTCTTCCGGGAACATATTTGCAAAATCCAGTACATCTATAAATTCCTGACTGTCAAAATTACAGCTTGCATCCTCCCAGTTGATAAAATCATTATAGCCGAGACTCATCAGTGCTGTCAATGCAGACGTCCGGTCCATACCCCAGAAAAGCTGTGTTCCTTCCGGTTTGGATGCGAGCAGCGCCTTCATATCCGACACGGTCCATCCCGGTGTCGTTCCGACATCATCCGCTTTTCCGATCACCGTCTGTAACGTAAAGGTCTGCGGCAGGATCGCCAGTTTTCCATCATACTCGCATGCAGTGAGTACATTTGGAAGGAAATCATCTCTCGAAAGTTCCGTGTCTTTGTCCAGCAGTCCATACAGATCCACATTTAATCCTTTGGATGCAAAATTGATCGCCTGGGAATAATCGTTAAAAAGCACCAGATCAATGTTGGAATCCGATGTCACTGCCGTGTTGAAGCTGTTCACTGCATCCTCGTACTCCTCTGCGCCGTCTCCATAAGACTTCATTGTGATATGATACTTATCCTGACTCTTGTTAAATGCGATCACCTTCTCCTCCACGTCTGAACCTGTCCACATGCAGGCGAGTGTGAGATTTACGGTATCTGCCACTTCACTGGCATCCACTTCTTTGATCAGTGCGATCTCCGTCTGGTTTCCGTTGGAGTTCCAGTTCTGAAGATAAGCTGCGATTCTTCCATCGGACAGGACTCCGTAGCTGCTCACGCTGGAGCTGGAAATATTACAGTCCATCCAGCTGAAAAATTCCTCTTTTTCCTTCGTATCCAGATTGTACTTATAAACACTGCTGCCCTCTGTGACCAGCAGATTCTTCTCATCTAACACAGAGACTGTATCGGAAGGGACTTCAATTGCCTTGTCTGTCTGTTCTTTCATTGCGCCGACATCTAACGGCCGCAGCTCACATCCGGCATCCCCATATCCGATGGAGGCAACCGTTCCGTCCGCAAGCCCGACCAGTCTGGATGTATATCCATCCGATGGGATCCTGCCCTTCTGGCTGCCGTCCTCTCCTATTACGAGTGTAAAATATTCATCTGAGCTGACGCTGTTGCCACTGTCATTATTGGACCAGGTATTCAGGGCAAGATAAAGGTTTCCCTCCTTATCCACTGCTATCCCGTTACAGCTTACATTCTCTGCATTTGCTCCGAGATCCATGTCCTGTTCAAACGCAATATTTCCGGATGTGTCCACTTTGAGGATGGAAGAAGTCTGAATGAATTTCGCATTCTGTGCCAGCAGAAATCTGCCATAGTTCACATTGCCGTCCTCATCCGTATAATCTTTTGCATAATAATCATTCCAGTCCTTTTCTGCATCCTCGGCACTGTATCCCCACTGGTCTGCCATATAACTTAACACATCATCCAGTGTTGCGTCAGAATAATCCTCGGTGACACTCGACTCATCCATCTGGTTCTTCGTCACAAACAGGTAAACCTCTCCGCTGTCTGCCACGGTATATCCTGACACCCAGCTGCTGTTTCCGCTGCCGTCACTCTGCGCCTGCTCATAAAGCTGTGCATTTTCTCCGGTGATCAGATTATAGGAATACAGTCCGGATTTTGTGTAGTCCTCATTGCTGGAAGTGTAATACATCACATCTCCCTTAAACTGTATATTACTTGTCGTATCATTAAAACTGTCCGGCAGATCACTCAGATAATCTGCTTTGAAATATCTCTTCTTTCCGTCTGCGGATGTGCTGTTGCCGCCACCGCCACAGGCAGTAAGCCCTGCTGTCATTGCGGCTGTAAGTGTCAGTGCCACCGCCTTTCTCCATAAACTTCGGTTCATATGCATTCCTCCCATAAAATGCCGCTTTCTGCGGACGTTTTTTCTATAATTTCAGAATATAGAAGTCCTTATGGAAAAGCAAGATACAAAAGTTTATGAAATTCTTAATTTTGTCTGAATGGAAATTTCCACCAAAAAAACCACACCGGGATTTTCTTTTCCCAGTGTGGCAGTTTTTATTCTTCCGGTTTAAAATCGCGGATCAGATTCCATGTTGGCAGTACATTTCCCTGATAATCAAAGAGTGCCTGATTCGCCCATTCATTTCCGCAAGGTCCTTTATCGTTCATATATTTTAAGGATGCCTCGGTTGCCCAGCCGGAACCCGGAACCGGGATCCATGCAGGCTCCCAGTAGAAAAATCCTTTTCCCCTGTTTCCTTTGATGTGACTGATACGGTTTAAGAAATCTTCCATAAAATCATACTGTCCCTGAACCGTCATCGGGTATTCGATTTTTTCTACCAGTTCCTGTTTCGTTGCATAGCCTTTGCGTTCTTCGTCAGAGAGCTTTTCGTAATCCTTATAATCTTCCATCGTATACCCCATGGAAACCTCCGCTACGATCAGGTCTTTTCCATAACGCTCTGCGATATCGTTCATATTGTCTGTGAGCATATCTAATGTGCCATGCCAGAACGGATAGTAGGATAAACCGATGATCTGGAAATCCTCACCGCGCTTTGTAAACTCGTCAAACCATTCACGGTAAAGCGCATTGTTACCGCCATTGTCAAGATGAAGCATGACCGGTACATCTTTGTCCACTGCACGGACACCTCGGATCCCTGCATTGACAAATTTTGCAATGTTATCGTAATTTGGCACTTTTCCCTCCGGCCATAACAGACCGTTAGAAAGCTCGTTTCCGACCTGCACCATCGTGGTATTAATTCCATTCTCTTTAAAAACTTTCATGGTATCCACGGTAAAATCATACACTGCCTGCTCTAACTGTTCCACGCTATAGTCTTTCCATGCTTTTGGTTTGATCTGTTTTCCCGGATCAGCCCAGAAATCACTGTAATGGAAATTCAATAACACACCCAGTCCTGCGTCTGTCACTTTCTTTGCGATCGCAAGTGTTGTTTTTAAATCATTCTCTCCTGCGCCATAAGATTCGCCATTTTCCGACCACGGATCATTCCAGAGACGGATACGGATCGTATCGACATCATACTTTTTCATAATGTCCAGAATATCCATTTCTGTTCCGTCAACGTAGTATCTTGCGCCACATTTCTCTAATTCCAATAAAGTGGATAAATCCATTCCTTTTACAAATTTCATTTTGTCTCTCCTCTTGTACCCTTATATTCCTGGATAATTGCGAAACTCCTCATCCTCTTCTTTCAATTGCCTGCCTTATATTCCACGGAAGCGGAATGTAAATTCCAGTGGTTTTGTCACATCAATATTGTATTCCGGGTGTACCCATGCACCCCAGCTGTCGTCACCGCCGACACCCATCTGCGCCAGTGCGACACGCACGACAGTATAATGTACCTGTGGCAGTTCATACGGATGTGCTGCATTTTCCAGTTCATGCGGCGTATATGGAAGTGCAGAGAAACTCAGCTCGTCCCCGGAGAATAACAGTCCTCTTCCTTTATAGTCGGTCACTTTTGCATATCGCACACCGACTTTATTGCCGCACTCCTGCGGAACTAAGTATTTTGCCATATTGTCTGCTGCCTTATTTTTGTAAATGCCAAGTTTTGCCCCATGTCTGCGGTCTGCATAAGTTTCCTCTGGTCCATAACCATACCACTCAACATTGTCATAATCGGCATTTAATTTGAACATCATGCCAAATTCCGGCATATCCGGCAGTCCTTCCACTGGATCATAAGTAAGCTTTGTCTCGACGGTTCCATCACCAAATACGGTATATGCAACCTGACATTTTGCTGCCGGAGTGGTCGGCATGTAATAGGTGTATGTGATGGTCACGCTGTGTTCTGTCTCTTCCACGGTTGTCGGCACATTGTCGAACATGCCGCCATTTCTGTGACTGATGTACATGCTGGCGATCTTCCACTGTGCGTAGCGTCCCGGCGCCATGCTGCCGTTGTCATTGTCCACCGGCGCTCTCCAGAAGTTTGGCATCGGGATTTTTTCGATCATCTCTTTTCCCGCATAGCGATAGGAAACCAATCCGCCGTTCAGCAGGGAAAACAGACAGTCAAAGTCATCGCCCTTCACGCCAATATTCACTTTTCCGCGGACTACCTGCAATGGTTTTTCCGGTACGGCAAACTTCACTTCTTTTTTGTAAACCTTCTGACCAAACGCCACTTCATGTCCGGCTTTCGCCCAGAACGTGTCTTCTCTCAGTACAAATGAAACCGTCACTGCGTACTCTGCATCCTCCGGGATCACAAACGGGATCTCATAAGAGCCGGACGAAAGTGGTGCAACATTTGTATCCATTTTCTGTTTTTTCACTACTGTTCCATTTTTCTGTAAAATTACAATACATTGATATTCGCTCGTATCTGCAAACAGATTTTTATTTACAACCGTAAAAGAGTGCTCCTCAAAAGCCACGCTGATATTCTGATAATTGAATTTGACTTCCTGCATTTTTGGAGAAGCATCACGCTCACAGCCATAACAGATTCCATTTCCGCTGAAATTATAGTCAGTCGGACGCTCGCCGCAGTCCCCGCCGTATGCCTGGAATTCCTGTCCGTAGCGGTCTTTTTTCAAAATCGACTGGTCGATATAATCCCAGATAAAACCGCCCTGATATCTTGGTTCGGTATCAGTAAGGTCTGTGTATTTATGCATCGCCCCGCAGGAATTTCCCATCGCATGGGTGTACTCACAGCAGATAAATGGTTTTTCCTTATGCTCTGCCAGAAACTTCTTAATATTTTCCACGCTGGTGTACATCTGGCTTTCCATGTCGCTCGTGCCTTCATATCTGCGGTCATTGAAAATTCCCTCATAATGTACAAGACGGTGCGGATCTACTGCACGGAATTTTTCGGACATGTCAAAAATGACTTTTCCGCCGTAGGATTCATTTCCCACTGACCAGATCAGGATCGCCGGATGGTTTTTATCCCTCTGATAGCAGGAGTTCACGCGGTCTAACATCATCGGCTCCCAGTCCATATTATCGCCCGGAACGATGGTATCCTTCGGCACAAGTCCGTGACTTGCCGCATCCCACGAACCGTGGGATTCCAGATTGTTCTCCGCGATCATGTAAAGTCCATACCGGTCGCACAGCTCATAGATGCCGGAGGCATCCGGGTAATGACAGGTGCGGATCGCATTGATATTGTTCTGCTTCATCGTGATAATATCCTGCAAAACTTCTTCTTTAGAAACGGCACGTCCTGTTTTTGAGCTGAATTCATGACGGTTCACGCCCTTAAAGACAATACGTTTTCCGTTTAAAGTCATGATGCCATCTTTCATCTCAAAACGGCGGAATCCGATGTTCTGTGAAATATATTCAACACAGTCTCCACTCTCATCCAGAAGCTCAACCGTAAGCGTATAGAGTTCCGGATGTTCCGCACTCCAAAGATTTGGATGGTTCACTTCCTGTTCGAAGTGAACTGTCGCTGCACCTGTATCTGTGAAACGGATCGTATCTGAAGTATTATTGGGCTGAAAGCTGATTGTCTCGGAAAAAATTGTGTTTTCTGAAACACTTCCGGCAGCTCCCTCTTTTGAATCATCCCTGCTTCCTGTGAGCGTGATTTTGGCAGATACATTCTGCATTTTGGCATCATCTGCGGATTTTTCAACAGTTTCTACTTTTCCACAAATCTCCATATCCAGCACCAGATCGGCACTCTCCAACGATTCCGCAACAACCGGCTGCACTTTCAGGTCATACACATGCACCTTCGGCATGGTATATAAATAAACGGAACGGAAAATACCGGAGAACCGGTAGAAATCCTGATCTTCGCACCAGCTTGAGGAAGTCCACTTGAATACCTTCAACGCCAGTTTGTTTTCGCCCTCTTTCACATAAGGTGTCAGATCAAACTCCGACGGCGTAAAGCTGTCCTCACTGTAACCGACATAACTTCCGTTCAGCCAGAGCGCAAAACCGCTCTCCACACCCTGAAACGAGATGTATAGCCCATTTTTTACAAATCCTTCCGGCAATGTGAAATATTTCACATAACTTGCCACCGGGTTAAAGTCTGTCGGCACTGCGTCACGCCACACATCCTCTCTTCCATCCCACGGATACTGGATATTGGCATACTGTGGAATATCATACCCCTCCATCTGGATATGCGCCGGCACACGGATGTCGTCCCACGGTCTGCAATTGTAGTCCTCCGCCTCAAAACCCGGAATCGTCTGCGCATCATTTTTTGCATAATGAAACTTCCAGATCCCATCTAAGGACAGTCTGAAACTGCTGTTTTGTTCCACTGCCTCCGCTTCATTTTTATATGTAACATGGTCAGAATGTGCCGCCATGCAGTTTTCTTTGAAAAACTTCGGATCATGAATCTTTTTTACATCAAATCCCATAGAAATGTCTCCTTATGCCTTACCAGCCTTTCAGTGCAGAAATATTATAATTCAACAGCTTTCTCTCGTAATTTTCCGGGCTGATCTTCCACTGATACGGCGATGTATTTAAATATTTTTTGAAATTCCGGTTGAACGTGGAAGTCGTAGTAAATCCAACCTTCTGTGCAACAACATCCATGGAGTCATTCGTCTTTTTCATAATGTCACAGGCTTTCTGTACCCGCATCAGATTGATGTAATCCATCGGAGACATATTCATGTAGGACTCAAACACCCTGCGGAAATGTGTCTCACTCATGTGGCTCGCCTTCGCCAGCTCCTCCACACGGATGTTATTGGCATATTCATTGCGGACATATTCCAAAGCCGGTGTGATCTGTGACACACCTGTCTTTTTCCGGATCTCATCCTCCGCAACATCATTTTCGCACATCCGTAAAAGTTCTGCAAACAATGTGATCATAAGTCCCCGGACACATTCATGAAATCGTTTTTTCTTCTGCCGCATCTCATCCATGATCATTTTGACCAGCACGGAAACACCTGGATTTTCCCACTCATGAAAAAATAGTGCTTTCTGGTTGACCATCTGCAGAATCTTTTTCTGTATGACCGGATTATCCGGATACAATTCCTGGATCATGACCATCGGATCAAAAAACAGATACTCCCAGAAGCTTGGACCACTGTCCGTATCACTGATGGTCACATGTGGGTAATTCTGTGGGATAATGCTTACCATTGCCGGTTCATAAGGTTTTGACTCCTCGTTTAAGATCAATTCCCCTGTGCCATGTTTGCAATAACCAATCTCCATGAGATTATGAAAATGAAGATTGCTCTCATCATGACCATAGTCACGAATCCAGCTGTCTCCTAAAAGTGCAAGAACATATTCATTTTGTGGCACTTCGTAAAACCGAAGCTCCATTGTGTCTTTTTTCTTTTTCCCCATGGCTGTTACCTCTTTTTGAAAAAGGCTGCCTCAAAAATTCAAGACAGCCTCCTTTGGTTTAATCAAAATCAAATTTTGTAATTCTATCGTGCATTGCTTTATAACGGAAACGGATCATCTCGTTTTTCTCCAAAACGTCCTCCTCTGTTCCTCTGTACTGACAGCGGATGCAGCTGTAAATTCCTGTTTCTTTATTATAAAACATATCAATGTCCAGATCTCTTAAAAAGCAGGATGGGCATCTGTAATTTAATTTGCCTTTGCCAAGTTGAGCCATGTTGCAAATACCTCCTTATCTGAGATTGTTTTTCTGTATCCCAATGTAAACATTGGTGAGAATGCATATCCTTCTTTTACATATCCTTCTGCTGTTTCATCAGAAGCTGTCATGGATACACGTGTCTCGATTTCAGGAATGACTGCGGAAACCTCTTTTGCTCCGACAACACCTTCCTCGCGGCATTTGTATGCATAGTGGATTTCTTTTTCTTCCGGTCCGTCAATCTTTAAGGTGATGTTTGACATATCCTCGGAATACTCTGTTGTACCATAGCATGCAACCATGTACTCATTTAATGTCACTTCTGCAGTTGGATCACTCATCTCTAAGATATTTCTCTCAATCTGAATGTTTGAGGATCCTTCTTCGAAGTACTCTTTTGTCTGAAGTTTTACGGTTAAATCCCTAAACTCGATTGTCACAGGATCTAAGGTAAGGATTCTTGTCTTTCCTCCCTGTGAGAAGTGTGCGTGTGTCGGGCAGAGGCAGAGATCCACTTCCTCTCCTTTGTAAGAAAGTTTTGCACTTCTTACGGTTCCTTCTCCGGCATAATGTGTGAAGTATCCTGCACGGTATTTCTCCTGGATTAAGAATGGATAAGAGGCATCCTGCACATGTTTTGTACCGATACCAACCGGCCACTCCAATTTTGCTGCGTAAGGACGAAGATCTACGATCGCACCGCCCTGATCCATGTTCACACATGCTCTCATATATGGATCGCAATACCAGAATAACTGTTTGTCAGAACCATATAAAATATCTCTCCAGAGTGCACATTCCGGTTCATTATAATTGTTATCGTTGACACCTTTTTTCTCACGATAGTAGTCTGCAAACTCAGACATCGTCATATCGATAAGCTGTCCTTCTTTTTTCAGCTTGCCATAGTAAGCACATCCGTCGCTGTAAGATTTGTAAAGAAGTTCATATGGCTGCTCCCAGCGTCCCATCTTGTTCATCCAGCCCGGTCCAACGAACATCATGTTGTAGGAATATCCGTTGTTGTATTTTTCCAGCGAACGGTACTGGTCGATCAAGTTGTAAAGATATGGATACTCCCATGTCTTGGTATCGTAGATCATTCCACGGAGTACGTTCTGTGGATGTGTTCCGAAGTTGGAACCATTTCCATCGTAACATGCAATCAGGTCACGGGAGAGATGTGGGATCGCTACAATACCACTGTCCTCCTCCTTGTTTGCTGCCGGTGCATGTGTGTTCTGTCTGGATGGGATCCATGGTGCCCATGGACCTCCATCAAATAAGGTATACCAGGAGTTGTTGCAGGTATGATATGCTTTTGGTCCTTCCTCCCAACAGGTTGCAACGGCACATTTTACCGTTGGATAAGTTGCTTTGATATAGTTTGTCAGATCAGCATCCATATAGTAGGAACCTGTTGATTCCGGATAGAAACCGAATCTGTCATGGAATTTTTCAAATACGTCGTTTACGATCGCTTTTTTGTCTTCCATAGAGAACATCCAGATACAGAAATCTTTTGTCTTGTATTTTTCACGGAACTCCTCACATGGTAAGCCAAGCAGTGATAATGCAATCTCATCACCATATACTTCATGGTCATGTTTTGCGATCTCTACAGCTTCATCATTGAAAAGAGATGCATATGTCATCTGAATGGTTACTTTTAATCCATTCTCATGTGCCAGTCTCTGCTGTGTCTTGAAAATATCCAGAGATTCTGTCAGCAGTGCTTTATCTCCGATATCCTCCTCTTTGCCCTGTCCTGTCACGGTTGCAGAATACTCTGGAACCATCTCTGGACGATGAATAAGATTCAATACAAATTTATCCATTTTTTCATGTCTCCTCAAAATTTTATATGATTAGACGATTGCGAAACTTTCATAAGATTCTTTGAATTGCAGATAATTTTGAAACTCCAATTTATATTCTGAATGTTGTGAAAATGTAACAAAATTTTCGAAGACACGCTCTCGCTACGTGTCGCTCACAGCGGTACTAAGAAGCCAGTCACAACATATTGTTGTTCCTGCCTTCTAAGAACCGGTGGCTCCCCAGTGTCTTCTCAAGCTTTTGTCACATTTCCACAACTTTATTTACACTTTTGTGAGTTTCAGAATTATCTGTTCTTTCAATTTAGTTTTTATGAGTTTCGCAATTGTCTTTTTATATCAACCCTTAACTGCTCCACCTGTCACACCTTCAACGTAGAACTTCTGCATTACTACGAAAAGAATCGAAATAGGAATTGCGATCATCACACCGCCTGCACAGAAGATTGCGAAGTAATCCCCGATCAACGTCTTCTGTAAGAGGTTGTAAAGTCCGATTGCTACCGTCCAGTCTGCAGATTCCTTGGACTTGATCATGATACGTGCCATTACAAAATCCATCCATGGACTTAAGAAAGCGTTAATGATGGTGTACACGATCATTGGTTTTGACAATGGGATAATAATTTTCGTAAAAATAGTTGCCTCGGATGCACCCTCAAGACGCGCTGCCTCCCTTAAGGAAACTGGAATCGTATCAAAGAATCCTTTTAATACAAGGAATCCGAGTCCGGAACCAGCGGAGTAAACGATGATCAAACCAGCCAGGGAATCGGTGAGTCCGATCATTTTCAACACAAAGTAAACTGCGATCATGGAAAGTACACCAGGGAACATTCCAAGGATGATGGAAAAGCTCATCAACTGTTTTCTTCCTTTAAATCTCATACAACTGAATGCATAAGAAACCATCAATACAAAGCAGGAAGAGATAATGCAGGTAAACAGTGCCACGATAAAGGTATTTTTAAACCATGCCGGGAAGTTTGCAGCAGTATCTGTCTCAAAGAACAGCTGGTGGAAATTTGCCAGCGTCCAGTTTGTCGGAAAGAAATGCTGATAACTTACGCCCTTTGTTGCGGACAACGATGTCACAACCAGCCAGACGATCGGGATGAGCCAGATGAATGCGAGCAGTGCAAGTACCACATGTCTGATTATGATATTCCATGTTTTCTTTTTCATTATTGGTACACCTCCTCTTTGTCACCACTGATCATTCTGGTGTAGCTAAGCAGTGTCAGAAGTGCGCAGATTACAAACGAAATAATACCGATCACCGATGCCATCTTGTAGTTTGAGTTATCATTTGTCAAAGTAAACAGCCATGTGATAAGAAGGTCTGTCTCCTTGGCATTGGAGTTTGCAAACGCCATATTTGCCGTAGCTGTAGAACTTGTCAGCAGATAAATAACGTTGAAGTTGTTGATGTTGGCGATCACACTCTGTATCAGAGACGGTCCGCAGATAAACAATACATACGGCATGGTGATCTTCCAGAAAATCTGCCATTTATTGGCTCCATCGATTCGTGCACTCTCCAGCTGATCCGTCGGAATATTCATCAGGATACCGGTTGCAGAAAGCATCTGATATGGAACACCGACCCAGATGTTGATAAGGATGATCATCACGTGAGACCAGCCCGGTTTTGAGAGGAACGGAATAAAATTTCCTGAAACAAGACCAATATCCTTTAAAAATCCGGTCAGACCAATGTTGGAACACCAGGTGTTCACAATACCGTGATCTGCAAACATTTTGCTGACTAACAGCAAGGTTACGAACTGTGGGATCGCGATGGTCACTACAAAAAGTGAACGCCACATTTTTTTGAAATATGTATTCTCATGATTGATCAGTTTTGCAAGAAGAATACCACCGATAAAGGTTGTAAAAGTTGCTGTTACTGCCCAGATCATCGTCCATGCAAGAATCCTCACGAATGCATAGGAGAATGTGATGGTCGTTCCGCCTGTAAACATATTTTTAAAATTCCTGAGTCCCACCCATGTAAACAGATAGTTTGGCGGCATATGATCCATATCATAATTGGTAAATGCCACACAGGACATGAAAATGATCGGTATGATATTCATCATGATAACGCCGATACTTGGCAGGGTAAGCAATGTGATATAAAACTTACCGTTGAAAAGAGATTTGACATCCTCACCAAATGTATTGATGTGCTCTCCCTCTTCCTTCATAAGCTGAAGGCGGTAAACAGCCTTCATGTTGCTTATATATAAAAGTATGAATGCTAAGATCACGAGGATTCCCACGATTCCGTAAAGAAGGATGAGCAATGAGTTGTCGTAATCATTAACAGTATTTTTCATAGTCAGCGGATCAAACACTGCCTCATACTGTACCGTACCAAGCGTATTCAGATCCTTAATATAATTGATAGAAAAAAGACCGGTAAACAGGAAAAAAATCACTTCGAGAGCTGTCATTAAAATACCCTTTATAATCTGTTTCCGTCCAAAATATCCGGCTCCCAAAATGATCAGCGAGAGTTTACACCAGATATCCCCCTTTGCCACAGCTCTTCCAAAGTCGGCAAAGTACTTTTTGACTGCATTTAAAAATGTTTTCATAGATTCACTCCCTTGCGTGAATGAGTACTTTTGTCACAGGACAAAAATGTTTCTCTTTTTAAAAATTCCACATACCCTGCCCAATGCAGAGCATGTGGAATTCAGATTCATGATAGATAGAAAGTACGCCCAGCGGACATTCTATGCTATACGTATGACCGAATGTGGATTATTCAGCTACCGGCTGTGTAATACCGGCTACTGCATCGTCAAGTACTTTCTGAAGATCAGCAGCTCCGTCAACAAGGTTCTGTCCAAGTGCTTTTGCCGGATCCCAGTAGTTGCTTCCTACAAGCTGCTGATCAGCGTATGCTGACTGTGCTGCAAGTGCTGCAAGTGCCGGGGAATCGATCTGGGAAGCTGCTGCCAGGTTAGCAGGACCTTCAGCTGTTGCAAGGCCGATCTCTAACTGGCTCTCTTCGTTTGTTAAGTACTCAGCAAGAAGCATTGACCAGCCAACATTTTTTGCATGAGAGTTAACACCTACGAATTTGTATCCTGCATAAGATCCCATCTGTGTAGCTGTTCCATTTACATCAAAGGTAGGAAGTTTGCAGGCAGCATATCCATCACCATACTGATCCTGGAAAGAAGTTGCATTCCATGTACCGGAAACGTATGCTCCAAGTGTTCCATCTGTCAGCATTGTGATCGCATCCTGATCTGCTACGTTTACAAATGCTGGGGAAGAAGCAATGTTCTCAATGCTCTCTGCTACTGCAAGACCTGTCTCATTGTTCCAGTCACACTCATTGGAGTTGTCTTCATTCATGGAAAGGGTACATCCTGCTCCTGCGAAGAATCCATATACATACCAGCCGTCTGCGATGTTCATACCGACTTTTGTTCCGGCTTCTTCAGCTTTTGCTTCAAGAGCTTCCCAGGAAGCTACATCTTCCTCTGAGAAAATGTTTGAATCATAGTATAAGAAGTATCCGTTGGAAGCTGTTAATGGATAAGCATAAAGTTTTCCGTCTTTTGTAGCTGCTGCTACAGTTGCCTCAGAGTTTGTCTCTGCCGGATCATATGTATAAGTAGCTGCCACTTCCTGAAGTGCTCCTGCATTTACAAGATCATTTACCTGATCATCTGCGAACACGAATACATCTGCTGCTGCATCGATATCTTCTAAGACCTTATCCTTCGCCTCCTGCTCAGATACTGCACCGATCGTAATATTGAAATCTACATCTGAGTACTGCTCCTGGAATTTATCTGTCAGTTCTTTCATAACTGTCTGGTAAGACTCAAGTTCTGAGCACCAGAGCTGAATGTCTACAGTTCCTTCTGTTGCAGCGATCAGGTTTGCAATTGCATCATCTGCTGATGTTGTATCAGCTGCATCTGCTGTCTCTGTAGCAGCTGCTGTGCTGCCGCCTGCTGCATTGTCTGTTGTCTCTTCTTTGCTTCCGCATGCTGCTAAGGAAACAACCATGCTTGTTGCAAGTAATACGCTTAATACTTTTTTCTTCATTGAAAATTTCCTCCCTTTTTTCTTCCCGCATTTTTGCGTTTCCGAACCATTTTACCGACTTTTGTGCATTTGCGCAATACTTCTTTTGTTTCGCATTTTGTGTTGCCATCTGTTTTGCGTTTTGTTGCGTTTCGCTTTTGTGTTTTATTGCGTTCCGCTTTTTGCGCAATCGGTTGTTCGATGGTTTAAGTATAGTACGCGGTTGTTTTTGTGTCAATGTGCATGATTTATAATAAATATGTTTGTTTTTTGTCTATTTTTACCAAATCAATTTGTTATTTTCTTGTCATATTCTTTTCATTTTCAATCATTGTGCAACCGATAAACCTTGAAATTTCAAGCATTTATGAACATTTTTAATGGAATGAAGTAGGATTATAAGTGTAATTATGGTAGAATGATGGTATTAATGAAGATAATGAACTTGAAGTTGTCTGCAGTATGCTCAAATTTATATATATGGAGCAGAATATATGAAATTGAAGATAGCATTTTTACAATTGGTTTCTGAGGGAAACTTAGAAGATAATCTTGAAAAGGGAATAAAAGCGTGTCGTGAAGCAAAAGCAAATGGCGCAGATATAGCGTTATTTCCAGAAATGTGGAGTAGCGGATATACTTTTCCTCACAATAAAGAATGGTTGGAGCAAAACTCCATTTCATTAAACAGTAAGTATGTAAAGCAATTTTCGGAGATTTCCTTAAAACTGAATATGGCAATAGCGATAACACTGTTGGAAAAGCATGAGCCTAAGCCTAGAAATACAGTTTGCCTATTTGATAGACATGGAAAGCTGGTATATTGTTACTCAAAGGTACATATCTGTGAGACAGATGAGACAGAAAAATACTATTGGTAGTTAAACTCCGGTTATACTCTCTTTCTAAAAGTTTTATAAAATATCAGCAGATCTCATATACATTTTACTTTATAAATGCTATTCTTAATCCATCGCAGATGTATTGCAGTCATTCAATGACTGCATCTTTTATCTTATCTGTGTTTATACATTCGAAAAAATCTGGCATATCGCCTCATTTTTCAACCATCATAACCACATATCTACGAAGTAGGACACATGACCTTACACACAAATCTATCTTTTGAAACTGCAACCGGCAGTATTGACTATCCATTTACAAATGACTATATGTTTCGTGCTATTTTACAGAAGGACAAGCAGGTGCTGAAAGCATTGATTGCAGCTTTGCTACACCTAAAAAAAGAAAGTATTCACGATGTAGCCATCACAAACCCAATCGAGCTTGGTGCTGCGATTTCAGACAAAGATTTTATTCTGGATATCCGCGTCAATCTGAATAATGAACAGCTTATCGACCTTGAAATGCAGATGTCTAACGAATACAACTGGTCAGAACGTTCCATCAGCTACGCAGCAGGAAGCTTTGACCAGCTCAATTCCGGGGAAGAATACAAAGAAGTGCTTCCGGTTCACAGTATTGGATTCTTAAACTTTACATTATTTGAAGATCAGCCCGAATTTTTCGCTACTTATGAACTTCGAAATAAAAAAACAGGGCATCTTTACAGTAGTAAATTTTCCATCCATGTGTTAGACTTAACTCGGATAGACCTTGCCACAGCCGAGGATCAAAACTATGAGATTGACCGTTGGGCGAAACTTTTTAAAGCTAAGACATGGGAGGAACTCAGAATGATTGCAAAGAACAACCCAGATTTATTGCAGGCTTCCAATGATCTTTACACTGTCAATGCTGATGAAATCATCCGGCAGCAGGCGAGAGCACGTGCAGATGCGGAGTTTTGGGAGCGAAATAAAAATGCTAAAATTAAACAGCTGGAAGATACGATTATTGAACAGGATAATACAATCGCTGAAAATCAAAAACTGCTAGCTGAAAAGGATGCAGAATTACTTCGTCTTCAGAAAGAACTCGCAAAACTAAAACAGCTTTAACCAGAGTTTCACTTATATGCTTGAAGCAAAATATAATATAAGTAATATGGCTTCTGGAAATTTATTGAAAAAGCTGGGCTTTCAAATTGATGGAGAGCTTAGAAACAGAAGAATTGGAATTGAAGATGTGTAATTGTGATTAAAACCGTCCATGTTCATAAGTTGTCAGATGAAATGTTTTATCGCATAGAGGTGGAAATAACCGTGAGTTCCATAACATAAATTGCAGATTCTGTGGTGC
>UMFX01041839.1_pt1 | contig 43139 bp, 60 predicted proteins | sample 1965131 | NCBI WGS metagenome assembly UMFX01 (sample SAMEA4836058, study PRJEB28245) | human gut metagenome | biome: gut microbiome; material: fecal sample | place: Denmark | collected 2008 | reverse complement strand
CTACATTTTTATACGATTGTCAGTGCTCCCCTCTCATTGCACCAGCATCGGATCTCTCCCTCCAGCATGGCCCCATCGGCCCCAAAGGCAAAGACCTCGTCGCCAATCTGAATGAGTCTGCCTGTGACCATTGCACCATCAGAGCCAAGGTAATACCACTTGCCAGCCTTGTCCTGCCGCCAGGCGTTGGTGACCATTGCGCCGGATCCATCAAACCAGTACCACCGACCATCGGGATCCCGGTGCCAGTCATTGCGTACCGGCTCGCCGGTATCACCGTGGTAATACCGCCAGGCCCCGGCCTCCTGGATCCAGCCGGATTTTTTTTCCGGCTCCACCAGGTTCCAGTCTGGGATCCCGTACCCCAGGATCTGGCTGTAATCTTTGCGGTAGGACTTCCGGCAGACCCCGCCGCCATTGGGGAGCACGCCGGATGCGCCGGACGTGTTGCCCTCGATGGTCTTGACCCGTGTGGACGTCACCTCCGTTACGATACCGGTATGGTGCGACCGCTGGCCATTTGTAAAAAAGATGACCGCTCCCGGCTCTGGTGTCCGGCTCCACCGGCCGGCTTTTTTGAACTGAGACACCCCGGTCGGACAATAATGGTACAAATCACCGCCCAGGAGCCGTCTGGCGGCCTCCAGGCCAAATGCCTGGACAAACACCTCAGACACATACATGGCACACCATGGCTGGCCCTGGAGGCTCTGCCCAGTATGTAATTTGTAGTCCCGGGCAAAGCACGTATAGTTTTTATTCCCGGCATTGGCCGTAAAATCGTCCAGATCCCGGTTACTCTTTTTCTCCAGGTACCCATCCCAGGACAATGCCTGACCAATCAGCTTTGTAATTTCTTTTCCCATGATTTTCCTCACTTTTCTGCATAAAAAGAACGCCCCTCCGAAGAAGGACGTTCTGGTTACTTGTTACGCTGTTTTTACTTGCAATATCTGGAGTAGAAAAGCGGCTGCCCGTTCAGCTTGAGAATTATAGTAAATCCGCAAAGGGGTGTCTATCATATTACCCTTATCGTAATGCACCACTGAATGAAATAATTCATATGCCAGTTCATAATTTATTTCTTTTAGTGTCATTCCGCACCGAATTCCTATCCTATTTCCTTTCAGATAACTTTTAGCGGCATTTAAACCGAGAGTTTTCACCTTTATTTCTCTTTTTTCCGCAATTTTAAGAAGTGCCTTAAAAACACCTATTTCGTCTTCACCTGTTACCTGGATACTGGACTCTTCTTTTATAGGTTCTTCCTTAATCTCTACTGGAACGATTTCCTTTTTCTCCGGCTCCACTACCTTCTCTTTCGCCCGGAAGTAGAAATCCACCAGATAATCATACACCTCCCAGGCCTTGTCCGTGTTAAGGGACTTGGCATGGAGAAGGGCACCTTTTTCAGTCCAGAGATATAAAGATTTGGCGTATTTAAACTGGGTATCAAATTGATATTTAGCCTTAATTTCTGCTGAGTGAGGAATCCTTACCTCGTTTTCATTTTCATTTTTAACTGGGTAAGGAATCCTCACCTTGTTTTTAAAGTCTTTCAATTCGTTTCCAGTAAGAGATATATAATGCTTTCCTTCAACAAATCTACTTTTATTCGCATGAAAGTTCTGTTTAATACAATCAACGGTTGTACTGTAACACTCTGCTATCTGTGCACTTGTTAAAACTCTTTGCCCTCTTGATTCAACTACAAATAAATTATTCATTTCAGCTTTCCTCCAATCTTTTAATTGCAGGAAATCCACAACTATGATATCATATTTCATAGAGGGATTCCCTCGTTAGGAGTAACCTGTTTACTTTGGTCGGTAGGGGTTACTCCTATTTTTTTAATCTACTTGCCAGCATTTTTATCCCCTGTCTTACTCCCTCTGCTTTTTTAATACCCTCTTGTTTACAATAAGCCAACAAAATCTGTTCGCTCTCGCTGTCGAGTCTAATATTCACAGAACCAGACTTAGGATTATCTGTTGGTCTTCCCGTTCGTGGACTCACTCTTATCACCTCACTTTTGCGCCACAAATATATATTATACTTTTGTGGCGCAAAAGTCAAGCATAATTTTAGCCAGTCACGAAATTCACGACCGGCTCCTGGCGTGGAGAAGGGCACCTTTTTCGGTCCAGAGGTAGAGGTGGGAAGTTCTTCCGTCGACCAGGTCGATATTTTCGACCTGATCATTTTCAAAAAACGTTGACTTCTTATCCAGAATGGAATATGCTAAATATAGCTAAGAAATGTGAGAAGTTTCCATGCGGCATACGAAAACCCCAGAGGCGGCCACCTCTGGGGTATTGACTTTTCACTCAAAATAGCATATGATGAGTGTAGCTAAGGAATGTAGCTATATGTCCACGGACATGACGAAAGCCCCGGAGTGCCAGCTCCAGGGCTTTCTTGCTTATTTACGGTAAGCTACTCCGTTTAGGTTGTTGCTGCCTAATCTCTGTCCAGCCATTTGCAAATATAGTAGCCAGCTACACTTGCCAGTACAGAGATAAGGAATGTAACTATGTATTCCACGAACACCACCTCCTTTCTGCTGGAGGTTCGGCAGCCTCTTTATCCTATCATATCTTCCGACAGGTTTCTACCATTTTCGTAAGTTTTCCCTGTTGCGGCGTCGCAATAAACATCCGGCTTAACCCCGCCGGCCGGGAGATACTGGATCACCTCCTTAAGACTTGTCCATGGGCTTTTTCTGGTATCCGGTCCGGTCCCAGATTTCTTTGAGCCGCTCCCATCCATCCATAGCCACCAGCGCCACGATAAAGGCCCCGATCATACACGCAAAGACCATATACCAGGTGATCTCCCGGTCCATCCACGCCATCAGCGCCACAAATGTCACCGGGCACAGCACCAGGGACAGAACGATCACCACCACCGATGTGGGCAGCTTGTCCAGGCCAGGCCAGGACTTAACCACCTGGGTGACCGTGGACACCACAAAGGCCATCACGCCGATGGCCACCAAAAGATACGATATGTACTGCATGATTCCACTAAAATCCATTCTGTTTTTCTCCTTTTATTATCTGATATACTGTACAGCCAGCATCGCAATCCCCGTGATCACAGCACCGGCCAGAAGCCCCACGGCCGTGTCCAGAACCTTGTCTGACATCCGCTGCCATCTCTTTGCTGGTTGCTGCTCCAGTGCCTCCAGGCGGCCGTCAAACCGCTCCAGCCGTGCCCCCTGGTCCTTAAGCTCTGATAACATCTGCCGCATGTCCTGGGCCAGGGCATGGACGGAGATCGTAAGGTCCTGGATCGCCTTTACAGACTGCTCCAGGTCATCGATCCGATGGTTCTGTCGGTTGTCCTCGTCCCGGAGCCTGGCAAGCTCCGCTTTTATGGCCTCATCCATTGGTATCACCTCCATTCTTTCCACAGTGTTTCTGTCCCGGATATTTCGGGCTCCAGCTCACTTCCATAAATTACATTCCCGACTGTTCCAGTAATATCGTATACAACTAATACTTTCATGTTTTTCTCATTCCTTTCTTTTTTTATTTTCCCCCCACAGCAGCACAGCAGACTGTGAGCTGCTCCGGAAAATACATGACCGGGAATATTGTTGTGAAGGGGGTGAATGTATTTACACAGTATAAAGCAGATTTTACTGTATCCACAGAACGTACATACATGAATCAAGCGGGCAAACAAATATCCTTATATTGTGTTGCAATAAAAAGAAATTTACTTCCTAAAAATATAATGCAACTTGAACTTCTACAAATCACAACAAATAGCAGTGGCTCAGTGTTGAAATCGTTTACGCGAATAACCAACAATGGTTCGTTTTGGGTTACTAATGTTGAAGCTAGAGTAGCTCATAACATTACGCAGGCAAATGCTACGACAGGGGACACAATTTACATTCCATGTATGTTTGCTTGCGCAAGGGTGGACAGCACTTTCATAGTTTGTAGCGGATATTAGTCCAGACTTTACACTGGCATTTACTCCTCATTTTAAATTTATTACTAACGAATTTACTTTAAAAGCGGGTGGGCCTTTCAAAAATATATTATATGCTGTAGCTTTATTTTCGGGCATCCTTGAGAAATCCATAGTCATAGTATAAGTGTTGCCCGAGAAATTACGTTTTAGCATAAAGCCTACACCATAAGCTCCGCACCAATCCCACTGGTAAGTATGGTCACCGCCAAAAGGCACATGCTCTTTAGTATTTAAAACGGGTACAAAATAAAGTACGTCCGTTTTAAACTCTGTACCGGTTTTTCCCAGAGTTAAGACAATTGACGATAGCCTATCTTTCGGAATCCATTTATTGAGCATATGACCGAAATAGTTCATTGTCAAGGAACCCGGACTGGTTCTTGAATCCCGCTCCACATAATTCCATGCGTCAAGGCCCGTCAACGATGAAGAATAGAGAAAATATTCTATCGGGGCTAGCCCTAAACCGCCCGTGCTAGCCCCATTAAGAAAAGCCGTCCATCCTCCTATTGGGACGTAGTTAGACGGAATCCCCTTCACAACAATATTCCCGGTCATGTATTTTCCGGAGCAGCTCACAGTCTGCTGTGCTGCTGTGGGGGTAATGGCCTGGCCGCCCATACTTGCAATATTTCCTGTCAACTTACTACCATTGACCCACGCAGTTTTCCCAGACAGGATATGCCCTGCTGCCGCATTGGCAGAGGTCTGCGACGCCAGGCTGTTGGCCGTCACCCGGCCAGATCCGTTATGATAGCCTGCCGGGATCGCATAACTCCCTCCAGCGTTTAATGCTGCTGTTTTCGCTCCCTGGTTGGCCATAGTCCCAGTGCGCTTCGCGCCGTCCTTCCAGTAGGTCTTGCCGGACAGAACATCCCCGTCTGCTGCCGTAGCTCCCCCTGTCTGCGATGCCAGGCTCTTTGCTGTTACTTTTCCTCCGCCGTTATGGTACCCTTCTAGAACTGTATAACTCCCGCCTGCTGCCAGCTCCTGGGCCACAGCCCCGCGGTTCGGCATAGTCCCGGCCCGCCTCGTTTTCGGGTCCTTATTGTAATAGGTTTTCCCAGACAGGACATGGGAATCCGCCGCATCCCCAGTCAGCTCCAGCGTGCCCTCTATCGGCTCATCGTTGCTGTCGCTTGTAACCGCTGTCTTCCCTTTTAACACATCTCCCCTGGCGGCAGTCAGCTCATCTGATGACGCTCCGCCGCCTCCGCCTGCATTGGTATATACTGCCATCCTACACGCCTCCTTTCAGATTCTGGATCAGTATCTCATCCACAGCCAGGTCCCCTGCAGGGACTTTTTTTGCCACCAGTATCAGCTTTCCAGCTTCCGTCCTCCCCCGTATATTGGCCTTCTGGGCCGCCGGGACCGAATTGAACGCATACCCGATATGCACAATACTGTCGGCCTGGATCGCCGCATTTTCGATGGTGTAGGTCAGGTCCTTCCAGCCGGAGGCTGGAATCGTAATACCGGTTATCAGACTTCCGGCTGCCTTTTCTGCTGCCCTCCGGTTAAACACAGTATTATTAAACAGCTGCTCGATCACCAGTCCCATGGCGTCTCCATCTGCGACCGTTTCCCTATCCCATTTTGGAACCTCCTCCGTAAATACCGGAGGATCCTTTCTCTCACAATTTGCCATATGCACGCCTCCTTAAAAAACCTCGTCCATATCGAAAATCAGCGGGATATCCTCATCTTTCCCTTTTCTGAGAAAAGTACGGTAAGCGATCAGATCCCCGTCTGAATCGTAAAGCCCCATCTCAGAAATTTCCTTACCTGTAAGTTCTCCCTTGTCCAGGGTCCCACTGTACCGGCATGTCGTCTCATCCTCAACCGGATACATATGGCCGGAAATATTCTTTTTTAACAGCTCGTTATATAACGATATTTCGTTTCCTGTCGTTGCCTTTGGTACTCCATCCTCCGTAACACCCCCGTCTCCCCATGCGATCTGCGTGATCGGAGGCAGGGTAATATCCCCGGCATGTGCCTTACACAGTTTCTTCCTTCCAATAACCGTAATAATTCCCTTTGAATCTGCCATATGTTATCTCCTTCCTTCATCACAAAACCGTTCTTCCGCCATTCAGCTTCCGGCTTCCATCTAACTTCCAGGTCCCATCCAGCATATTGACCGTCATAACCTCCAGCTTCCCCACAGATATTTCCTGTATGGCCTTTCCCTGGATCCTGGCACATGCCTTCAGCTCCACTGGTTCCGGGATCCGGGATTCAAGCAATACCACCGTTTCCACCCCGGACCGGACAGTCCCGATGGCCATTCCCTCAAAGCAAACAGTCTGACCATATCGGACCGGCTCTGGAATCTGAACCAGAACGGTCCCGCGGACCGGGTACAGGTCCACGAAATGGTCTGCCCGGTATCCGTTCAGCTTCCGGCTCCCATCCAGATCCCATGTCCTGTCCAGATACAGCACCTCCAGGTTCTGCCTGGGCCAGAAGGTCATCTGCAGCGTTACTGCATTCTGATAACAGACGCAGACCTGATACCAGGACTGGATGACCCAGGCAAAATACTCCAGCCATGACCGGACGTTTTTATAAGCCAGGATCTGCTGCTTTACCTCCTCCCCATAGCCCAGAGGGATCTCATGGCTTTCTGCATACACATAGGCCCGGAAATAATACGGCTTACCGCCGTAGGAAAACCACTCCTCCGTTTTCCCTCCATCAAACACAGTACCCAGATACTCCCGGATCACGGACGGGGTCCCTGCCTGCATATACCATGGAATAGTCTGCCGGATCAGCTCCCTTTTTGTATCCTGCGGAAGATCTTCCCTGTAATACTGGGTCTTTAATTCCACCGCAAGCAGATCCAGGATCTCATCTGGAAGCATATCTATGGATGCATGTCCGGAAACCCTGCCTGTATACGGAAGCATTCTGTGAAATGCATTTCCCATAGCAGTACTGAAGGCTCTGGTTTCTTCTGCCTTCAGACTGTCCGGGATCAGATCCCATGGAAACGTGCTCCATATGTCACTCATCCTGCACCCCTCCGTATGCCAGATTCACCCCGGATGCGACCGCAACGCTGGCCCCTTCCATCTTCTGGAATCCCGGGGATTTCAGATCTACCCACTTAGCTCCTGCGGCAACCAGTCCATAGATCAGCCTGGAGGGATTGATATCCCTGGCGATGGCGCTTTTCTGCCAGCGGATAAATTCATCCCGCGCCGCCTCCACCTGTTTCCGGATCACTGCCGCCATCTCCTGCCGGTCCCGGCTGATGTAGTATGTGCCTTCAATGGTGTATTCCACCGTCTGCGGTGCCTTTACCACCACATGATCCGTCAGGGGCCGCCTTGTCTCATCATCCAGAAAGTCCTGGAGACCGGAAATAAAATCCTCTCCAGGCAGCTCCCCGTCCTCCAAAAGGACATATATGTCCACCTCCCCTGGTGATTCTGACGTGACAAAACAGTCCTGTACCAGCTGGCTGTAAGATCTGACCCAGAATCTGTACGCGCCTTCCGGTCCCGCCACCGAATATCCCTGGGGCGCCAGGTATACACGCTCTGCCAGGGCATCATCGTCCTCCCGGTCTGCTCCTCCGGCTGTTTCCGTCAGATTTTCGATCCGGTCCACATAATTGACCGGATCCACCAGTACATTGATCTCGCCGGGAAGATATCCGTTCCCAGCAGTGCCGGTGCTTAAGCATACCGCCGGAACGTCCACAATCTCCTCTCCCACCGGTATCTCCGCGTACAGGGTCGTAGCAAAGAACAGGTCGCCCGCCCTGGCCCGGGTCCCCTTTGGAATACCGATCACCTCTTTCTGGGCCTTTGAGAGCGTAAACCGGAACGTCGTGGACGCTGGCTGCGGCTCCAGTCTCCGGATTCTTTTAAGGCTTGCCAGCTGGTCCAGATATTCTCCTGTACTGTACTTTAAAAGCCCCATCTTCCCACTATGGTCCACATACTGATATCCCTGATAGATCATCATTGCACAGGTATACAAAAGCATCCGCATGGGATCCGCTTTTCCCAGTGCAGCATCTTTTCCGGTTTCTTCCCTGTATGCGTTCTGATAATCCTGTATCACCGATGCCAGAAAGTCAGAAAAACCCAGATGATCAATAAAGCTGACCTCTGGATAACTCTCCAGCTCCGTTCTGATTCCGTCCACGGTCCGTCCCCTCCTTTCTGTGACAGAAAATCCGGGGCTTCACTCCTCCCGGCTCCCGGATGAAATCGATCCTGTCGATTGCCAGCTCCGGAACATACTTTTCTGTTTTTATCTCCACCTCCATCCGGAACATGACCTCGGCAGCCTCCGGCGGCCCATCCAGACACGACCAGTCAATTCCAAGATCCCTGTCCACAGGCTGGCTGCCGGCCCTGGTGGCCAGAAGGACCCGGAAATCCCTCTGGATCCTCTCGTCCTCCTGGAGATCTCCCTGGAATAAAATTTCATAATTCATGTGTTCACCTCCGCCACATACTCCTTAAGAGTCAGTGATGTCTCCGCCTGGACAAGTTCCCCATGCGCATATACCCGGTTCCATGCCTCGCTGCTCTTTGTAAGCACCCACTGGTTCTGTCCGATCCTTCTGGGACCTATAAGGAGAACAGCCGGAGTCCCTGATTCCACCATACGGGCCATCAGTTCCAAGAGCTGCCGGGGTTTCACGCCCAGAGCTGCATTCAGAGTTACATTTAATGTCACTTCCTGGAGCTCCGGCCCCAGAAATACAGACACCGCCTTTCTCCCCAGTACGTCATACTGGGACCATTTCCCGGACACGCTCCGCTGGAGCTTTGAAAAATTCAGCACCTGCCTGTCGCTGACCTGGAAAAGGATCCCTCCCAGCATTCCTATAACAGCCATTCCACCACTCCTTTACAGCGCGTCTACCTTCCGTTTCATTTCCAGGATCTCTGCCACGGAAATCTGTCCGGCTGTGCATCCAAATGCCAGATCCGGAGACTCCAGTAAAAGAGTCCCGGCAGCTAACCTGAGAAAGGATCTTCCATCCCTGGAAAATCCCTTCCGGAACACATCCGTTCCGGAAACAGGAAGTTCCTCATCATTCCAGAAGCCCCCCATCACAATTCCCATGGAACTGTCATTGCTGAGATGAAGGACAAGGACCATGTCGTTGACCTCCGGCATCTGATACTCGTTCCCCATCTTAAAAAACGGCAGCTCCGGCGTCACCTCCCGGTCCCGGTCCGGATATGTGACCCGTACCATTCCCGTATCCTGGTTCACACTGGAAACAAGCCCGACCCTTACAGTATCATCGTTCATGCATTTTCTCCTTCCTGGATCTTAAAAAGTGTCAGATTCATCATATACTGGCTGCTGCTCATAGAATGGGTCGCCTTATTGACCAGGTATTTTCCATCCGGTTTTCCGAATCCGGAAACCATCAGCACACTGCCCGAAACATATTTAAGATCCGGCATCATCCGTACCGTCATGACCGTTCCCTTCCGGTTGGCCATCCGCATGGCCGCCAGTCCCAGCCGTTCTGCATCCGCCTCACTCTCCGCCTTTTCATTGGAGTAGTACAGCCTCTCTTCGCTCCCCACGGTGATCTCCACGGTTTTTCTTTTTTTAGGGGGCGTATAGCTGATCCTGGCTCCGGTATAGGTCCCGTGAACCGTACTTTTATACGTCCATGAAAGCCCCGGAGTCTGCGGCGTGATGATTCCTGACGGCTCCCTTTTTTCATAATTTTCATAAGAAAACACGATCAGACGCCGGTTATAGATCTTTAAGATCAGTCCGTATCGGCTGCACAGCTCCTTTAAAAATTCACTGTCCGGCCTCTTATTCTGCTCCATCCGTTTTATAGTGATTTCATCGGCATCATACACACATTCCAGACCATACCGGGAAGCGATTTCCCCCGCTACCTGGCAGATCGTCACCGATTCCCAGGTCTGTGACCGCTTCGTCTCTGTAAAAGCTGTATCCGCCGGTGCAGAGACTGCCTCCAGCTGGAGCTTCCCTGGATATCCGGACAGGGAGAACGTATCCAGGAGTAGTTCTCCACAATTTAATTCCAGGATCCGGTCTTTTCCCCAATTTTCCAGACAGATCACAGGATCAATGCGGTCTCCGGTCCTGGGAGTCCAGGCACCGGCCCATCTCCCCCGGTCGTCTTTTAGTGTAATGGAAGCGGAATCGGATTCTTCCAGGGCATCTGAGTACGAAAAATCCAGAAGATCCGCTGTGATCTCATCTGCTGCATCCGCCCCGTTATAGGTAAGGCGGATCCCGAATTTCCTGGGCCTCATTTCCATTACTTACCTCCTCCAGGGCGGCAGATCCATGACCCCTGATCCTGGCTTCTCCGGAACCAGAAGCTCCACTCCGGCCGGGAATATGAGATATTCCAGGCACTCCGGGTTTCCTTCCATCAGAAGATCCAGATACCGCTCATCCCCGTAAAATCTCCTGGCGATCCTGTCCCAGGTATCTCCCTGGATAGTTCTGTATTTTTCCATAAGCTCTTAAAATGCCACCCGCCTTCTCTCAAACAGGAATCGGTCGATATGTTCCAGAAACTCCTCATAGCTGCTCCGGTTGGCTGCCTCCACATCTTCCTTCTTTACATCTCCATAAAAATTCTGGACCGGTGCGAATGCGGCCATCAGCCCTCCGGCAATGCCCTGGGGCCCCGTTTCCAGAGCGGCCGCTGGTCCAGCCGTAATCTCCTGGTAGTAATTCCCATAGCTGTTCCCCTGGCTTTCCTGGTACACTCCCAGAAGCTTCCCGGCCTGGGCCCACAGCCCCCGGGCATGATCCGTATCCTCGATAGGGATGGCCATCTCCGGCCCCTCCTCTGCAAAGTAAGACAGAGTCGGATGCTCGATCAGTCCACCGCGGGCATGATGGGCAATGGCCCTGGCATTCAGTACTGTCCGTTCCAGGGATGCAGCCGCAGGCCGGCTTCCGGATGCGCCCAGATTCACATTTATCTTTCCATCAATGTTCATTCCGCGTATCATCCGGTTGGTATAGTCTTCCATCTGCTTTACAGCATCTGTAATCTTCGCCTGGTTTTCCGGATCCTGGATCCCCCTCGCCACCGCCTCCGGAACCTTTCCTCCCTGTTCTGCGCTGGCTCTTACGATCTCTGCCGCCTCCGGGCTGGCTGCCACATGATCCGCTGTCACCTCCATGATCGCATCCACATTCCCAGCGATCAGCCCCAGATCCGCACTTTCTGATATGGCCTCAGTCAGAACCGACGGGATTTCCATGCCGCTTTCTGCCAGGGTGTTTTTCAGTTCATTCAGCCTTCCGATACTAGCTTCCAACGGCCCGTACAGCTCCTGGATCGCCATATGGGTATCCCTGTCTATTCCGGCTGCCTTCCACACATCCCTCATCTGTCCTGCAAATGCTTCCCATTCTGTGTCTGCAAAAGCTCCTCCCTGGATCCAGGACAAAGTGTTATTTAAAAGCTCCTGTGTCTCCTTCTCCAGTTCCGGCCCCGCGGCTGCCAGCTCCTCGGCATACTGCCTTTTGATGGTCTCCACCTGGTAGCTGACTGCCTTTGCCTGCACCTCTGCCAGCTGGGTCTGGTACTGGCCAGACAGATACTCATGCTGAAGATCATATTCATCCTGGCTGATGCTCCCGGAATTTAACTGAGCATTCAGACCGGCATAGCCGTAGGTCAGGGACTCCTTCAGCTTTTTCTCCGACACCTCCACCTGTTCCATCATCTCCGCCTGGAGATTCTGGAAGGACTCCGCATCCAGGTTTCCGGCATAGCTCTCTGTAATCACCTGCATATTGGCGTCAAACTCACTGACTGCCAGGGCGCTGGTGATCCGGCTCATTTTCTGCTGCAGCTCCTGGATCGCCCTCGCCTCGTCGATGTCCAGCATCCCGTCCTCAAAGGCGTCCCCGACCACCTGGCCCAGTTCGTCTCCCAGCCTGGTCAGCTCCTCATACTGATCCGTATAAAATCTTGAAAACTGTTCCTTTAAGGCTGTCCCGGTCTCATCCTCACCCGCAAGCCCCTCCAGATTTAACTGCATGGCATACTGAATCTCCAGCACCTGCTCCCTTGAGCCGTTAATAAAAGATTCCACATTATCCAGATAGCTCTGCCGGTCATCCTCAGAAAGTTCCAGCCCCACAGACACCTTCCAGTTCATCTTTTCCATGGTATCCACGTTGTCCTGTAAGGATTTCTTTAAGGTTTCCACCCCATCAAAGGCCTTCATGGCCTCCCCCATCTTTTCCAGGGACTTCGTTTTTACCATCTCCTGGGATATCTGCCGGAGGTCCTTTATGGACAGGCTGATTTCCCCGAAATGGTCTGCCAGGTTCTGCTTCTTCAGACGCTGGTCTGCCGTCTTCACTGCGGCGGTGATCCCCACGATCCCGCCCACGGCAAGTCCGGCGGCTGCCACCGGCCATGCGCCCAGCACGCCGGATACAGACATCAGAAGCTTCGGCAGCGCACTGGCGGCCTTTACCGCCTTAAACGCTGCCATGGCGGAAGTGATCCCGGCCAGGGTCCCGGTGATCACCTGGGGATGGTCTGCCATCCACTTCCCCGCATCCACCAGAGGCTTAAAGGCCCCTGCAGCGCTTGCGCCGAACTCCTTCAGCTCTCTGCGGGCCGTGGGAGCCATCCGTACCAGATCCTCCAGGAACTGGCTCTCTGTAAAGGCATTGACCCCTTCCGTGAGACCCTGGACTGCCTCCCGGGCCGGATCCACCAGCCCCTCGTACATGGCGATCCCGGCGCCCTCCGCGGCGCTCTTTAATAACGTCACATCCCCGGCAAGATTATCGATCCGGATCTCTGCCATCCTCTGTGCCGCTCCGGAAGAATTATTGATCGCCTCCGTCAGCTTCTGGTAGTCCACATCGCTGGCATTCACGATTGCCAGAAGACCGGACATAGCCTCCTGGCCGCCCAGCATGGCCGCATAGCTGGCCTTCTGGTCTGCCGTTAATTTCTGCATCCCGGTGCGCATCTGGTCCACAACCTCAGCCCAGGACTTCATGGAGCCGTCTGCGTTGGTGATCTCGATTCCCAGGTCTTCCATGGCTGCTCCGGATTCCGCAGTGGGCTTCGCAAGCCTTGTGATGGTACTCCGGAGAGCAGTACCGGACTGGGATCCCTTGATCCCCGCATTGGCCATGAGTCCAATGCTAACGGCCATGTCCTGAATGCTGTATCCCATGGCTCCGGCTGCCGGAGCCACATACTTGAAGGTTTCACCCATCAGGGCCACATTGGTATTGGAGCTGCTGCTGGCCTGAGCCAGGACGTCTGAAAACATGGCGGAATCCTGTGCGGCCAGCCCGAAGGCTGTCAGGGCGTCGGTCACGATATCCGAAGTGGATGCCAGATCCTCGCCGGATGCAGCCGCCAGGTTCATGATCCCTGGAAGGCCCGCGACCATTTCCTTTGCCTTCCAGCCGGCCATGGCCATGTACTCCTCTGCCTGTCCGGCCTCAGTGGCGGAAAACTGCGTCGTTCGGCCCATTTCCTGGGCCGCCGCGTTTAACATGTCCATTTCTGACCGGGAGGCCTGGGAAATCGCCTGCACGGTACTCATCTGTTTTTCAAACGAACCGCCATATCCAAAGGATACTGCCACAGCTGCGCCGATTCCCGCAGCTGCAGCCTTCGCCGATTTCACCATTCCGCTGAAAGTCAGATCTGCCGCCCTGTCTAACGCCTTAAGGCCTCTGGTATCGATCTTTGAGAATGCCCGTTCCATATCCCGGCCGGACGCATACATCTTCCGTCTGAGCCGTTCCACATCCCCCTGGGCGCTGTCCACCGCTCCCTTTAAAGACCGGTTCGTCTTTCCAGAGATCTCGATCCCCAACTGGTACTGTCCCTTTTTAGACGCCATATTTTCACCCCTTTCCTGCCCGCCGGATCTCTTTCATCACTTCCACCGCATCCCCGGTAAACCGGTTCAGCTCCCCAAGCGGCAGGCCATAATAAAAATCAAGACCTGTATTTGTGAACCTTGCCACATAAATACAGGTCTTTCTGGCCTCCCGGATATCCGCTGCCCCCCGGATGCCTACATGTAGAAAAAACGGTAGGTCATGTTCTTTAAACGTACCGCATCCCTGGCCCGGAGCTGGTCCAGGGCCTCCACCGGAAGTCCGGCCACACGGGCGGCCGCACACTGGGCAAACCGGAGATCTGACTCCTGCATGATCACACTGCCTCCGCCGAAGGCCTCATACGCCGCATAGATCTCCGTCAGATCCTTTAATGTCAGCGTCTCATAGCCGGAAAGATCCAGCTCTGTGATCTCCTTCCCCTCATACCGGACCGGCTCACTTAATTTCAGCTTCAGAATTTCTTTTCTGCTCATGCTTCCTCCTCCTAACACATATCCCGGACTTCCGCCAGAACGTCATTCCCGTTGATGATGCATACATCGTTCAGCTTGTCGATCTCCAGGAATGTATCTCCGTCATACTCAATCTTATAATAAGTCATATTGGCTGCAATGCTACCGGACATTTTGGCTCCGGCCTTTAAGGTCCCCGGCGTATACTCCTTTGTAAATCCCCGGATCACCACCTTCAGGTCCTGGAATGTCATTCTTCCGGAACCCTGGTCCATGGCCTGTACAGCACCGCGCAGGGTAAGGTCCAGAGGCTCTGTCGGATCCAGCATCCTGGCCATATCCTGGCTGATACAGGTAAACGGAATGGAAATCTCCATGTTTTCAGTAAGACCGGTCACGGCAATATCCATAGTTCCTCCCACACCAGCCCCTTCCAGGGTCTCCGTCAGGAACTTCACCGCCGGAAGCTCCACCTCTCCAGTATGGCCGAATAGTCTGTTTTTGCGCAGATAAATATTAAACCGGTTGATCACACTGGGCATATATCCTTTGCTCATCCTTATGCCTCCTCTCCCAGAATCGATGCCTGTAACGTCTTCACATCAAACTCCGTTGTTGCCTCAATATACTCCAGCGGCGTAAACGGGGCAATGAAGAAGCGGACCTTCAGCTTTCCATTTAACAGATCGTTGGATGTGTTGTCCTGGGCTCTGTATTCTGCCCGCAGACCGGCGCACATCCCCCTGGATACCAGACTGTTGCCCCAGATGTTAAAGCTGTTGACGATATCGTCGATCTTGTTTTTGTTCATCGGCTCGTCCAGCTCAGACAGGTAATTGAGGATGAAATAATTGGCCACATAGGTGAACATACGGCGGCAGGCGATCCACCGCTCCTTCATATCCGTGATCTCCGGATAACAGGCACAGTTATTTCCCCAGCTCTTCAGACCGGAATCATGGATCACGGTCACGATCCCATCACCGTTTAAGTAAGCCGCCTGGATCTGGTCCAGGGTCACCTCTGTCATTTTTCCGTCATCCAGGACCGCTGCCTCGATATTTAACAGCTTATTGGACGGATACAGATACGGAACATCTCCGTTGGTGGCCGTAATATAGCTGGCCATTGCCGCATATACAGCCGAATACGGCATTACCTTTCCATCCACACGGACCGCAGGCCAGAGAACAATGGCGCTTTTCCCGGTATATCCGTCCTTGTCCTTCAGCGCCTTGCATTCAGTGTACTTTTTCGCCTTTTTTGTATCCAGGTCCAGAACACATTCACACCGGAACACGCCGTTGACGCCGCGGCATTTCTCCTGGAGCGCAGCCGCCACATTTGCCCTGGTGCTCCAGCCTGGAGCCAGAAGAAGCGCCCCCACAATGCCATAAAGCGGATAGATCGTCCGGATCACCTCCAGGCCGCTCTCCTTTCCGGCTTCCTCGTCGTATGCGCCAATGATATCTTCCTCCGTCACAGCCTCCGGATCCAGACTATCGCATTCTACTGAAACGTTTGTCTCTTCATAGGCTCTGCCAGAGGAAAGGAACACCGCCTTTAACCTGTCCTGGTCGTCATACTTTAAAATATAGTCCTTATCCGTCTCATACACAGTCTCCGGTGAATCCTTTTTCTTAATGACCACACTGCCTTTTAAAACATAGGACGGTTCCAGGGTGATCTGGTGGTCTGTCACCGGATACTCCTTTGAGTCATTGGTCTTCTTATGTTTTGCCGGATCCAGCACGTTAATAAAGATCACCGGATATACGTTGGTCAGACCAAAGCTGGCCTTCATGCTGGCACACAAGGAAAATTTTTCCCATTCGTCGCTGTATCCCAGATACTTTTCCGCCTCGTCCATAGAAGAAACCCGGACTGCGCGGTTCACAGCGCTGTCCGGATCATCTACCTTAAACACCGGAGCCGTCCCGACTACTACCTGGACGCCAAACCGGGTCGCTAATGGATCCTCATATCTGGTCGCCAGCTCTGTTACCTCAATTCCATGCTTATACATGTGCACTCTCCTATCTTTCAAGAATTTTTACTGCCTCTTCATAAACCCCGCGCAGCCGGCTCCCCGGCTCCGCCAGTTCTTTCCTGGCTCTGGCCAGTCCGTCCACCGGCACAAACAATTCCAGGAAAACCGGATGCAGCGCCGCCAGGGCCGCTGCCTTTGGCGGCAGCCCGTTCTTATAGGATGTTCCGGACTGGATGATCCCGTGGACAGACGGCCCCAGATACATAACGATTCCCCTGGCCATACTGGATCCACCGGTACGCTCTGCCTTTCCTCCATCACCCTTGGTTCGCAAATTCAGTCACCTCCTCCTCGACAATTTCTGGAATATTCCAGTTTGTTTTCAGACATCCGAAAAAATATGGATAAGAAAAATCCTCATCCTCTTCAATCACCAGTTTCATTTCCCGCTCACACCAGAACGGACCCGCAATGCAATTCTGCCGTAAGGACATCGCAATTTTCTCCAGAACAGAAAAAAGAACAAAATATCCGGCCATGCTCCGGTCACTCTCCCGGATCCCCACCAGGATATACGTCTCTGTCCGGCTGTCCTCCTCTTTAATATCCACATCCGTGGTCCGGACCTTAAAGTACGGGAAAACCGCGTCCTCCTCATCCTCCTGGTAATCCAGGATCGGGATATCATGGGAATAGCCCCGGATCCTTTTATCCGCAAAACAGGCCATCCGGTTCAGCTCCTCCTCCAGCCGTTCTATGATTGCTTCATGGAGCGCGTTGACTGTCATTTCTTACCTCCCTGGCTTATGGCCTTCTCCATCTCGTTTAAAAGCATCCTTCCCACATCCCCGTACATCTCCAGGAACGTCACCTCTGACATCTTGGACGCGCTGGGGCCGAACAGCTCCTTAATGGCCGCTCTGTGATCATTTTTCCGGAGCTTCTCCAGCCGCTTCCCGGATGCCCTGGAATGGCTCCCTGGCTGCTTCATGATCCTACCCTTCCCGATCCTCTGGAAAACAGCCACATGATCCTCCGCTCCTTCCCCGGAGTTGTGCATGGTGGTCACAAAGGCCTTCCGGCCATCCACCACCAGTTCCTTCATATCCCCGTTTTTCTTTACCACAGCCTGGGCTGCTTTCTTCTTTCCGTTTTTCTTTACCTTAAATCCCCGTCTTAATGCTGGCGGCCCGCTCTGTACCAGGATCACAGCCTTAAGATTCGACTGGGCTGCCTTTTTTAACTTCAGGATAGTTTTGGGAAATGCCCGCCGCTTCACCGTATACGTCCCCATGACCTTCTGGTACAGTTTCTTTTCTGTTTCACCGGCAACCTGGTTTAAAACCCGCTTCATTTCCGCCTTCGGGTTCTGTCCCGCCGCCAGAAGGGCCGCCTCCACTTCCCTTAAGGATCCCTCATCCACTGAAACCCCAATCACGACCGCACCGCCTCCAGACTGATCGAATAGATCCCGGATTCATCCGCCGCGTCTGTAATGATATAATCCTTTCCATCCAGGGAAAGATTCCGGCCCACCGGCGGAAGCCGTCCAAATGCCTCCGCCGCCACATAAAAGAGCTTCTGCACCCGGTAATTTCCTTCCCGGTATGCAAAAGCTCCCTTTGTGATCCGCCGTTCCACCTCTTCATTGTCATCCAGAACGATCTTATACTCCTTCCCGTTGATGATATGCGTCTCCCCGAACTCCTCCGGATTTAAAAAAATTCTTGATGCATCTGCCCTCACGATATCCTTAAACCCCTTCATGATCACCCCGGGAGCTTGACGAGCACAGCCGCATCCTGCGCCGCCGCGTCTCTGACCGCATACCCCATAGGATCTGAAGATGCCTTATCAATACCATTTTCATCCGTAAATGTCACCGGATCCCCCATCACCAGGGCGACCCCGCTCTTTTTCGGGATCTCAAACACTCCTGTTACATGGATGGAACCAGTCTCCCCGGCCGGGATCTCTGTCCCGGCCACTCCCATCCGTTTCCCGAATACCAGCACGGTCCCGGCCGGGATCGTCTGGTCCGTTTTGTTCGTATAATCCAGGCTGTCGCCTTTCTGCCAGTATGCCGCAGTTTTTGCCATAATCTTTTCTCCTTTCCTTACGCCAGTGCAATGGGGCTTTTAATTTCCACGCCCGGATTCTTCACAGCCCCACGGTAATCCAGCACTGTAATGCCCCAGTCCAGATACACATCCCACACGAAGCCCAACTGTCCCGGGGCCTCCATCCGGCGGATATTGGGAATATCCTGGCCGTTTAAGTAGTCCACCTGGATAAAATCGGTATCATTGGCATCGCCAACCAGGTACCACGGGATCGGGCCGGAAGGGATCAGAGCGTTTAAGGTGGCGTCCTCCACGACCTGGATCATATCCTTATACTGGTAAAGAGGATTTACCGTTCCGGATGCGCTGATGGTCGTGGAATGGAACAGCGTATACATCTGGAATTTATACCCCAGAGGAACCACCATTACAGCTGGCCGGATAATGACGGCCTGATCCACGCCATCCATTTTCTTTTTATGTCCGCCCAGCGCCAGGATCATGGACTGGACTGCCTCCTGGCTGATCTCAGTTCCCTGTGCCAGGATATTTTTATGCTCCGCCGTAAACAGCGGCTTTCCGTCATAAATCTTCTGGCTGCCGGTAAGGACCTTATATACCTGGTTGTTGATCGTAGTCCTGGATGCCCTTGCTGCCCTGGCCGGAAGTGTGGTGACAACGCCCATGTCGTCGTTGATAAACGCCTGACGGGACATGGTGAACTGACGGCCATAGGTCTTAAGCTGTCTCTGGGGCAGCTTTTCGTCCATCGGAAGCGTATGCTTTAATTCCCCGTTTTCCGGTACCTCCAGAAATTCCCCGAAGCTGCCCTGGATATAATAATTATCCGCCTTCTTAAAATCTGTAAGCGTACCCCTGGAGGTAAACTGGTCAAAGGTTACGGGCGCTGTCTTATGGCCCTCCACATAGGCCTTCCGGATGGTCTGGTCCATGATGGCCGGGAAAGCAGAAGACGGATTGTAAAATGACCTTCTCATGGTCTCCTCAAACAGCTCGTTGGCCCCCATCATATAATAATTTCTGCTGTTTTCACTATCCTCCTCCGCCAGACAGCTGGCTGCGATCATCCTTAAGGACGTACCGCGGAACTCCCTGGCACCTTCCGCAGGCTTTTCCACAGGAATATTATTCCTTAAAAGGATCCCGTCCACCATGGCAGCCCGTTTCTTGTCCCCTGCATCCGCAGTAACACGGACTGAAACAGGCGATCCATTTCTTTCCAGCTGGTCCAGTACAGCCGCCCGGACCTGGTCAATACTGTCTCCCCTGGAAACAAACGGGTCCGGGTCCACTCCGAATTTCCGGCAGAGTCCCTGGATCTCGCTGATCCGCGCACGCTCCGCCAGAGCCGCCCTCTGTCCCGCCGCATCCGGATCCTCTTTCCCAGGAGCAGATGCCGGAGGTTCCTGTCCGCCTGTGGCCGCGCCACGGTTTCCGTCTCCGGCATCGATCTGTCTCTGGAGTCTGTCAAACTCCGTCTTTTCCGCTTCCGTCAGATCCCGGCCCTCGCTCCGCGCCTGGTCAGTGATCTGCCTCTGTCTTGCAATCATTTCCTGTACTGTCATTCCATTCTCCTTCCCCGGATGTTCTCCGGCATCTGCTTTTATCATTATTTAAAGATTCCCGCGTCCTTCAGCTTCTGCACCAGGGCGTCATACTCGGCTTTCGTCGGCGTCTCACCGGCGGCTGTTGCCGGGGCCTGGACCCGGGTAAACGCCGGACCCGACGGCGCTTTGTAGTGCTCTGCGAGAAATTCACAGATCTGTTCCATGGATCCTGCCGGAACCTCCTGTTCCTTTTTACCCGTAAGCGCCGCAACGGCTTTCCTCATGGCCTGTTCCATATTATTCATGTTCTTCCCCTCCCTTCCGTCTGATTTTGAGTATAAAAAGAACGCCCCCGTATGAAGGACGTTCTGGTTACTATCTTTTCTTTATCCGGTTCTCGTTCACCCGAACCATCCGTTCAAAAACATCCAGCCCAGAGCCTGTGGCTCCGTTCTCACCTGCAAAATCCCTCCCCACACCGACCGTCGGATCCGCCGGTACGGATACGATGCTGATCTCCAGCGGCGTCCATTTTTTAGCAATGTAACAGGGACCCGTAAACCGTCCGTCAGAGGATTTCTTTCCCGCCATGACCTCCTCCCAGGTATCCACGCTGTACCGGACCGAAACTCCCTTTAAGGTTCCCCCGGCCACCTTCTTCCGGATCGTTTCCGCAGCTTCATCATCGTCAAACTCCACCACGGCCATTCCCCGTTTCTCCTGATTCCAGGCCTTTTCCACCTTTCCCAGTACCCGGTCTGTGTCATGGTTAAATAAAAGGACTCCGATGGAGTTTAACCGTTCCAGATCCATGCACCCCTCCGTATGGTCCAGGATCTCGGACCCGAACCACCGGCCATACGGTTCCTCAGAAGAAAAGGACAATTCAAACCTTCTTTCATTTCCCTCGCCCTCCATGGACCGGATTCCCGCATCCATAAACCGGACCGGAAAAAAATCATTCTCTCCCTTCGGATTCTTCCGCATAGGCCTTTCCCTGATCTGCGCTCTGCCCATAACTCTCCTCCATTTCACTGCCGCCGGGATCCCGGCCGGAGATCATGGCCATAAGGTCGATTCCCCGGTCATTGGCGTAATCCCTGGCGTCTGCCATTTCATCAATTACCTGTTTCCAGTCCCGGCCGTTTTCCGTACAGGACTGCTGGAATGTTTTCTGCCCCGTCTTTAATGCCACGCTGTTGGCGCTGGCCTCCTTATATGGGTCGATCCATCGTCTGGGGATCACCACCCATTCATGGGACAGATACCGTTCCAGGTTTTCCCAGAAATCTGCCGCCTGGATTACACCCTTCAGCCAGCAGGAGATCACAAACGACTCATAGATCTCATCCAGAAAATTTTCAACCAAAATCTCTCTTTCCTCTCCATACGTCAGATCATCTTCAATCATAGACTGCCTTGCTGACGCATAATTTGTTTCAGACATATCCCGGGATGCGGATTCATAAGACAGGCCATTGGAGGATGATACCATCCGCTGCAATGTCTTTATAAATGATGTGGCGTCTGTCCCCTGCCCGGCCGGGTTCAGCATCTGCGCCTCGTCTCCGGCATTCAGCTCCATGATCATTCCTGGGACCACCCGTTTTCCCGCATACGTCGCATTCGGCCCCGCCTTATGTGACCCGCGACCTGGCCCTCCAATCGAAGCAATCCGTTTGATAAAGACTGCCAGACAGGCTGCGATCTTTTCCTTCAGTGTCACCGCATGCATGAACTCGTTCATATCCTTGATCCTGGTAAGGGACGGGCTGAGATCCGAAATCTCCCGGATCTGGGATGGCCGCTTCTTGGAAAAATAAAAAACCACATCCTTAGCCTCGATGTAAACCGGCTCTGTCTGGGTGTATCCGTCAATGGAATACTGCCGGATCCAGTACCCCTCCGGCCGGTTCCACCGGTTATATTCAATTCCGCCTACAACCCGGTTCCCTTTCTTCTTTGGCGCAAGCTGGGAAATATCCAGCTCATCCACCTCTAAAATCTGGAGCTGAAGAGGAATGATTCCCTGGTTCGTATACCGCTTCACGACCAGGATCCCGCCATCCACGATCTTTCTCTGGATACACATCCGGACGATTTGGGTGAAGGACTGCTGGCCAGTCACATCACAGTTAAACCGTTTGCACCACTTTTTCCACATTTTCTCCAGTGTTTCGTTGATATCCGCATCCCCGGTTGTCACCCGTATGTGGATGCCGCTCCCAATCACATTGCGGCGGAATGCCCGGACGACCGAATTCATGGTATCTGAATTTCTTTCCAGGTCCCGCGCCCTGGCCCGGACCCGGTCCCGGTCATACCGGTCCGTCATTTCCCCAGACAGGTTCTGGATATTCCACTGGTTCTGAAGCCTTCCATCCGCCCCGGCGTCATAATTTCCTCTGTATGCCTCCAGCGTATTCCGCCATTCAGCACGCAGGGCACCCCACCGTGGACTTATGTATCCGGCAATACTGTCAATGATATTCATGGCTACCTCCTGTTATCCGGCCCGAAATCTGCGGCATATGCTCCCGCTAGTAAAGAGCCACCTCCATCCAGCTGGGACTCCAGCCGGTTCCTCTCTGCGATCAGCGTGGCCAGATCTGCCCTGGTCAGAGACCTGGATCCGATCTTATAGCTCTGACCACCCGCCAGGATGTTGTAAATTGCCTCATTGATATTTTCTAACTGCTCTCTTGCTGTACCATTCTGTTCTTCCATCTTATATCCATCCCTCCAGTTCATTTTCCCGGATCCACTGCTCTTCCTTCGCCTCAGAGCCAGACCGGGATTTTTTAGGAGCCTCCGACGGCTCATATTTGTCCAGATGCCAGGTCCTCGCCCCGCGGATATCCGCAGCCGCCATAGCATATACCTCCGCGTCCAGGTAATGGTTATCCTTATGGCTGCCTTTGGGAACCCACTTCTGGACAATCTTTCCATTTGCCTGACGTTCATTGATCTTGTGTTCTGCAGTGACCTGGGCAGCATACTCATCGTCAATTCCCCGGAATACCATCCAGGCACCATTTCCGTTTTTCCTGGCCATACGGGCCGCGATACGGTCCTTATATTTGGAAGTATCCACCATGACAAGCGGATGCCCCGTAGCCCTGGAACCGGCCTTATTGATGGTGCTGATCTTATAATCAGTCTCCAGCTTTTTACTCGCGCCCTTACTGGGCAACGTATACTCGGCAGTATCCACACAGAAGTCATACACCATATCCGTCTGGTCTCCGGAGTCTACCAGGACCAGGCTGGGAGCCATCTGCGTCCCATCCCGTTTCTGATAATTCAGATTCATGATCCCGTCCACCTCCCACAGGTTCACGGCCTGTCCTCTGGCAACCAGCTGGCTGGTCCAGTGTTCGCCCCAGGCTCGGATCACCCAGTATACACTGGTTTCCTGGACGTCGATGCCACCGGTCAGTTCCACAGCCCAGTCCGGCACCTCAGATTCCTCATACTCCGTCTGCCGTTCTTTCACAAGATCTTCGGTTGTCTTCAGTTTCGTATCTTCCCAGGGTTCGGCCAGCCAGCTGTTGGCAAAGTTCTGGAGCATTTCCGGATCATCTTTCGATTTCAGAAACTCTTCCGCTACATCCGCCCATGTTACAAATACGCTGTACAAAGAGCTGAGCCGAAAACCCACGGTTTTCGGGTTCCCGACTCCCCGTTTTTTGACAGCCCGCCATTCCCCCTTCCGCAGCATCCGCGGCTTATCCCTGTCCAGGATCTCGCAGCCGCATTCCGGGCACACATAGGAGGATGTCTGTGCCCGTTCATAAGGAGACATGTCCTTTTCCGGATCCTTGTCGTAAAGAATATGTTTAAACTCCAGCCGGATCATGGCCTCACAGTGCGGACATGGAACAAAATACTCCCGAACCTCATCAGCGCTGTCATGAAGCTGCCAGATATAATTGGTCTTTAAGGTGGGTGTTGAACAGGCATACACCTTACTCTGGGTCTTAAACGTTTTGATTCGTTCCATGGCCAGGCTGTAAGGAGATGCCTCCTTTTTGCTGGCCCCGCCCATTTTGTCGATCTCATCAAAAAAAAGATACCGGATTGCCCTGGATGCCAGTTTTGAAGGCGACCCGGCTCCGGTAATATTAATGTTCATGGACTTAAATTTAAGCCGCAGCTCTTTCGATCTTGTTTCGCTGAACTGTTTCCGGATCTCCGGAACCAGGCGGAACGCCGGTTTCAGCTTATCATTGGAAACAGCCTTTGCCAGGTCATCGGACGGATATACGATCAGTGCCGGTCCCGGCTCCTCACAGATAATATACCCTAGCATATTGATAAGAGCCTCTGTTCCTCCCAGCTGGGAACCTTTGCACAGATAAATTTCCCGGATCCTGGGATCATTGAATGCATCCATGATTCCCACCAGATACGGTGTGACCGCATTGGACCATTTCCCGGACAGATTGCTGCTCTCATCCAATACCCGGTAACGTTCCGCCCACTGGCTGACTGTGATCTCGTCCTGGATAGCCAGGGCCTTCTTTATGGTCCGGCGGAAAAGCTGTCCCGTTTTCTTTCTGTTCCTGCTTCTCTGCGTCACCCTGGCACCCCTCCTTTATTCGCTGTCCTCTCCCTCCTCCCCTTCCAGATCATCCTCCTCCGGATCATAGTCCCCTCCGGCCGAGCCGCCGTCAATTTCATCCGGATCATACTCTGAAAGTTCTTCCAGCACCGCTCCCAGTTCCTTTTTAATGATCTGTATGATTTCGTTGATATCAGATTCTCCGGCAATCTGCATGGCCAGCCTGGAAGGCACCGACAAAAGCCGGTTCTTAAACCGGAGCAGCATATCTGTCAAAAACGCTTCCACATCGGACGCCTCATGAAGCTCCCGTCGAAGCCGTCGGAGCTTCAGAAGAGAGATCTGCTTCTTGACTTCCTCATGCTCTGCCTGCACCTCCTCTTTCGATATAGATGCCCGGCGTCCCGTTTCCGCATTTACTTTGTACTCAATGTATTCCTGGATGCTTTTTTCCAGGTTGTATCCTTTCCCTTCCTGGGTCAGCTTAAACAGCCCTTCTTCCCTTAACTGGCGCACTCTCCTGGAACTGATACCCAGGCATTCCGCCAGCTGCTTCTGATTAACAATCATCTTTCTACGCCTCCTGTCCAGCCCCTCAGAAAGAGGAAGGAAGTACCCTGAAAAAATGTTCCGGAAAGCCAAAAATGCCGGGCCTTCCACGCCCCGCACGGGGGCCGGGGGTCTGGTAGTACCTTACGCCTTCCCGAAGCCAATGAATTCCCTTTTTCTGCCGGCTTTTCTGTCAGCAGCCATATAAAAAGCACCTGTCCGCTGTGACAGGTGCCCAAAGAGCCTTATTAATTCTGGTTTACTTCCTCAACAAATTCTTTCATCATCTTTGTAATCTGTCCGGCCTGGCTTACTCCGGCCTTCTCACAGGCCTCAGCGAAGGATTCCGCCACCTCGCGTTTGAGTTTAAAGGCCTTTGAAATGTACCCCGCTTTTTTCTGGTACCTTTCAGACGCTATTGTCTGTGGTTTTGGATTTCCTACTGGCATGATCTATGCTCCTTCCAGACTTCCCCGAGAAGCCGTAATGAACAGTATACCGCTTTTCCAAGATAAATCGCGGCAAGAAAAATCAGTGCAAGTCTTATCAGATCCTTCATATTGTTTTTTACAGATGAGTATGTTATACTATAGTTAAGAGAAGGGCTTTCGCCCCTCTCCGCTACTCAAGTAGCTTTGCAACTATCGCAGCGGTTACCGCTACGATCAAGTCCTTTAGCAATTCAGCCAGCCAAGCTTTGATTTTGCTATTGGACTTTTTCTTTTTCCGGCTTTCGCCTCTCATCTGTATCCCACCTCCTTATGCTCTTATTATATAATAGGGTTTACCATATGTCAAGTTGCTTTTCCATTCTGCTCTAAAAAGATGTTTTCTTTCAAGGATGTCTCATAATGAATGAATCGGTAAGTGAAACAATAAAAGACCTTTCAGAAGCATTTCTCGCAATTGGCACTGCCATCCAGCTGACTGATGCCCTCAGCATTACATTAGACGAGTTATACAAAGAGGAGGCGGCCAGATAGCGACCACCTCCTCTTTGCATGAAGACAATGAAAATCAATCTATTTCTTTTGTGACAGTCTATATAATTTTAATCCACCATAAAGGATAAATAAAACTATTATCACTGTCCCTAAAATACTATATATCGTTGGATACTTACTTAAAAGTATATATGCCTCTTTGCTGAATCCTTCACACTTAAGATAATACGCCCATGCGCTTAATAGTAAAACTGCAATCACCGTCCAATTACACCACCAAATTAACGGATATTTTTGAACCAGATTAGCATCTAAATCCTTTGTTGATCCTATTTCCAAGTGGGTTAATTTCCCAACAAAAAACATAAACACAAACACTAAATTCATAATGCAGAAACACCAGATACTACCGACTATCATTAGTTTTGTAACCGGTATATCCTTCACGCCATCAAAAATATTATCCAAAGAACTTATTCCACCAAACACGATAAATGACAATGCCGTAAAGATTGCAATCAGCGAAATCAATTGAGTATTCATTTCTTTTGTTAAACGAATCTCAACATCTTTCATTTTCTCTTCCACAATTTTTTCATATCTTTCATCATTTTGATTAAACAGTTCATACTGACGTATTGCCAAGTTGACATGATCCCACAACTTCATTAATGCTCTTTGTATTTTTTCGTGTTCCCGCTTTTTTTGTATATCTGCAGGTATATGTTCATATGAAAAAGCAATAACATCTTCTAAATTTGATTGAAAAGTTCCCGTTGCTCCATAATTATCAAATATAGCATTTGTCACACTCGTATATAGTAATCTATTGCGACCATTCTCTATATAACTACTGAATTTCTCAAAAAATGCTTCTTTACAAAATACTCCTGAATCCTCTGCCAGCATTTCACATAACTCATCCATTGCTTTCGACATTCTGGAAATATGATCCTCTGTTGGCTTATAGCGTCCAGCATTCTGTTTATTCCAGTTTTTTACTAACTTTGTCATATTCTAATCCTCATCAAAATATGCTCGAATGGCCTCCTGATTTATAACATTGTTGTAACCCTTTCGGTATGCATTTCTCCATGGATCTTGGTTGTGCGTAAGTTCTACTAACGCTGATGCTGAATACTCCGCACATTGATCTACCATTTCATTTATGATTGGACGATCTGAACGCATAATTGCAGTTTCAGCATTTATTGCTACGTTTTTAGGAATATTAGCACTACCAAATATTTTGAAATAATGATATACCTCTGGCACAACCGGTCCAAAGTCCCATGCCTCAATTTCTTCTTTAAAACATGCTCTATCACAGTCAACCAAAAAGGCAGCTTGGACAAAATATAATATTTTTTGCAATTTTAGATTACTTATAGAGTAACCCTTCTGTTTGCAATACCAGATAATGTACTTTGCAACATCAACAGCACTATACATAGCGTATACCTCCTATAAATAAAGCAAAAAACTTGAATATAATCGCTATTATACCCAAGTTACACTGCTGTCAACATTCTGTATGTATCTAGTATATGGTATTATGCACAAAAAATCTATTGACATTTTAGATGATTTTCATATTGATATTTTGTAAGTTTTATTTTTTAACACAAAAACACCCTCTTTCGAGGATGTCTCCATGTGGACAGGGGTTCGATTTCCCTCAGGTTTTTAGTTCCCCGGGCGGCACGATGGCCACCCAGGATATATTGTATAGGAGGTTGTGACATCGGAACACCAGGACTCGAACCTGCGGCTCGGTTTTACGGCTCACGCTTCCTCCCGTTCGGGAAGATGTTCCGAATTCCCCAGCCAGGCTGGGACACCCGGCTGGAACGGGGTAGGAGCCGCCGGCCTGTGTGCCTTTGGCTTCTATTATACTGTAACACGACTTTTCCGACAAAAGCGACCTTTTTACTTTATTCCGGACTTTTTCAGATATTCATCTCGAATATGCAACCGCGGATAGTCCGGACTATTGGAATATCCAGTCTTCGCAGCTATCTTCTCCCATGTCATCCCATCCAAATAGAACATCTTAAACACGCACCGGGTCTGCCCATCCTCAATGGCATTGATCCATTTCTCGACAGCCTTGCATTTGGCTTTTTTCTCGTCCAGTATCTTTTGCCTCCTGTCATATAGTTCTTGATCAAAACCTACTACTGACTGTGGCCTGGGCTCCCCTGTGCGGTAGTCTAAAATGGTGCTGTTACCAAGGCCATTATCTCCCTGTTTCATCTCTGCGAGTTCTGCTGCCAGAGTCGGAATCTCCCGCTTCATTTTCCGGTAACTGTCCAGAAGCTTCCTGGTAATCTTAATCCCCATCGGCATCACCTCCTACGCCTTAATCTTCCAACCACCAATTATCCAGATAACAAAATCCGTATACACAACCACATATCACAATTACCCACACACACCAGAAAACAACATTCCACATTTCTGCGGTACAACTTTCCAAAGCCTGATTGATCGTATAATCCTTAAAAAACTTGGATCGATCAGAAATAGTCCCATATGACAATACAGTGTAAATTGTTCCTGTATGCTTTATAGGTGTTCCGTAGTATTTATATCTGATATGGTTCGATTCGTTTGTCATTCTAATAAACTCCGGATCCGGCCTCTGCACTTTAATCGCAGGAAAGACAACGTTGCAGAATTTCACTTCTTTACATTCCTTTTCTTCGCTTCCAATTACATCCCAAGTCCAGTATGTTTCGGTACGTGTATGCGTCTGCATGGTCTTTCCAGAACCAGTGGTGTAGGTAACCACACGAGTATGCATGGTGTATTTCTCTTTAATTTTCTCAACATACAGATATTCCCCTCCGATCTCATCAAAAGTCACTGCATCAACCGCCTGTAAGTCTCCATACACAAACGCATTTCCGATATCGGTATCCATGCCATGCCGGAATAACTCAGAATCCTCAATATGTACTGCCTTTTGATATTCAGCATTTCTATCGTTCTGTATATCAGTAATTTTTCCCGATATAAAGAGACCAATTATCAGCATAACTGCCGATATAGAAATACTGATTATTATTTCCCTCTTGGTTATCTCCATGATTATTCTCCGAAAAGATTCTGCGGCGCATCAACTGGTGCTTGATAATCTAATCTTTCAAACTCCAAAACCTTATATCCTGTCCAATTAAGGAAAATCCTTGCCGGGAACTTCTTCACATATCGGTTATAAGATGTCACGGATTTATTGTAGTTCTCCCGGTACCGAGCAATCATATTTTCTGTAATGGAAAGTTCATTCATGAGTTGCTTATAGTTCTCGTTACTTTTCAATTCTGGGTAAGCGTATGTAACAGCTGCAATCGCTGTACTTACATCTTCGACATTGTTTCCTTTACTCATACCATCTGCAAGTCCGGTCAATGCCTCTGACTCATGTTTATCATACTGCTTTACACAATCAGACAGATTGTATACCAAATCAACCCGACGTTTCTCTTGCACCTTAATATCTGATTCAGCGGTGTAAACTGCTTCTTCCAGACTAATTGCTCGATTCTGTGACCACTGCACACCCGTTACACACATCAAAATCACTGCTAACACAGATCCTAAAATAATCGCTGATAACTTCCAATTTTTCATTTTTCCCTCCACATATGTTCTCTTTTTTACGATTTCCGCTCTCGTCATCACCACCGCCGTCCTTTCTCGTCCACAATCGTCACCTTGCCCAGGATCCGGAGGTGGAAGATCGTGCACATCGACTTGATCATCCGCCGGAACATGACCACGTTCTCCGGCGGCCGGTCAGCCTCCCGGATCGCTCTGCCCGCGGTCGGATCCGGGTATCCCTCTTTATTTCTCATCATCATCCACCCCCTTGTATGGTTCCGGCAACGGCATCCAGGCATTGACAAACAGTCCATCGCTTGCGTATGTATACTCCTCATTCCCCGGATAAAAGGCCCCGCCATTTTCGTCCTCCTCGTACCTTCCGATATTCGGAAGGCTAAAATTTGTGAATGATACCAGAACATATGATCCATTTTCAGGTGTCCGATCATCCGGGAGAATCCATTTTGAGGATTCTAAGCGCCGTTGCAAATTGTTAAAATTCTCCCCCACTTCACAACCGTTTCTCCACGGCACATCTACCAATTCCGGATGCTCCACCGTCTGGTTAAGTGCCCACATAAGATTCCACGCAGCCGCCCGCAGATGGGGCTCATCCGTGTCTCCTCGCATATACTTGACCAGGTGCCGCATGGCCGAGTCGCAGAGACTGTGCTGCGGGATCCCCTTGTCCACGTTATGCTCGCCGTACTTTAGGGCCCCCTCCTCACAGTGCTTTGACAACTCGATCAGCGCCGACAGAGGGAGGAGATCCATCCTCCCCTTGCCCGTATGCATGTCCCGGACGGCCCCGGTGTCAAATTTTGTGCGCTCCCCACTGTCTTTGATCATCGCTTATCCTCCTCACTGGCGTTGATTAAATCCGCCCACAGTACGCTCTCACATACCCCGCTTTCCTCGGGATCCCGGTCTTAATTGCCACAAAAGAATCCTTTGCGCATGCTTTCTGGGTCATTATTGTGACCTTCGACCCGATCTTAATCTTCTTTTTTGCTTCTGCAATACTCCTGATTTTCAATAGTTCCCCTCCTGCTCATCCTCTTCCATCTGCACCTCCTCTAAACCGTCATATACATCCTCTTTTTCCCATTCCACGAGACAGTCACCGGAGATCCGCATCTGAAGCAGTTAATATCAAACAGAGGTTCTTCCAGATTTGTAAAATATCGCAGCCTTGTCCCACACTCACATTCCAGCCTCAGCTCCCTCAAGGGCTTTTCAAAAATCCGACGGGCTCCACAGGCATCACAATGATAATGATCTGTTTCCTGTCTGGTAAAAAAACCCTTCTCCTTCCCGCATTCTGGGCATCGGATGTACATGAATCCCTTATATTTCTGCCCCGTCCGGCTTTCCGGAGTGTCCATGGCGGCCTCATCTGCATCCCCTTCTGTTTCATGGATCTCCATTCCAGGTACCCGGACAGATACCTGCGGATCCGCATCCGATGAAGTGGTATCCAGACCCGCTCCACCTTCCTCTTCTTTATCCTTCCGGCTGATAATCAGTATCATCTCTGCCAGTTTCCCGAAAGTCTCCCATGCCTTGTCCTCAGGCATATCCTTCACCATATACGCGCCTGGAATCGATATTCTTACCTTCATCCTCTTCCTTCTCCTTCCTCCGGCTTTACAAACACAGTTTTTGTCTTATCTCCTTCATCCATCTTGATACCAGGGACTGGCTGCACCCAATCCTTTCCCCGTATTCCCTCTGTGCCAGTCCAGGGTTCCGGAGCAGTTCCTGGTACAGCCGGAGCTTCTTTCCGGACAGCTCCCTCCCGGTCCTTTTAACCGCATCCCGGAAATCCAGGAGCTCTTCCAGATCCCTAAAGGGATGCCCCGGATCCGGCACCAGACCGGCCAGTGTTCCTCCGTTCTCCTTTCCTGCTGGCTGCTCAAGGGATATTACACTAAAGTGTCTCTTCTCCCGCTTAAGTCCCTGTAAGATCTTATTCTGCATGACCGGGACTGCAAAGGTCGCAAACCGGATCCCCCGGTCTGGGTCAAAACTCCCTGCCGCCAGCACCAGTCCCAGATAGCACAGGGATATCTTCTCCTCCAGCTCCAGCGGAACGCTGCTCATCCGGGCCGTATACCAGGCCAGTCCCATATTATCTTCCACCAGTCTTCTCTGTCTTTCATTTAGCATAATCCATTCGCCGGGTGGCCACCCTTTTACCGCGGATCAGCTTTCTCCTCCAGTTTATTTTCCAGAATTCTCCTGCGCCGGTCTTCCCGGCCTCATGCATTCATAGTGGATATGCCTTTCTTTTCCCCCGCGGCTCCGGATCTCCACATGATCTCCTGTGATCTCCTTTCCGCAGATGCTGCACAGCCATATCCTGGCTTCATTTTTCTTTTTCATTCCCCATGCTCCTTCTGCCTGCTCCCAGGATCCTGGATCCGTTCTGCCCGATCAGAACGGCAGCCCGTCATCCTCAACACCGTCTGGTATATTCATAAACCCGTCATCCTGCGCGGGCTCCGGCCGGCGGCCTCCTCCTCCGTCCCTTCGGCTGTCTGCAAACTCCTGTTCCAGGATGACCACATCCGTCGTATAGATCTTCTGGCCATCCCGGTTCACATAGCTTCCGGTCTGGATCCTGCCCCGGACCAGCACCCTCTGGCCCTGGCGGAAGTATTTCTCCGCAAACTCCCCGGCCCGGTCAAAGGCCACGCAGCTTATAAAATCTGTGTTCTGTCCTCCAGAATCTGCGGCCCTCCTCCGGTCAACCGCCAGTGTATATCTGGCCACAGCCATGGACTTCTCTCCCTGGGTATAACGGACCTCCGGATCCCTTGTAAGCCTTCCCATCAGTATCACTGTATTCATCCTCTTCTCCTTCCTGGTGACAGCTTTATGACTGGAGGGTGACAGGTTCCTATAAAAACCTGTCACCCATTTTTCCTTGTATTTCCTAGCTTTTTTACTCTTTTTTCTTTATAGTGACAGAAATGACAGGTAAATATAAATTAGAGATACACGCACGCACGTGAAAAGAGTTTGGAAAAACCTGTCATTTCTGTCACCTTTTTTCCCAGGTATCCCTCCAGCCCGCATAAATACTGGCTTTTCTGACCATCCCCATTTTCTTAAACCTGTCATAAAACCTGTCACTTTCCTGTCACCTGCCTGTCACCCTATGCTTAGTCCACCGATACAAATCCATCGTCCCTTAGGGCAATGTCCTTAAAAAAACGCCCATCCTTCCCCCGTCCCTCTGCATATCCCTTTTCTGCCAGGGACCGGTAGAAGATCATAGGGCTGTGCGGTTTACGCCCATAGCTGTCGCAGTACTCCTTATAGCTGTCATAGATCATCGTGCGGGCCATCCTTTTCCCCGGCGCTAGCTCAAGACATTCATCTGCAAACGCTTTGACCGTATCTGCTGCCCGGTACAGATCTTCAACCTGGGACCGGCACCCGGCGCTTTCCACAAATTTCCCGTCCTTATACAGCTTTTTCAAGGCCCCGACAGCCATCCAGACCGAATACCCCAGTTCTGCATGCAGCTTGTCCGACAGTTCCAGATCCTTCTCGTCCTCTGATGGCTTATGCTCCATGGACAGGATCAGAAGGCGCCGGTAAAACGCATTGGATTTTTCATCCAGGTTCAGCGGGATCTTATTGGCCGAAAACAGTAATTTGGCGTAACTCCGGAATGGGATCGGATCCTTATTCTTTTTTTCGCAGATCATGATATCCTCTCCAGTGGCCTTTTTGATATTATCCACCTGCATCATGGCCTCAGAACTGATATCCGCGCATGCATTGACCAGCTTCCCATACAGCATGGACGGGAAAAAACGCTCATTAAGATCCTGGAGGCTGACCCCACTGCAGTTATCCGCACCCACGATCTCCTCCACCAGATGGATCACCTTGGATTTTCCTGTCCCCCCGTCTCCGCGGAGGATCAGAAACTTCTGAAACCCCGTATCCCTGGTCATACAGTATCCGATATACTCCCACAGCATGACCTGGTCCTCCGGATCTGGCAGGGCTGCGGAAAGAAACTTCCTCGTCGCGGTACCTGCTGCCTCCATATTTTCCCGGACCTTCATGTCCAGCTCATGCGGGATCTGGTTAATGGAGTAATACTCCGGCCGGTGCCGGTGCAGCTTCCCCGCCTTCACATCGAACATACCATTCCGGAAATTGATCCACCATGCGGGATAACAGTTCAGCTCCTCCATGGTCTTCTGGAGAGGCTGCTGCTCCAGGAGCAGACTGTATATCGAGGACAGGTTCCTGTATGTAATATACCGGTCCGGGATCAGCCCGGAGATCACCTGTTTGATCCGGACGCCATCCCGGTCCAGGACATAGCATCCATTCTGGTATATGTACAGCTCCTTCCCCGACACAAACATACAGTATGTTTCCATCAGATATCTTACGATGGCGATATCAATGATCCCCTGGACAGCTCCACTATCCGAATACCGGCAGAACTGCCCCTTGTCCACCAGGATCTCATCGCTGCCCTCAAACCTCCGTACATACGCTCTCAGCGCCTCCTCCAGCTCTCCCTGGCGGTCATACTTCGCCAGATACTCCTTGTCCTTAAACAGGGTATAGGCCCCGGACTTATACTGGAGCAGATTATTCTTCAGAACAGCCTCCAGGCTGTCATTGGTACGCTTCCGGAAGCAGGCCAGCACAAACGTATAGTTCTCAATCTCAGAGCCCGTATTGACCGTATCACGGATAAAATCACACAGGGTCTCCAGTGTAAAAAAGCTGCTGCCTTCCCTGGACACATACAGGGACGTAAATCCGACCGTGATCACTGCTTCGCAGATCGCCCTGTTATCATTTACGAATATATAACTGCTCTCCAGACTGGCCGGAGCCTTCCTGACCAGTTTATTTATGATGGCTCTGTTCATTGTCCACCTCCGTCCGGTCCCGCCTTATCCCGTACACATGGTACGAATCCGCAAACCGGTCCCATCCCATCTGGTGTGATATCGTATGGTGCATCCGGCACAGGGCGGCAATCTCATGGCTGGAATCATCCACCTGCTGCCGGTTCCTTCCCATGCCGATCGCATCCACATGGTGGATATCCGCCGGTTTCCCGCAGATACAGCACCGCCGGTACCGGATGCACTGGATCAGATAGCAGTCTATGTCATCTGTCCGCATCAGTCCCGACTCTGTGAGGATGATCCCCTCCTTCAGTGCGTACTCCATCAGCGTATTGATAAACTCCCTGGCGTCTGTCATGGTACAGTCCGACAGGCTGATCACCTTCTGGTCCCCGACACGCAGCATGTGCTCGATCTTCATGATCTGCTTGATCTCTTCCGGGGCATAACCCGTATGGTCCCCGATATCCCGGAGAGTCGCATACGCTTTCCGTCTCTGGGCCGGGGAGATCGTCCGGCCGTCATAGATCCCCACCTGCACCTCCCTGCACCGCTGGCGGCGGAGGTCCTCCAGGTTATCATCAACGATCAGATACAGTTCTGAAGAGTCCTGCCGGATCCGGACCTCTTCCACCTTTCCTTTATAATATTTCATGTCACACCTTGTCCCGGAGTTTGTACAGATCCGGCGTCGTGGCGATCCAGACGGATACCCTAATAAGGCGTTCGAGACGCTTTTCCTGGACTTCTGACAGGCTGGAATAATAGGGCTCCATCTGGTATACCCTGGCGGCCCTGGCCTGGTACACCCCCGGCTCCGTCTCCTGGAATCCCTCCACCCGGTACACAGCTATGCTGGCCGGATCATGCATGTCCCGGCTTACGGATACGGCAATATAGCATCCCGGATAGACTACGGCCAGGGAATGGCGGCCATTCCTCTCCGCCACATACCGGATCTGCCGCAGCTTTTCCCCGTCCATTCCGGCCGCTGCCACCGATCTGCCAAGTCCATGCCTGCTGTCATACCCGCCGCTGTTCCAGATCCCGAATCCTTCCTGGATCCGCTCCACCGGGAAGAAGCAGCACCGTGCTTCTGCTGCCCCCTCTGCCATCTCCAGTCTCCGGATCCGGAGGAATCCATCAATCAGCCCCTTCCGGATCCCGGCCTCCCATGCCTCTCCCCGGTCTCCCTGGGCAGCACAGAGGGCCGCCACCATGATATCGATCTTCCTCTCATACGTCATGCTCCGTCACCTCTTCCTCTTTTCTGCTGCCATGCCCGGATCCCTCCTGTATGTCCGGGGCCTCCTTATCCTCTTCTGCCTCCATACAGGCTTCACAGAGCCTTTTCTCCCCCGGGTCTATGTAGATGACCCTCCCACACCGTTTACAGCGGTAATGTCTCCACATTTTCTATTTCTCCCTTGATTTTCTTTCTGTTTCTGCCTATAATAAAGGCAGAGTGTTTATTCTTTGAGTCCCCTGGAAGTTGCCGCTTCCGGGGATTCTTTTTTTCCAGCCATCTGAAGTACATCTCGAGCGCAAAGTGGATGGCATGTGCCATGGTGTAATCCTCCGGACGTCCCAGGGACCGCAGGCACCGGTTATTTGCATCCACCCGGTCTTTCAACTCCCTGGCTTGCCAGTCCTCCAGGTAAATGGTCGCTCCTGCGAGGTTGCTTCCCGGGAAATCAATCTTTACTGCCAGGCATTCGTCCTTCATAACCGCACCCCCTCTCTAAAAGAAAACTGTCACTGCTGCCAGCCCAACTCCGAATCCGGCCCCGGCCAGGATCCCTGCGCCGATCAGCTCTCCTCCGGCCATCAGCATCCGGACCAGATCCCTCATGGTCCGGCGCCAGGTCCTTCTCCGGCGGCGTACCCGGCCCACCGGCATATACTGGATCTCTTTTTCCATTGTCCTTACCTCCTTAAATCTCAATTCTTCTGGTTTTCCCATTACTCCGGTGCACCAGGCACATCTGGCTCTCTGATGCCCAAAGGACCAGCCAGTCCCTGGCCATCAGCCCGGCCTTTGCGATCAGCATCACCTGCTCATCGGTCGGCCGCTTTGGTCTTCTTCTCATCGTTCCCACCTCCCTATACTTGTCCATCTGGCCCGCCGTTAAGCGGGAGCCCTCTTGTATCCGGCCGAAGACATCATGGTTTCCTGGATCTTTTCGGAGATGATCCTCCGCTTCTCTTCCGGAATCTTATCCCAATCAATTTCTTCTCCGGCGATATGCACGATTATCTTTATCTTCACCATCGCCTCACCTCCTGGTTGATACTATGCAAGGACGGTTGTACTTGTTGCCCTATTCCAGCAACAGCCACAATCCGGTTGTAATGCAAATAGTGGTTATCACGACTATACCAAAGGCAATTACAGTCTCGAAGATGCCGCAGTGCTTGCAAAGAAATGCAACAAGGCCCCCAAGCGGAATAAGCACCATTGCAACTCCGATTACCTTTTTAACTGCTATTTTCAGCCTTTTCACCTCCCTACTTCAGCAACTCCTCGATGGTCACACCCAGATAATCTGCAACCTTCTGGACCTTCCGGATCCCGGGTTCATTCTTATTCCATTTGCAGATATAGCTTCTTGGAAATTCCAAATCCATCTCTAATTTAGAAATTGCGATACCTTTCTCTTCGCAAATTCTTTTTACATTATCGAATAGCACTATGTCACCCCCAATCTCCTTAATGATTACGCAAGATTTTGAGATTTATATTGACTTTTTGCGTAAAATATTCTAAAATCAAAAGTACCACCAGTTGATTCTAAAATAAAAGAAAGATCACCGACATTCGCAAAATCTTGCGTAACTTATAGTTACATTATACACAATTTTTTGCGTATGTCAAGTATTAACTACGCAAAATTTTGAGGTATATTATGGGACTATATGAAACGATACGAGACATTGCTAAGAGCAAGGGATATTCAGTTAACCGGCTGGAACAAGAATTGGGGTTCGCGAGAAGCTCAATTAATAAATTTAATAAAAATAAACCTAGTGTGGATAAACTTCAGAAAATAGCAGAACTTTTGGACGTATCGGTAGACTATCTGATGACCGGCACAGAGGATAAAAAGGAAGCCCCTGTTCTGACCGCCAGAGACGAGCGGGATATTACCAAATCCCTTGACCATATCATGTCGGAGATTCTGAGTGGCGACGACGGCCCGCTGTATTATAACGGACAGGAAATCGATCAGGCATCCCTGAGCTTGCTGAGAAACGCATTTGAGTTTGCATTGAGAGAAACCAAAAAGGAAAACAAGGAAATATACAATCCTCACAAAAATAAGGGGTGATATCGTTTGGAGAGTACCGACCACAAATCCAGGCGGCTAATCCGATATTATGTCCGGCTGACTGGGACGAGGAACCCAGTTACGATTGCAAAGGCCGCCGGGATCCGGATCGCCATTGTCCCTCTGGGTAACATCCTGGGGAATTACAAACTCATAAAGCGGAAGCGCTGGATCTTTGTAAATTCAGGTATACCGGTGGATAGCCCACTGTTTCTGGTTATCGTGGCGCATGAACTCGGCCACGCACTTCTCCACCGAAAGGAGAATTGCGCCTTTATAAAAAATAAAACATTGTTACTGGCATCAGGCATTGAGCGGGAAGCTAACCGGTTTGCAGCTGAACTGCTCATTGATGACGATATGATATCCGAATATAAAGAATGTACTATTGAGCAGTTCTGTCAAGGTACAGGGTACCCAAAAGAGCTGATCGAGTTAAGATTAAAATAAAAATAGGGGGTACATATATGAAAAGAAAATGGTATTTACAGACGTGGTTTATCGGAGTTCTACTCTTCCTATGGCCTTTTGTTATTCCCGGTATAGCGGGCATAATTCTTTTAATTTTGCAGTACGCAAATGACAGGAAACTATGGCAGAATTACTCAAGTTTGGAAAGTCAGTCCCATAAATACGATGCCACCAAAAATGCCTTAGATCAATTACAAGAGCAGTATGCATCCCTTGAAAAGATGCTCACGCCAGAAATGAAAGACGCACGAGAATTACAACTCCTCATCAGTAATTTACAATCTGAAAAGGAATCCGCATTATCTGAACTTGAACAGATTCATCGGGATACAAAAGCAGCTGTGGCCCAAAAAGAACAAGATCTACAACGCTTTGATAGGGAAATTGCCAATCGGAAAAAACAAATTATCCAGTTGGATGACGAAATTCTTGTTCAGGAATTTGGATTATATAAACCGCAATATAACTTTGCGTCCGCTCTTGACTACAAAGAGAAACTCGAACAAATACGCGCACGGCAAAAAGAGTTGATAAAACAGAAATCTGCTGTTGTCGGAAATACAAACTGGGAAGTTAATGGGAGTAAGGTGCAAGGAAGAAAGATGGTTAATGACACTCAAAAGTTGCTTTTACGTGCTTTCAACAATGAATGCGACGATCTGATTTCCCGGGTGAAGTATACTAACTTCGACGCTTCTCTGGATAGAATTTATAAATCGGCGGATACAATCTCCAAATTAGGGACTGTTATGGGAATTTCTATTAATCAAAACTATCTTAATCTGAAAATTAAGGAGCTCCGCTTAGCTTTTGAATATGCCCAGAAAAAGCAACAGGAGAAGGAAGAGCAGAAGGCTGCCCGTGCTGAACAGAGAGAACAGGCCCGCATCCAGAAAGAAATTGATGAGCAGCGTAAGAAAGTCGAGAAGGAACAGAGCCATTATCAGGCAGCCTTTAAACGATTACAGCAACAACTCGAACAGTCCCCTGAAAATGCAGACCTTTTAGCAAAAAAAACTGAACTGGAGAATCATCTCCTGGATATTGATAAAGCATTAGCTGACATTGATTACCGACAGGCAAATATGCGGGCGGGATACGTGTACATTATCTCCAATATTGGTGCTTTCGGAGAAAATGTATTTAAAATTGGGATGACTAGACGGCTCGATCCCCAAGATCGTATCGATGAGTTGGGAGATGCATCCGTCCCATTTAACTTTGATGTCCATGCAATGATCTTTTCCGACGATGCACCAGCACTCGAAAATGCGTTACACAAAGCTTTTGAAGATAGAAAATTAAATATGGTAAATCAGCGACGGGAATTTTTTAATGTTACATTAGATGAAATAAAAGAAGTTGTAAAGAAAAACTTTGATAAAACAGTGGAATTTGTTGATATCCCTGATGCTGAGCAATACCGTGTAAGCATGAAAATGAAATCCACCAGGAAACAGGCATCCTAAAATTTTTCTTTTAAAACAGGAAAACCGCCCGGTGTTACCAGCACCAGACGGCTTCCATAGATTTCTCTTGCCAGGATCTCCCGGAAAGATATAACAGCTTAGACACCTGGATTATATCATCTCCGGAGCGCTCTGGCAAGGGGCGTATTTTTTATACACTTTTTCCATAAGTTTTATAAGGAGATGATAACATGACAGAACCAATACCTCTTTCTATTGGAGCTGCATACATCCGTGTCAGCACGGACGACCAAACCGAGCTGTCCCCGGACGCCCAGCTGCGGGTGATCCTGGATGCGGCAAAAAAAGACGGCATCACGATCCCGCCGGAGTTTATTTTTATGGAGGACCACGGCGTTTCCGGCCGCCGGGCCGACAACCGGCCGGAATTCCAGCGGATGATCTCGGTCGCCAGACAGACACCGGCCCCTTTCCGGTATCTGTATCTCTGGAAATTCTCCCGGTTCGCCCGGAACCAGGAGGAGAGCGCATTTTATAAAGGGATCCTCCGAAAGAAATGCGGCGTATCCATCAAGAGCGTATCTGAGCCCATCATGGACGGCATGTTCGGCCGCCTGGTAGAAATGATCATCGAATGGTCCGATGAATTTTACTCCGTCAACCTGTCCGGTGAGGTGATCCGCGGCATGACCCAGAAGGCCCTGGAGCACGGTTACCAGACGACTCCCTGCCTGGGATATGATGCGGCAGGCGGCGGCCAGCCATTTGTGATCAACGAGGACCAGTACCGGATCGTCGAGTATATCCACCAGTCCTACCACGATGGCCAGGATCTGGCCCAGATCGCCCGAAATGCCAACGCCCTGGGATACCGGACCCGCCGTGGAAATCTTTTTGACAACCGCGCCGTGAAGCTGGTCCTGACCAACAGTTTCTACGTCGGGCTTGTGAGGTGGCGGGATCATGTATTTCAAGGCCCGCACGAGTGCCGGAGTTCTGTGACCAGTCTGTTCGCGGACAACCAGGCGCGGATTCAACGGGAATATCGCCCCAGACACCGCCGGGAGGTGTCCTCCTGCCGGCACTGGCTTTCCGGAATCCTCAAGTGCTCTGCCTGCGGTGCATCCCTGGGGTACAACCGGGGATCCAGCCGGAACCCGGACTTTTTCCAGTGCTGGAAATACTCCAAGGGCATGCATTCCGGCTCCTGCTGCATTTCTGTGTCCAAAGCCGAGAAAACCGTATTGGAGTCTTTTCGCCTGATCCTCGAGACCGGGGAGGTGGAATTTTCCTACACCCGGAAGCAGGATCCTGAAACCAGCAGCCGTGAAACAGTGCTCCAGGACTCCCTGGACCGTCTGGAGACAAAGGAGCTCCGGATCCGGGAGGCCTACGAAGGCGGGATCGATACCCTGGAGGAATTTAAGCGGAACAAGGAACGGCTGAAAAAAGAAAGGAACCGGCTTCAGGAAGAATTGGAAGCGCTGAAGCAGGCTGCCCCGGAGCCGGACCAGGCGCAGAACCGGAAAGTGCTGCTGGAAAAGATCCGCACTGTCTACGACCTTCTGCAGTCCCCGGACGTACCGATGGAAACCAGGGGAAACGCCATCCGCGGGGTCCTCCAGAAAATCGTATACGACGGAAAGGAAAAATCCATGGAATTCCATTACTACGTATAAGTCAAAAAACCCTTGATTTATGCGGATTTGGTCCATATCATATGTTTTTACAGTAAGGGCCGCCATACTGGCTAATAATCAGCTTTGCCAGCCCCGCGTTGGGTTCCTTGATATTTACCGGGTACTGAAGCCGTTTTTCATACCTCCACATATTAACATCCTCCTTCCCAGGGCCATTTTTCCGTCACCCAGGTCCAGGTATTCCCTATAACGTCATCCACCAGCAGGGGGCCGAACCGGCTCTGGTATGCGTCCATGGCCGCTTTCCTGGCGCCGACAGCGCTCTGGTAATACTGCATGGCCTGGGCGCAGTCCGGATGGGTGTCCAGGAACAGGACCGCCTCATCCACAGCAAAGCTGGCCTCGTTGATCTGCTTCATCAGCGCCTGCCGGGACGGATCCATTCCCGGACACATCCCGCAGCCCTGGCCCGTACCAGGACGGATCCCGCAGGCAGTTCCTGCCGGCGGATACATACCAGGAAATCCGCAGCCGCCTCCGCCGGGGGCCGGGGGCGGACAGACCGGACGGCAGCAGGTCTGGACCTGGGGTCTGGCCTGGGCGGAAGCCTGGACCTGGATCTGGCCCTGGCAGCTCTTCTTACAGCACTGTCCCGTTACGCCGGGATCTTTTCCGCTGGCTCCACAATTCATCTCTGCCATTTTCTGCACCCTCCCATCATAAACGGATAATCTAAAGACGGGAAAATCGTTCCCTGCATAAAACCGTGGCTTATGGGATATGGCGTTTCCCAGTTCTGCATGGGAACATAGCCCATGCCCACCGGAAAACGGTCCCAGACGCCCGGCATATTTCCATCCACATGGACCGGTCCAGGTCCCGGAACAGGCATCATCCCGGGAATACGGGCGGTCCCGTCAGGATTCTGATTACAATTCATAAGCTCCTTCTCCTTTCATTTTCTAGTAATAAGGTATGCATATTCTCCCGTTCCGGTACATAGAAGGCCTGTTTCCTTTTTCCAGGCCAGAGGACAGGTCCCGGTGCCTTTCTTCCCTTCGGCCCATGGCGGTCCCTGCGGAGCGCCTTTGCCACAGTTTCCTACAAGAAAGAAGCCCGATTGCGGGCTTCTCCGCCTGCGGCGGGCCGCTTCTGCGGCATAATTCCCTTCCGCCGCATGGCGATCCCCGCGGAGCGTTTTTTATGTCATGGGACGTACTTTCCTATGACATAAAAAACCGGCGTCCATGGATGCAGTTTCCATGGACGCCGGCTGTCTGCCAAAGCTGTCTTCTGTTTCTCCTGACGTTTCCTATTCCATCCAGGCTCCGTCGGCTCCTGTCATGAAGCCGTCGGGAGTCTTCCGGTTCTGGTACATGGCCCCGTAGGGAAGCTGTCCCTCCGTGCTCTGCACCGTTTGTCCGGTGACCGGATCCGTTGCCGGCACAGGCACAGGCTCCGCCGGATTTAAGTAATACCATTTCTCACCGATGCTCTGCCAGCCCACAGCCATGCGGCCGTCTGCCGTTCCCAGGTAGTACCAGATGCCGGAAAGCTGGATCCAGCCCTTTTTCATGGCGCCGTTCTCCCTGAGATAATACCAGCTTCCTGTTTCCTTCTGGTAATGCCAGCCCCGGTCCATAAGGCTGTCTGCTCCCATATGGTACCATTCGCCGCCCTTAAAGATCCAGCAGTCCATAGCCATCGCGCCGCCAGAAAACCGGAACTGCCAGTCCTCTCCTGTCTGGATCCACTGACCT
>UMFX01032419.1_pt1 | contig 43442 bp, 37 predicted proteins | sample 1965131 | NCBI WGS metagenome assembly UMFX01 (sample SAMEA4836058, study PRJEB28245) | human gut metagenome | biome: gut microbiome; material: fecal sample | place: Denmark | collected 2008 | reverse complement strand
CCGGCTCCACATAATGGTCCAGCAGCTTCCGGTCCCGGTATGCGTCCAGCAGAGCCCCGTCGCCTCTCAGGGCGTCATGGTTCACGCTGCTCCTTTCATCCCCCAGGCGGACAGCCCCTGGAAAAATGGACAGGGGGACCGCTCCGTCGCCGGCAGCGGCCAGGAGAAACCGATACACATACAGACGGTTCTTTTCATAGTCCTCTTCCGTCAGCACCGATTTATAAAAATCGTGGTAATACTCAAAGACCATGCGCTTCATCTTGATGGTCTTTGTGAGGCTCAGTCCCTGGCTCACCAGGGACCCCTTGGTCTTCACATAATAATACACCGGCACCCGCAGGGCATACACAGTCTTTACATGGCGCAGATACTCCAGATTGAACATGAAATCCTCGCACCAGCTTATGGTCTTATCCATGGAAAGCCCATGCTGCGCGATGATCTCCCGCTTAAACAGCTTATTCCAGAGAACACCGTAATAAAAATCTGCCGGGTTCTCCATCATAAAGCCGGCAAATTCCTCCAGACTCAGAAGCCCGTCCTTTTCAATGTCCCCCTTATGGGCCACCCGGTCCCCGATGACCCGGTAAAAATCCGCGATCACCATGTCCGCCCCGCTGTCCCTGGCTGCCCGTACCATAAGGCTGGTGGCGTCCGGTGTGATCCAGTCGTCGCTGTCCAGAAACTGGACGAATGTTCCCCGGGCCTCTGAAAGCCCCAGATTCCTGGTATCCGATACTCCCGTGTTCTCCTTGCGGATCACCCGGACCCTCCGGTCCCCGTTCTCGTATTCCCGGCAGATCCCGGCCGAAGAATCCGTACTGCCGTCATCCACCAGAAGCAGCTCAAAATCCGTAAATCCCTGGTTTAAAACGCTCTCGATGCACCGCCGGAGGGTCTCCTCCGCGTTATAGACCGGCACAATGATGCTTACGATGGGATCCATAGCCTCCCGTCTCCTTTTCTAATAAACTACAAAATTATGGGCCGTCACCACATCCATCCAGTTTTCTGTCTCCAGACGGTTGGTAAAGGGATCCACTGCCTTCATCCCCGGGAAGAACGACATCTGATATGCCTTTTTCCAGTCCTTATAGGTCACCTCGTATACGAATTTTTCCGGAAGCTCCACATGGCACCGGCCGATCTTTCCCAGCGCCTCCTTCGTCTGCTCCCTGAGGGCTTCCATGACCGTTTCCGGCGGGCAGCAGAAGGTTGCGTTCCCGACTCCGCGCTTGGTCTGTACTGCGGCGATCTCCGGCACCAGCTCCTTTGCCGCGGCGCAGATCGCCTCGTCCCCGGAGATAAAGGCCACAGGAACTCCCAGGGAAGCCGCCGTGAAGCTGTTGAGCATAAACTCGCTCATGCGCTTTCCGTTGAGAGTGATATACAGGCTGTTGCCAGTGGAGGTATGGCTGACGGCAAACCCCGGACAGCCGGCCGCCGCATGATAGCCAACATAAAGGACGGCGTCAAAGGTGGGATCCAGGCCGAACATCATATTGTAGGGATGTCCGCTCTTCCCGCGGATCAGCGTCACATAGGACGGCATCTGAAGAGGATCGATGTTGGAGGCATCTCCATGGCCGTCCTTTACAACGATCTCATCGGCTCCGGCCTCATGGGCCGCCTCGCAGACCGCCAGAACCTCTTTTGTCATCTGTTTTGCAAAGGGGGCGTACACCGCCTCATTCTTATGGGTCTCGATGTTTGAGAACACTCCGCAGCAGCCCTCAATATCCGCACTGATAAATACTTTCATAAAATAACCTCCCATTTCATAGGCTCGTTTTGTTTTCCGTTATCATATCACAGATCCCGCACCGGGTCAATTTCTGGATCCGGTCCCGGCCGGGACAGCTTTTCCTATCAAATAAAAAAAGCCCTTGAAAAGTCAAAGGCTTCATACAGCTCCCTGCCGGACTCGAACCGGCGACCTACGCATTACGAATGCGTCGCTCTACCAACTGAGCCAAGGAAGCACCTAGTAAAAATGCTGCTGCAGCAGCTCTGCAGCAGCAAGTGACCTGACCGGGAATCGAACCCGGGTTTACGCCGTGAGAGGGCGTCGTCTTGACCGCTTGACCATCAGGCCCTGGAGTCGAGGCGACAAGATTCGAACTTGCGACCTCTGCGTCCCGAACGCAGCGCTCTACCAAACTGAGCCACGCCTCGATCACAGACGTAAGTATAATATAAAACTCAAAAAATGTCAACTATATTTTTCATTTTTTTTCAAACAATTGTAACAGTTCCGCCATGTATCTTCTGAGCACCTGCATGATACAAAAGCGCAGGCGGATCTTTTCATGGCGGAACCATTACTGACAATTCTTTTTTACAGCATTTTCCGGATGGTCTCGCACAGCTCGTCCACGGCCTTATCCGCATCTCCGTTTTTGATCTCCTCCACCACGCAGGATTTGACATGGCTGGACAGCAGGGTCCTGCTGAACCCGTTTAACGCCGACTGGATCGCAGATACCTGGACCAGGATATCGGTGCAGTACCGCTCATCCTGGACCATGGCCTTCACTCCCCGTACCTGTCCCTCGATCCGGTTCAGCCGGCTGATGAGATCCTTTTCCTCCTTTGCTGATCTGTGCTTGTGTCTGACCTCGCAGTTTTCCATTCCAGTACTCTTATTTTCTTCCACAATACCTCTCCTTGTCTCAAAAACTAGTCAATCACCTTGTAATCCTGATCCTCTACTGCTTTTTTAAGAATGTCGTAAGCCACGTCCTCCTTTAAGGTCACCACAGCGGTGCCCGCCTCATGGCTCACAGCGGCGCTTTCCACTCCGGGAACTGCCTCCAGGGCCTTTTTCACCCGGGCCTCGCAGTGGCCGCACATCATACCCTCGATCTTTAAAGTCTTTTCCATGATCTTCTTCTCCTTTTTCTTTTTTTCAGCTTTTATCTTCCTGTCTTTGTCTGCCCGGTGCAGATCAAAGAAGTTCAGCCTCAGTGCATTGGATACGACGCAGAAGCTGGATAAGCTCATGGCCGCAGCGCCGAACATGGGATTCAGCTTCCACCCCAGGACCGGGATAAAAAGCCCCATGGCCAGGGGGATGCCCACCACATTATAAAAGAACGCCCAGAACAGGTTTTCATGGATGTTCCTCAGGGCTGCCCGGCTTAAGCGGATGGCCGCCGGAACATCCGACAGGCGGCTCTTCATCAGTACCACGTCCGCCGCGTCGATGGCGATGTCAGTGCCCGCTCCGATGGCAATGCCCGTATCCGCCCGTGTAAGGGCCGGAGCGTCGTTGATCCCGTCGCCGACCATGGCCACCCGGCCCTGCTCCTTTAAGGCCCGCACAGCGCTTTCCTTGCCGTCTGGAAGGACGCCCGCAATGACCTCGTCCACTCCGGCTTCCCGGCCTACGGCCCTTGCGGTCCGTTCATTGTCCCCGGTCAGCATCACCACGCGGATCCCCATGTTCTGCAGTTCCTTCACAGCCCTGGGACTGTCCTCCTTTATGACGTCCGCCACGGCTATGATCCCCAGGAAACGCTCTCCTGAACCGAAGAAGAGCGGGGTCTTTCCATTCTCTGCCAGGGCCAGGGCCTGGTCTCTGGCTGCCTCCGGTACAGAGACCTTCGTCTCCATGAACCGGAGATTTCCGCCGTACACCGGCGTTCCTTCTGCCAGGGCCGTAAGGCCGTTTCCCGGAAGGGCTTTGAACTCTGTCACCGTTCCCGGCGCAAGCCCCTCTTCCTCAGCCTTCAGAAGCACGGCCTTTGCCAGAGGATGCTCGCTTTTTTTCTCCAGGGCGCAGGCCATGGAAAGGAGCTCCCCTTCCTGGACCCCCTCCCCGGGAACCAGATCCGTGACCCGGGGCTCCCCGCTGGTGATGGTGCCGGTCTTATCCAGGACCACGATCTCTGTCTTCCCGGTCTCCTCCAGGGACACAGCCGTTTTAAACAGGATCCCGTTTTTCGCACCCAGTCCGTTGCCCACCATGATAGCCACCGGCGTGGCCAGCCCCAGGGCGCAGGGGCAGCTGATCACCAGCACCGAGATCCCCCGGGCCAGGGCAAATCCATAGGTCTCCCCGGCCGCCAGCCAGCCAATGACCGTAAGGACCGCAATGGCAATGACCGCCGGGACAAAGACGCCCGACACCCGGTCCGCGACCTTGGCAATGGGAGCCTTGGTGGCCGCCGCGTCGCTGACCATTTTTATGATCTGGGAAAGGGTGGTGTCCTCTCCTACCCGGGACGCCTCACAGCGGATAAAGCCCGACTGGTTCACCGTGGCCGCAGATACCATATCTCCAGGGCCTTTATCCGCCGGGATGCTCTCTCCGGTCAGGGCCGCTTCATTGACCGCACTCTCTCCCTCTAAGACCACGCCGTCCACGGGAATGTTTTCTCCAGGCCGCACCACAAAGATATCGCCCTTTTTCACCTGGGCAATGGGAACCTCTGTTTCCACGCCGTCCCGTTCCACCACAGCCGTTTTGGGGGCCAGCTTCATGAGGCCCTTTAAGGCATCAGTGGTCCTTCCTTTGGACCGGGCCTCCAGCATCTTTCCCACCGTGATGAGAGTTAAGATCATGGCCGCCGACTCAAAGTAGAACTCGTGCATATACGTCATGACCCCGGCCATATCGCCGTTTAACTGGGCCTCCGTCATTTCAAACAGGGCATATACGCTCCATCCGAAGGAAGCGGCGGACCCCAGGGCCACCAGGGTGTCCATATTGGGAGCCCGGTGCAGGAGTCCCTTAAAGCCGCTGATAAAAAATTTCTGGTTGATCACCATGACCGCCGCTGACAGCAGAAGCTGCAGAAGGCCCATGGCCACGTGATTGTCCGCAAAAAACTCCGGGACCGGCCAGCCCCACATCATATGTCCCATGGAAAAATACATGAGGACGGCCAGGAATCCCAGGGAAGAGAACAGCCGTTTTTTTAATACCGGAGTCTCGTGATCCGCCAGGGCATCCTCGTCAAAGGCCGCGCCCCCGGCGGCAGGACCGCTCCCGGCTCCGTCCTCTCCGCCGCGGCTTCCCTTTACCGAGGCCCCATAACCCGCCTCCTTCACGGCGGCGATGATATCGGCAGCGTCTGCGCTTCCCTCTACGCCCATGGAATTGGTCAGAAGACTCACAGAGCAGGACTCCACTCCCGGAACCTTCGACACCGCTTTTTCCACTCTGGCGCTGCAGGCCGCGCAGCTCATGCCGGTCACTGTATATTGCTCCATTGATTCCCTCCGTAACAGATTCTTTTCTATACCCGTACCGAGTACATCTATAAAATATCACTTTTGGATATTTCTGTCAAGGAGGGGCCATGATTTTTCTCACAGCTCCCGAAGCTGCCCGGCCCGGCTGTTGTTTCCACACGTTCCAGGCGGCCGCTCCGGCCCGTCCATATCCGCCGCCTGCCGCAGGACGGCTGCCCGGCGGACGGACAGCCGTTAGAAATCGAACAGGGAAAGCTGGTTGGTCTCCGGAAGGTCCTTAAGGATCCCCAGCTCTCCCATCAGGTCGCAGATGGTCTTGCTGACCCTGGTCCGGTTCCTGAAATCCTCCTTGGAGAGGAAGGGACCGTCCTTGGCCGCCTCCTCGATGGAGTCCGCCGCCTTCTCGCCCAGGCCGTCGATGCTGTTGATGGAGGGCATCAGCTTATTGCCCATGACCTGGAAATGCCTGGCCCTGGCCTTATAGATATCCATGGGAAGGAAATCAAAGCCCCTGGCGTACATCTCCTGGACGATCCGCATATCCCTTAAGGTATCCTGCTCCTTTTTGGAAAGGGAGTCGGACCGCCTCTTATAATCTGCCAGATGGCTTTCCAGCTTTTCCCGTCCCAGACACATGATCTCATAGGAAAACGCGCTGGCGCGGATGCTGAAGAAGGAGGCGTAATAGGCCAGCGGATAGAATACCTTGCAGTAGGCGATCCGCCAGGCCATCATCACGTAAGCCGCCGCATGGGCCTTGGGGAACATATACTTGATCTTTTTACAGGACCATATGTACCAGTCGGGCACCCCGTGGGCTGACATCTCCTCCTCCCACTCGGGCTTTAAGCCCTTGCCCTTCCGGACCGATTCCATGATGGTAAAGGCCGTTCCTTCCTCCAGTCCCTGCTGGATCAGATAGACCATGATATCGTCACGGGTGCAGATGGCCGTCTGGATCGTTGCCTTGCCCTCCTGGATCAGGGTCTGGGCGTTGCCCAGCCACACGTCCGTTCCGTGGGCCAGTCCGGCGATCCGCACCAGGTCAGAAAAATATTTGGGCTTTGTATCCAGGAGCATCTGCATGGCAAAGTCCGTTCCGAATTCAGGGACCCCCAGGGCTCCCAGCTTACAGCCGCCGATGTCCTCGGGCGTGATGCCCAGGGCCGAGGTATCCTGGAACAGGCTCATGACCTCCCTGCAGTCCAGAGGGATATCCTTTACAGGATCCAGGCCGATCAGGTCCTGGAGCATACGGATCATGGTGGGATCATCATGGCCCAGGATATCCAGCTTTAACAGGTTGTGGTCAATGGAGTGGTAGTCAAAGTGGGTGGTGATGGTCTTGGTGGTCATATCGTTGGCCGGGTGCTGCACTGGAGTGAAGGAATAGATCATCTCTCCCAGGGGAAGGACCACGATGCCGCCGGGGTGCTGGCCGGTGGTGCGCCTTACGCCCACGCAGCCCTGTACGATCCGGTTGATCTCGCAGTTTCTCTTCCTCTCCCCATGCTCCTCAAAATAGTTCTTCACATAGCCGAAGGCCGTCTTGTCCGCCAGGGTGCCGATGGTCCCTGCCCGGAAGGTCTGGCCCTTTCCAAAGATCACCTCCGTGTAATCGTGGGCGCGGCTCTGGTATTCCCCGGAGAAGTTTAAGTCGATATCTGGCTCCTTATCTCCCTTGAACCCCAGGAAGGTCTCAAAGGGAATGTCAAAGCCGTCCTTGGTCAGAGGATGGCCGCAGACCGGGCACAGCTTGTCCGGCATATCACAGCCGGCCATACCGGAATATTTCTTCACTTCCTCTGAGTCGAAGTCGTAGTAATGGCAGTTGGTGCAGTAATAATGAGGACTTAAGGGGTTTACCTCCGTGATCCCCGACATGGTGGCCACAAAGGACGAACCCACGGAGCCCCGTGAGCCCACCAGATATCCGTCCTCGTTGGACTTCCACACCAGTTTCTGGGCAATGATATACATGACGGCAAATCCATTGGAGATAATGGAGGTCAGCTCCCGTTCCAGCCGGTCCGTCACGATCTTCGGAAGGTTTTCCCCGTACATTTCATGGGCGCGGTTGTAGCAGATGTTCCTCAGGGTCTCGTCAGAATTTTCAATGACAGGCGGACACTTATCCGGCCGCACCGGAGCGATGGGCTCGCACATATCGGCGATCTTTCTGGTATTGGCGACCACCACCTCATAGGCCAGATCGCTGCCCAGGTAATCGAACTCTGCGAGCATTTCCTCCGTGGTACGCAGATATAAGGGGGCCTGCTCGTCGCTGTCCTTAAAGCCCATGCCGGCCATGAGGATCCTCCGGTAGATCTCGTCCTCCGGATCCAGGAAATGGACGTCGCAGGTGGCGCACACAGGCTTTCCGCACTGCTCCCCCAGGCGCACGATCTTCCGGTTGATCTCCTTCAGATCCTCCACGGTCTTTACGGTGCTCTTTTCATCCCGCAGCATGAACATGTCGTTGCCCAGGGGCTGGATCTCCAGATAGTCATAAAACCGTACCAGCCGCTGGAGCTCCGCGTCAGTGCCTCCCCGCAGGATGGCCTGGTAAAGCTCCCCGGCTTCGCAGGCCGAGCCGATGATCAGTCCCTCCCGGTACTGGTTTAAAAGGCTCTTGGGGATCCTGGGCCGTCTGGAAAAGAACCGCACATGGGACCAGGACACCAGCCGGTACAGGTTCACCCGGCCCAGGTCGTTTTTTGCCAGGATGATCACATGGTAGGTGGGCATTTTCATGATAGCCGAATCCTCCGCCTGGTTAAAGACGTTCAGATCGTCCAGGGTCTCCATACCATGCTGTTTTTTTAACATTTCCACGAATTTCAGGAAAATTCCTGCCGTGGCCTCCGCATCGTCCACGGCCCGGTGGTGGTTCTCCAGGGATACATTTAACGCCTTGGCCACCGTATCCAGCTTATACCGGTTCAGATTGGGAAGGAGCACCCGGGCCAGGGCCACCGTATCCATGACCGTGGGATGGAATTCATATCCCAGAACGGAGGCATTGTGGCTGATGAAGCCCACGTCAAAGGACGCATTGTGGGCCACCAGCACCGCTCCCCGGCAAAACTCCAGAAACCGCCCCAGGACCGGGCCGATGGTCTCGGCTCCCATGACCATGGCATCGTTTATGCCTGTGAGCCGTTCGATCTCAAAGGGAATGGGCACCTCCGGGTCCACAAACTCGTCCATGCGGTCTGTGATCACCCCGTTTTCCACCCTTACGGCTCCGATCTCAATGATCTTATTCTTCACAGGGGAAAAGCCGGTGGTCTCAATGTCAAATACCACAAAAGCGCCGTCCAGGCTCTGGTTTTCAGAGTTCTCCACGATCTCCTTCATATCGTCCACCAGGTATCCCTCGACCCCGTAAAGGACCTTGAAGGCATCGCCCTTATCCAGGGCATGGCTGGCGTCCGGGAAGGCCTGGACGCAGCCGTGGTCAGTCACAGCCAGGGCCGGCATTCCCCACTGCTTTGCCCGTTTTATGATATCCTTTACCTCAGAAACGCCGTCCATGTCGCTCATTTTCGTATGACAGTGGAGCTCCACCCGCTTCACCGGCGCGTTGTCCACCCGCCGGGTGGTAAAATCCTCGCACTTTTTGATCCCAGTGATGGAGCCCACGGTCAGCTCGCCGTCGAACCGGTCGATGGTGGTGATCCCCTTGAGCTTTATGAACTTCCCCTGCTTTATGGCCTCGTCGGCGTCGGCCTCCTGGTCCTCTCTCAGGAACATCTTGATGGTGATGCTGTCGGTGAAGTCGGTGAGATCAAAGATCATCATCTTGCTGCCGCTTCTAAGCTCCCTTTTTTCCACCCGGATGATCTTTCCCCGTAAGACCACCTCGCCGATCTCCCCGGCGATCTCGTGGATCTCCAGGGTCTCGCCCTCGAAATCGCGGCCGTAAAGCACATCGGGATTCTCCGACTTCCGGTAGGGCATTCTTCCTCCCCAGCCGCCGTCCCGCTTAAAGCCGGAGCCAGAGCCGTTCTGGCCGCCCTGGAAGCCGCCGCTTCCGGTCCCGCTGCCGGGATTTCCCTTTCCTCCGGCAGCTTTTTTCTCCCCAAAGGTCTTTTTCGTAAAGGTCCGGGAGCCGGGCTTTTGATCCTGGGCCAAAGCATGCCCCTCTCCAGGACCGCCCTGGGCTGTCTCCAGGCCCCGGGAGTCCGCCGCTTCCTCCTGCCCGCCGCCCGCATCCTGGACGTGAGACGCCAGAAGGGCCGCCAGGGCCGCCTCCTCGTCAAAGTCGTCCCGTCTCTCCTTCTCTGCCTTTGTGAAGGAAAACCTTACCTCTGCCGGAAGGCCGCACCGCTCTGTAAAGATCTTTTCCAGGATCCGCCCCACTTCCTTTGAGCGTTCCCGGTAGATCAGATTGTCCTCGATGGTCATGACCATGGTATCCTCTGCCTCAAAGGCCGTTTCCGCCCGGCGCAGGATATTGTATTCGATCATGCCGAAATTCTTAAACTCCATCAGGATGCTGTCCTTGTAGACCTGGTACAGCTTTTCCGGCGTATACTGGGCCGAAAGGCGGTATTTTTCAAGGATCTTCACGATGATGGAGCGGCCGGGGAAGAGCTGTTTTGCGATCCCCTCCTCCATGCTGTAAATATTCTTTTTATGGATCAGTCTGGGACTTACGATATAGATGCGAAGAGAGCTTCTGTCCTTTGGCATGGATACCTTTTCCACCATGACCAGCTTTAGAAGCTCCTTTAATTCTTCGCCGATATGCAGTCCCGGAAATACTTCCAGAAACGGTTTTTCCATTATTCTCCCTTTGCTTCCTTCATGGCCAGAAGCTCCGCCCGCAGAGCCGACAGAAGCTCATCCTCCGGCAGCTTCTTAAGGATCTGCCCCTTCTTAATGAGCAGGCCCTCGCCAATGCCTCCGGCAATTCCGATATCTGCCTCCCTGGCCTCTCCCGGTCCGTTGACCACACAGCCCATGACGGCTACCTTCACATCCAGGTCGATATCCGCCACCATTTCCTCCACCCGGGTGGCCAGGCCGATGAGGTCGATCCTGGTGCGCCCGCAGGTGGGGCAGGAGACCACCTCGATGCCGCCCGTCCTCAGCTTCAGCGCCTTGAGGATCAGCTTGGCGCTCTTTATCTCCTCCACGGGATCCCCGGTCAGGGAAACGCGGATGGTGTCCCCAATGCCCTCATAGAGGATGATCCCCAGGCCCACAGAGGATTTAATATTTCCAGAAAGCAGGGTCCCCGACTCGGTGATCCCCACATGGAGGGGATACCGGCAGTCCCTGGCCAGAAGCTCGTGGGCTTTGACGCACATCATCACATCTGAGGACTTGATGCTCACCACCAGATTATCGTAGCCCAGCTCCTCGATGACCTGGACCTCCCTTTTTGCGCTCTCCACCAGGGCCTCCGCCGTGACTCCCCCGTACCGTTCCACCAGCTCCTTCTCCAGGGAGCCGCTGTTGACTCCCACCCGGATGGGGATGTTATACTCCTTCGCCTTATCCACCACGGCCTTGACCCGCTCCCTGGCGCCGATGTTCCCCGGATTGATCCGGATCTTATCAGCACCGCTTTCCATAGCGGCAATGGCCAGCCGGTAATCAAAATGGATATCCGCCACCAGAGGGATATGGATCTCCCGTTTGATCCGGCGGATGGCGTCAGCCGCCTCCATGGTGGGCACCGCCACCCGGATGATGTCACAGCCGGCGGCCTCCAGCTTAAGGATCTGGTCCACCGTGGCCTCCACATCCTCTGTTTTCGTATTGCACATGGACTGGATCAGCACCGGATTCCCTCCGCCGATCACCTTATCTCCGATCCGGATCACCTTCGTATTTTCCCTGTACATAAAACCCTCCAAACTTTCCAAGGACCGCCTTCCAGACCGACGACCTTACATAAGGAATCTCACATCGTTAAACAGCACAAACACCATAAAGGCCATGAGAAGCGCCATTCCGGCCATGTTCACCGCGCCCTCGATCCTCTGGTCCACCGGCTTTTTCGCCGCCAGCTCGTAGGCGAGGAACACCAGACGGCCTCCGTCCAGGGCCGGGAACGGCAGCAGGTTCATGACGCCCAGATTGGCGGAAAACATCACCATCAGATTCAGGATGTTCATAAACACCGTTACCAGGCCATAGGGCCGCACCTGGTCCACCGTATCGTCGATGATGGAGACGATACGCACTGGACCTGCAATGTCGTCGGCGCTTATCCGGCCCTTTACCAGCTCCTTTAAGCTGTCCACCACAGTAAGCACTGCGTACCGTACTTCTGCGGCTCCGTATTTTATGATCTTCGGGATGTTAAAGCCCAGGGACTCGTAGCCGGAAAACTGGATCCCGGTCAGATACCGGCCGTTCTGGAGCGTAAAAAGATCCGCATCCAGGAACGCCTCATGGCTCTCCCATTTTCCAGTCTCTCTGTCCATCCGGTCATACTGCACCGTAATGTCCCGGTTCCCGTTTACCAGCATCTTAAGGACCACATCCCTGGCGATCATCACCCGGCGGCCGCCGATCTTTGTGATCACATCTCCGGCCTTAAGCCCTGCCGCATCCGCCGCCTGGCCCGGCGTCACCTCCTGGATCCTTGCCGGATCATAACCGGACCAGGATACGATGACCATGGCGAATACAAAGGCCAGGATAAAATTAAAGACCGGGCCTGCGGCCACCACGGACATCCGGGCTGCCGGGGATCTTGAGAAAAACGAGACTCCGCTTCCGTCCTCCGGGTCATTCTCTCCCTCTTCGTCGCCAAATTCCCCCAGCATGGCGCAGGAGCCGCCAAAGGGGAACAGCTTCCAGGAATATCTGGTCCCGCTTTTTTTACTCACATGGGAAAGGAGCCGGGGACCAAATCCCAGGGAAAACTCCACCACAGTGATCCCATTGAGCCTGGCCAGAAGAAAATGGCCGAACTCATGGAATAAAACTATCACACTTAAGACAACCAGTGCCAGTATCACGCTGTCCCTCCATTATATCTGAAATTTATTCTTTTCCTGCCGTCTGCGCAGGAACTCATACGTTTCCTGCTCCGCCTCCAGGACCTGCTCCAGAGACGGATGGCTGATCCTTGTATGATGGGCCATGGACTCGGCGATCATATCCGTGATCTCCAGGTATCCGGCCCTGCGGTCCAGGAATTCCGCCACGGCAAACTCATTGGCCGCGTTGAATACCACCGGCATGGAGCCTCCGGCCTTTCCGGCCTCATAGGCCAGGGCCAGGCCGCGGAAATTCTCCGGATCCGGCTTCTCAAAGGCGATCTCCGTAAGCTTCCAGAAATCCAGCCGGTCCCCGGCCAGGGGCCGCCGCTCCGGATAATACAGGGCGTACTGGATCGGAAGCTTCATATCCGGCGTTCCCAACTGGGCCATGACGGCCCCGTCCTCAAACTGTACCATGGAGTGGATGATGCTTTTAGGCTGCACCACCACCTGGATCCGGTCCAGGTCCACGTCAAAGAGCCACCTGGCCTCCATCACCTCCAGGCCCTTGTTGACCATGGTGGAGCTGTCGATGGTGATCTTTCTTCCCATGGACCAGTTGGGATGCTTTAAGGCATCCTCCACCTGCACGTGCTCCATCTGCTTCCTGGTCCAGCCCCGGAAGGGGCCTCCGGAGGCCGTCAGAAGGATCTTATCTATCTTATTCCCATGCTCTCCGTTTAAGCACTGGAAAATGGCGCTGTGCTCGCTGTCCACCGGAAGAAGGCGCACCTGGTGCTCCCTGGCCAGGGGGACGATGAGATGGCCCGCCGTCACCAGCGTTTCTTTATTGGCCAGGGCAATGTCCTTTCCCGACTTGATGGCAGCCATGGTGGGACGGATTCCGATCATCCCTACCACCGCCGTCACCAGGATCTCATATCCGTCCAGGGCCGCGATCTCCATGAGGCCGTCCATGCCGGATACGATCCTTGTATCCGTATCCCTGACCCGCAGGGCCAGGTCCTCTGCCTTTTCTTCGTCCCAGACGCCGCAGACAGCCGGCTTAAATTCCCGGATCTGCTCCTCCAGGAGCCTGATATTGCTTCCCGCCGCAATGGCTTTTACTGAAATATCCCCGTTGGCCCGCACCACATCCAGGGTCTGGGTGCCGATGGAGCCGGTGGAGCCGAGGATCCCTATGGTCTTCATTCCGCTTTCCCTCTTTCTCTTATCGTAAGCCCAGGAACATCACTGCAAAGTAAATGGCCGGGGCCGTAAAGATCATACTGTCGAACCGGTCTAAGATCCCGCCGTGGCCGGGGATCAGATGACCGTAGTCCTTGACGCCGTGGTTCCGTTTGATGGCAGAGGCCGCCAGATCCCCGATCTGGGAGATCACAGCCGCAATGGCACAGGCAGCGGCGCTGATAACACCGGGCCGGGCCAGCTCCACCATATGGCCTTCAAAGTATACGCCGTATAAAAAGCCCAGGAGGGCCGCTCCCAGAACGCCTCCCACGGCTCCCTCCACCGTCTTTTTGGGGCTCAGCTTCGGCGCCATCTTATGCTTTCCAAGGAGCATTCCCGCACAGTAGGCACACGTATCACAGCCCCAGGAGCTTAAAACGATGAGCCACACCAGATATTTTCCGTCGGGCATGGAGCGCACCTGATACAGGTAGGAAAACATCATCCCCACATAAAAGATCCCGAAAAAGGCCACTGTGATCTGCTCGGTGGTAAATTTAGGGAACGTAAACACATAGATGGTCATTAAAAGCATCAGCGCTGCGATGGCAAGGAAGGTCACATGACGGTCCATGCCAGTCCATACGATGGCATAATACGCCAGAACGGCCCCGTAGCCCACCAGGCCCGGCAGCTCCTTTTCGATCTTCATGACCCGGTACAGCTCAAAAAGGCCGATCAGGGAAATTGCCAGGGACACCAGGAACAGAAGCGTCCCTCCCTTAACCAGCAGAAATGCCGCCAGGATCACCAAAACGATCCCGCTGATCAGTCTGGTCGTAAACATATTGTCACCCCTTACTTCTTCTCCGTCTGGGAAACGCCGCCGAACCGGCGGTCTCTCTTATTATACTGGCGGATGGCCTCCAGTAATTCCTCTTTGTTAAAATCCGGCCAGAGGCAGTCGGTCACATAGAGCTCCGAATAAGCAAGCTGCCAGAGCAGGTAATTGGAAAGACGCAGCTCCCCGCTGGTGCGGATCAGAAGATCCGGATCCGGGATCCCGGCAGTATCCAGATAGGAGGCAAACCGGCTTTCCGTCATCTCCTCCTCGGTGATCCTTCCGGCCTTCACATCCTCCATGATCTTTTTTACAGCCCGGGTGATCTCATCCCGGCTCCCGTAATTGACGGCGATCACAAAGGTAAGGCCTGTATTGTCCTTTGTCTCCCGTTCCAGGCTGTCGATCCCCTCTACGATATCCGGCGCAAACCGGCTCCTCTCTCCGATCATCCTTACCCGCACATTATTGGCCTTGGCGATCTTTAAAAGCCGTTTTGCATAATACCGGAACAGCTGCATCAGGGCTCCCACTTCCTCTGCCGGCCGCTTCCAGTTTTCTGTGGAAAATCCATAGACCGTCAGGTACCGGATCCCCAGTCTGGCTGCGTCTTCTACGATCTGCTCCACAGTTTCGCAGCCCTTTTTATGGCCCAGCTGCCTGGGAAGGCCCCGTTTTTTCGCCCAGCGGCCGTTTCCATCCAGGATCAGCGCCACATGGGCAGGAATCTTGAGATTTTCTTCCATTCTTTCCTCCCGTCCGGCATCCTTGGCCGGATTTCAAAAGACAGGGGCCAGGTTTCCCTGCCCCCTGTGATCTTATCTTATACTGTAAGGATCTCTTTCGTCTTGTTCTCCACAGCCTTGTCGATCTTCTCGATGGCCTTGTCGGTGATCTTCTGGATCTTTTCCTCAGCATCCTTTAAATCGTCCTCAGAGATCTCATCGTTCTTTTCCATCTTCTTAAAGGTATCGTTGGCATCGCGGCGGATATTGCGGACTGCCACCTTGGCATTCTCGCCCTTCTTCTTTACATCCTTGGCCAGCTCCTTACGTCTGTCCTCGGTGAGCTCCGGGAAGATCAAGCGGATGCAGGAACCGTCGTTGTTGGGGTTGATTCCCAGATCCGAGGTCTGGATTGCTTTTTCAATGGCCTTTAACAGGCTCTTCTCCCAGGGCTGGATCAGGATCATCCGGGCCTCAGGCACGGAGATATTTCCCACCTGCTGGATCGGGGTCGGAGTTCCATAATAGTCTACTTTGATTTTATCCAGAACGTGCGGATTGGCGCGTCCGGCACGAATGGAGGCGTAATCATTCATCAGGCTGTCAATGGTCTTATCCATCTTTTCTTCGTAGATCTTTAACTGTTCTTTCATAATAACCTCCTGTTATGAAACGGTAACGATGGTACCGTTAATATTTCCCTGCATGGCATTGGCGATGCCGTTTTCCTCGTTTAAGGAGAATACGGCCATGGGCATTTTATGCTCCATGCACATGATGGACGCCGTCAGGTCCACCACTGCTAACTGCTTGTCGATCACTTCCTGGATGGAAACTGTATCGTACTTTTTCGCAGCCGGATTGATCCTGGGATCGCTGTCATAAACGCCGTCAATGGCCTTGGCCAGGAGAATGCAGTCCGCATCCATCTCAATGGCCCGCAGTGTGATGGTCGTATCCGTGGAGAAATAGGGATGTCCGATCCCTCCGGCGAAAAATACTACCATGCCTCTTTCAAAGTATTTATTGGCCCGGTCCTTGGAAAACAGCTTCGTCATAGAGCCGCACTCAAAGGGGGTTAAGATCTGGGTCTTCATGCCGGTGTTCCGGAAGATCTCAGATACGTAAATACAGTTCATGACAGTGGCTAACATTCCGATCTGGTCCGCCTTGGTACGGTCGATGGCGTCGCTGGTACGGCCTCTCCAGAAGTTTCCTCCTCCGATGACGATGCCCACCTGGACGCCGGCATCCACCGAAAGCTTCACCTGTCTTGCAACCTCTTTTACCGTATCCTCGTCAAAACCTGTTTTTTTTGGACCAGCCAGCGCTTCGCCGCTGAGCTTTAAAAAAACGCGTTTCATTTTCATTCTCTGCGCTCTCCTATGTATTTTGTTGTAACCGTCCAGCCATCAGGGATCCGGCGCTTCCGGTCCGCCGCAGGCGGCAGGAAGGGGCATGGCTGAACCGTTCTTTTTTGCTTGTAGGAAATTATATCATACTTTCTGTGAATTGCCAACATGGATTTAACAGGTTCTCCAGGTTCCCGCTTTCAGCCGTCTTTTCATATCAGCACTTGCATTCCTTTTTCCATGAGATATAATAGAAGAATAAGGAACAGTTCCCGTCAATTTCATATAAAAGCGAGGTAATCACAATGAGAAAAAAGCTTGATCTGACCGAAGGTATTTTCCCCATGCCGGTTTTAATGGTGGCCACCTACAATGAGGACGGAAGCGTAAACGTCATGAACGCCGCCTGGGGCACCATGCAGGAACGGGGCAATGTGGCCCTTAACCTTTCCGAAGCCCATAAGACCGTAAAAAACATCAAGGCAAGAGGTGCCTTCACCGTAAGCATCGCTGACGCCGCCCATGTGACGGAGGCCGATTATTTCGGGGTGGGATCCGGCAACCGGGTTCCTGACAAATTTGCCAACAGCGGCCTCACTGCCAGCCGGTCCGAATTCGTGGACGCTCCAGTGATCAACGAATTCCCCCTCTGCCTGGAATGTACCTTCATTGAATACCAGGATGGGGCATACGGCTGCGGCGTCATCGGAAAGGTCGTGAACGTGACCGCAGACGAAAGCGTCATGGACGGGGACCGGGTCGATATGGACCGGGTAAATGCCATCGCCTTCGATCCCTATACCCACGGCTATTATAAGGTATCCGGAAGAGTCGGAGAGGCTTTTAAAGACGGACTGAAGCTCAAAAAATAGATCTTCAGCGCCTTTTTAGTTTTTTCCGAAAAAATCCCCCGGGGCCGCGCTCCGGGGGATCCACTTTTAATAATTCTCTGCCTTTACTTCAAAGAAGCTCTGGGGATGGGCGCAGACCGGACAGACTGCCGGGGCCTTTTTCCCGATCACGATATGGCCGCAGTTCCTGCACACCCACATCACCTCTTCACTCTTTTCAAAGACCTTTTTCATCTCCACGTTCTCAAGAAGCTTTAAATACCGCTCCTCATGGGTCTTTTCGATCTCCGCCACCATACGGAACTTATGGGCCAGAGCCGTAAAGCCTTCGGCCTCCGCCTCCTGGGCAAAGGTCTTGTACATATCGGTCCACTCATAGTTCTCTCCGGCCGCAGCGGCTTTTAAGTTCTCTGCTGTATTTCCCAGGAGGGATAATTCCTTGAACCACATTTTGGCGTGCTCTTTTTCATTATCTGCCGTTTCCTGGAAGATCGCGGCGATCTGCTCATAGCCTTCTTTTTTTGCGACGCTGGCAAAATACGTATACTTGTTCCTGGCCTGGGACTCGCCGGCAAATGCAGCGATCAGATTCTGCTCTGTCTTACTTCCTTTTAATTCCATTGCAATTCCCTCCATAAGAATGTTTTTACTGACATTTTTATTTTATGGATTATTATGTCAAAAGTCAATGGATCCTATTCGAAATTCACACATCTTTCACATTCCATATTCTGGGTCCGCTGCCAGGCCAGCAGACGACAGCTATTACATCAGTGCCAGGAGCTTCCGGATATCCTCTTCCTTTGTGGCCCAGCTGGTGGCAAACCGCACCACCGTATGGTCCGCATCCTTTTTCTCCCAGATACTGAAGCTCACTTCCTTCCTTAACTCCTCCAGCTTTTTGTTCTCCAGGATCACAAACTGCTGGTTCGTGGGAGAGTCGATGTGGAAGCCATAGCCCTTTTCCCTCAGCCCCTGCTTTAAAATCTCAGCCATCCGGATGGCATGGCGGCTTACCTCCATATAGAGGCCATCGGTGAACAGTGTATCAAACTGGATCCCCAGAAGGCGTCTCTTGGCTAAAAGTGCTCCATGCTGCTTGATGATGGTGAAAAAATGCTTCGGAACCCGCTCCTTTTTCGGGAACACAACGGCCTCTCCGCAGAGAGCCCCCACCTTTGTTCCTCCGATATAAAAGGCGTCGCAGTACTCGGCGATCACCGGCAGGGTCACGTCTGTACCATGGGCCGCAAGACCGTATCCCAGCCTTGCTCCGTCCATATACAGGGGGATCCCATACGCTTTGCAGACCTGATGGAGGCCTTTCAGCTCGTCTTTTGTATACAGTGTACCGTATTCCGTGGGATGGGAGATGTAGACCATGCCCGGGAATACCATGTGCTCATACGTCTCGTCTCCCCAGAACGTCTTTAAAAGGGCTTCCAGCTCCCCCGCGTCCAGCTTTCCTTCGTGATGGGGAAGTGTGATGACCTTATGGCCGGAAGCCTCGATGGCTCCGGACTCGTGGCAGTTCACATGGCCTGTCTCTGCGGAAACCACTCCCTCATAAGAGGATAAAAGCCCGTCGATGACTGTGGCGTTGGTCTGGGTGCCGCCCACCAGGAAGAACACCTCGCCTTCCGGGCACTGGCATGCGTCCAGGATCTTCTCCCTGGCACTGGCGCAGTAGGGGTCTGCTCCATAGCCGGGCAGCTTCTCCATATTCGTTTCGATCAGTCGGTTTAAGATTTTTTCATGGGCTCCTTCCAGATAATCACATTCAAATGCCAGCATCGTTATTTCCTCCTCTATATTGTTTTTTCAGTTTTTTCGGATCTTTCAGATCTTTCGGAACGCTCGGTTTTTTCAGGTCTTTCTGGTCTTTCAGATCTTTCGGGGCGCTCAGTTCTTTCTGGTCTTTCGGTTTTTTCGGTTCTTTCTGCTCTCTCCGCTCTTTCAGCCCTTCCGGATCTGTCCATCCTCTCAGACTGGCCCTGCCGCTCTCCCCGCGGCTGCCGTTCTCCCCTGGGGGCCCGCTCCGGCTTCCCGGCCCGCTCTGGCTTTTCTCCTCTCTCCGGCTTTTCTCCCCGGCTCCGCTCATTTCTTGTTTCCGGCCTGGCCTCCCGCTTTTCCTTCTTTTCCTTTTTATCCTCACGGAAGCTTTTGAGGACCAGACTGGACGGATAACGGTATGCATAGGTACAGCCCTTCATGAGCGCTTCTTCCTCTGGCGTCCGGCATACGCTGAGGATCATGTCCTCCTCTTCCTGGAGAAGGTAGGCTTCCCCATTTCCATCCCTTTCACGGATCTCCTTATAGATCCGGTACTTTCTGTAATACTCCGGACGCGGAGCCTGCTTCACCTTCACCGGCTCCGGCACAATATTGAGTTTATATGCATCCGACATCCTGGCCAGGATATTATGTACCTTTTCGCAGTTTTCCCTGGACACCATATCAGGGGACGGAATACAGACCATGTAATTCATTTTCTGTCCTTCTTTCTCTTTCATGTATTTCATGCCGCCGGGGCCATAATGTCCCGGCCCCTTTGATACCGGATTATATCATGGCAGAAATCCCTTTTCAATAGCCGCTTTCACTGGCGCTGCTTCTATTCCTGCGCCCGGATGGCCCAGCGCATCTTTGTGGATCTGGCCCGGGGATTTCTCTGACATTCCTCCGCCGAGGGACGGATCACCTCCTCGGAGATCTCCTGGTACAGCCCGGCCTTCTTCCCCTCTTTAAAGTAGTGCTTCACAAGCCGGTCCTCTCCGGAATGGAACGTAAGGATCGCCGCCCGTCCGCCTGGGGCCATGACGCCGGGGAGCTTTTCCAGAAAGCTGTAAAGCACTTCAAATTCGCTGTTGACGTCGATCCTCAGGGCCTGGAAGCACCGCTTACAGGATTTCACCACTGCTTCCTTTCTCTCTTCCTCCGGGAGAAATCCCAGCGCTGTCTCGATGGCCTCTTTAAACTGGGTGGTGGTCCGTATATATTCCTTTTTCCGGTTCCGTTTTAATACCTCCCTGGCGATCTCCTCTGCATAAGGCTCATCGGAATTCTCCGCCAGCATTCCGGTCAGTTCCTCCCTGGTCACTTCCTTCAGCCGGTCCGCAGCAGACACTCCCTTTTCCGGATCCAGTCTCAGATCCAGGGAGCCTTCGGCTTTATAGGTAAAGCCCCGCTCCGGATTGTCGATCTGCATGGAAGAAACTCCCAGATCGGCCAGGACGAAATCGAATTTTCCCACCTCCTCCGAAAGAAGGTCGATCTCTGCAAAATTCATCTGGCGCACGGTGAGGATCTCCTCCCCAAAGCCATTTTCCCTCAGCCGGGCCGTGGTCTTTACGATCTCAATGGGATCCACGTCCAGACCATAAAGATGGCCGGAGCCCTCCAGCTTTTCCAGCATCCTCCGGCTGTGGCCGCCATAACCCAGAGTGGCGTCCAGCCCCCTCTGGCCTGGCTGGATCTGTAAAAATTCCAGGATCTCATCGACGCAGATGGATAAATGCATCCCTGCCGGCGTGCTGCCCTTGGAGATGACCTTTTCAATGGTCTCCGCATATTTCTCCGGTTCTCTCTCTTTATATTTCTCCTCAAATGTCCGGGGATGGGTCCCCTTATAACGGACCCGCCGCTTATGTGGCTTCTGCATATCCTGATTCTGGTTCTGTTCTGCCATTCCCTCTTTGTCCTTTCCTCGTCTTTCGTTCCATTGTATCACGGACAGCTCCCGATTTCCATAGTTTTCGGTTTCCCCGGTCCCAGGCCGCAGGATCCAGCCCCGGGCCGCAAAAACCGGCTGGCATCCGGCAGCTTCCTGCCAGACACACAGCCGGTCTCACCTTATGTCTGTTTTATTATTTTACTTCCACCAGCTCATACTCCCTGGAGCCGAAGCCCAGGGCAGCGGCAGCCTCGATGGTGTGGACGCCGTTGCGGCTCTCCACCCGCTCCAGGAAGTGCTTCTGTCCCGGATCATCCGTTGCCGCATATACCAGATCGATGCAGGCCTGGTCGATGGCGATGGGATCCTCGGAAACAAGGATACCGATATCCTTCATGCAGGGATCCTCTGCAACGGCGCAGCAGTCGCAGTCCACAGACATATTCATCATCACGTTTACATACACCGCGTTTCCATGGAAGAAATCCACTACGGATTTGGCCGCGTCCGCCATGGATTCCAGGAAGGAATCATGGTCAGAGGTCCAGATCTTTTCCGGGTCTCCGGCGCCGTGGACGTATGCCTTTCCATAAGAGGAAGCACAGCCGATGGCCAGCTGCTTTAAGGCTCCGCCGTATCCGCCCATGGGATGGCCCTTAAAGTGGGACAGCACCAGGATGGAATCGTAGTTCTTCATGTTCTTTCCCACGAAATTTTTCTGGATCACCTTTCCTTCCGGAATGGAGAGTTCCAGATCCGGGCCTTCTGCATCCATGAGATCTACGCGGAAATATTTCTTCCAGCCATGGGCCTCCAGGGTGCTCATATGTTTGGCTGTGGTATTTCTCTGCCCTTCGTAAGCAGTATTACATTCTACCACATTGCCTCCTACCATATCGATGATGGGCTTCCAGAAGGCGGGCTTTAAAAAGTTCTGGTTTCCCACCTCGCCGGAGTGCAGCTTAATGGCCACCTTTCCCGGCAGTTCCTTTCCCAGAAGGCGGTACAGCTCCACCACCTTTTCCGGGGTGATCTCTCTTGTGAAAAATACTTTCGACTTCATATCGAATCTCCTTTCCTGAAGGGATATAATGGATAGCTTTATTATATCGCCCTCAGGCGGTTCTGTCTATCACTTCTGTCTTTATGATGCGAAATCCCTGCTTCCTGTACAGCTCCATGGCCCGGCGGTTCCAGTCTGCCACGTGGAGGACTGCAGGGCCGCGGCCCTCTTTCTCCAGAAGGACCAAGGCCCACTGTAAAAGAGCCCTTCCCAGACCCTGGCCCTGAAATTCTCCCTTCACCACCAGATCGTCGATCTCTTTCCCATAAACGGCCACCGAACCCGCCAGGGTCCCTGAGATCTCCAGGATCCAGATCTCTGACCGTCTCCGGGCCAGCTCTTCCCGGCCGGCGCAGCATTCTGCCGGCTGCAGCTCCAGAGCCGTCCGCATGGCCAGAAAGCAGCCGTTGTACATGATCCTGTATTCCTCATAATCGCTGTCCTGGTAATTTCTCAGGTCCAGGGATGCCTCTGCCCTTCCTCCTGCATATTCCATGGTATGTACAGTAAATTTCAATCCTCTTCCTCCGTTCAGCCGACCCCGAAATCCGTGATCTCATAAAGGACCTCCACTGCGGGATCCTCCATAAGCCACTGGTACTCATCCATGAACCAGTCCACCAGAGCCTGGTCCCGACGGATGGGAGTGGTATTATTATTGTAGACGTTGACGGTCCCCAGCTTAAAATACCGCTTCAGACAGTCGATGTCATACCGGATCATGTCCTTTGTCTGGCCCTGGATCCCCACCATAAGACATGGCGAGTCGAAATATTCCGCTACCTCCCCCGGCTCCCGGAAATCCGCATGCTTATTCAGGACACGCTGGCGGAAATCATAGTCAAAGGTCTCAACGCCGATCTTGAAAATTATAGGTACGCCCATCCGCGCCCGCATTTCCTCCAGCTTATGGCGGTAGATCCAGTGGGCCTCAAAAAACAGCTGCTGGATATTTTTATTATGCACAAGGGCCGCGATCCCGTCAAGCGTCGCCTCGGGAAGCTCAAAGCAGCTCCCGGAGTTGATGATCTCCAAGGCTCCCAGTTCACCTGTTACCTGGGACAGTACCTGCCGGTTTAAGGCCTCCATGGCCTCCCGGTCCCTTCCGTTGTCCTCAATATAATCACAGAAGGCGCATTTCCCCCAGGCACAGGGAAAGCCCCTGAGGAGGCATATTTCCCTCTGATTTTTAGCAGTGATCCTGCTGTACCGTTCCTCTGGTATTCCCATGGCTGTTCTCCTTTCTTAAGGACCGCAGGCTCTGCCCTGCTGGCCGCATATGGCCTGTTTCAGCCGGTCCGGCACAGCGCCTGCGGCTGCAGACGCCAGAAAAAGGCTCACCGTCCGGTCTGCCAGATCCGTAATGACCTGCACCAGAAATATGCTGGCAGTCATTCCCAGGGGGGTGTGGGACAAAAGCTGTACAAGGACCGTAGAGCCCGACGACGTGATCCCGCCAAAAAGGCCCGCGCAGATCAGGGAGCTCACAATGGTCCCGGGAACAGTGATCAGCGCCGCAGCCAGAAAAAGCCGCAGCCCCCTGACGCGTCCCATAAGCTCCGGCATTCTCCTCGACGCCAGCCCCGCCATAAATCCAGTAACCATGCCCACCGGCGCAAAATACAGCGAATAAATATCAGTGGTCATTCCCATAAGGATCCCGCTGAGAAGATTGGGGAGCATACCGTAAACGGGCCCCAGGAGGATACCTGCCAAAATGGTCCCGATGCTGTCCAGGTATACTGGAAGCCGCAGGGCCAGGGCTGCCTGTCCGCCCGCTGTGTTGATGCAGGCTGCCAGGGCGATCAGTACCATCTGGTTTACAGTCATTTTTTTCCTGCTTTTCATCGGAGCTATGCCTCCTTTCCGTGAAGGAATGCCGTTCCCGTCATCCGGCTTCCCGCCGCCAGACCGGGGATCAGATCCAGCTCCTCCTCCCGGCATTTCAAGAGCCTGGAAAAGAACAGCCGGAAAAACCGCTCCGGATCCGTTTCTGTCAATATAAGGGCATTGGGAGCTTTTCTATAAAAGCCCATGGAGTCCACCACGGTCTGCCCCCGGGAGATTCCCTCCGTCTCCACCGCCGTATACGCTTCAAACCCTCGGCATAGTCCAGGGTCCGCGAAATGGGCCACAGCCAGGGGATCGTTGATGACGCAGCCGATCAGATGCTCCCACTCCCAGTGGAAATCAAAATAAAACTTCGTAATCGCCGACACAAAGCTGCCAAGCTCCGGATCCAGCCGTTTCAGATACGCGAGAAGATCCGGAGTCAGGACGATCTGTCTGGTCACGTCCAGCCCTGTCATCTCGATCTTCTTTCCGTACAGGGCAGCCGTTTCATACACAAGGGCCGCCGCATCTGGATCTGCCCAATAATTGTATTCCGCCACTGGAGAGCAGTTCCCATGGCTTTTAAAGCTGCCTCCCATGGACACGATCCGGTCCATGGAAAGGATTGCTTCCGGACAGTCCGAAAGCAGGCGGGCCAGATTGGTCATGGGCCCCAGGGCGATCACGGAGCAGGGGCCTCCTTCCTGTCCCGGCACAAACCGTTTTTTTAGAAACTCCTGGGCGGTCATGGAGTTCTCATAGCCTGGGACTTCCGGGAGAAAGCTCTCTCCCAGCCCATCGGCCCCATGGGTATCCAGGGCATTCACATAGTCCCGCTTCAGCGGCCTTTCTGCTCCCACATAAACGGGAATATCCAGACGCCCCATATTCTTTAAAATTTTTTTTGTGTTGGAAAAGCCCATATCTGCCGGGCTGTTCCCACATACGATGGTAATGGCCTCCACCTGGATCTCCTCCATGGACAGCGCCAGCATCAGAGCCAGGCTGTCGTCGATCCCCGGGTCACAGTCAATAACCACCTTCTGTATCTTTTGATCCATCCTGTTTTCTCCTTCCGTTTTCACGCAGGGGAAACAAAAAACCGCCCCTGCCAGTTTTCTGAAAACCTCAGATAAGCGCACCAGCTTCTGGAAATCCATCCAGAAAACCGGTGCGCCAGGCAAAGAGCGGTACCAGCCCCGCCTTCCGGCCAGGGCTTTTTATCTTTATCATTCTCACTTATGCCTAGTTTTTTATACTGGGAGGTTCACGAACCAGTGGGGACCCCAGAGGATCCCGGTGCCAGAAGTATAGCACAGGGAAGGAATTTGCGCAAGGCCTCTCCCATGTTTTTCATTGATTTTCCACTCTGCTTTTAGTATAATGAAAACATCGGAGTGTCCCTGTGAAAAATCAGAAAACAGGACAGACATAAAAGGGAGGAAGATTCTTATGCAGTATAACAAAGAACGGATTTTATCCAGGCTCATGGAAATGATCCAGATCGACAGCGTTTCCTATAAGGAAGGCCCCATGACCGACTATCTCCAGAAATATTTTGAGGACCGCGGCTATGAAGTATACCGCGATCAGGCTGGAAAGGCCGTGGGCGGGGACCACAGCGGAAACCTCCTGATCCATATTCCTGGAACTATGGAAGGAGAATCCATCTGTCTCAATGCCCACCAGGATACGGTGGAACCGGGGATCGGTATTGTTCCGGTTCTTGAGGACGGAAAATTAAAGAGCAGCGGGGACACGATCCTGGCCGCCGACGATAAATCCGGAATCGCCATCATGCTGGAGCTTTTGGAGGTACTGAAGGAAACAGGAACCCCCCATCGGGACATGTACTATCTTTTCACCATCTGTGAAGAAAGCGGCATGTACGGCGCAAAAAATTTTGATTATTCCAAAATTCCTACCAAAAACATCTTTTCCCTGGACGGAGCCGGAAATCTGGGCTTTATCTTAAAATCCGGCGCCGGAAAGGACGTGCTGACCATCACCTTCCACGGAAAATCCGCCCACGGCGGCATTGAACCAGAAAAAGGCATCAACGCCATCAACGCTGCGGCCCTGGCCATCAGCAAGGTGAAATTCGGCCGCATCGATCCGGAGACTACCTCCAATATCGGCCGCATCGAGGGCGGCGCAGCCACCAACATCGTTACGGATAAAGTCACCTTTACCTGTGAGGTCCGCTCTCACTCCCAGGCCCAGATCGAGGCCCAGGTACAGAAGATCATGGATGCATGCCAGGAAGCGGCCGCCGAATTCGGAGCCACCGTGGACATCGATGTGGACCACTTCTGCCCGCCCCACAAGCCGGATCTGGACGGCTTCCTTACAAAGGCAACGGTCCGCGCCCTGGAGCTGGAAGGGATCACACCGGAATACCATATCAGCAACGGCTCCGGCGACAGCAATATCTTCTCCGGCCACGGCTTTGACTGCTCCGGGATCTCCACCGGTATGTTCAACGTCCATACCACCGGCGAATACCTGGATCTGGCCGTATTCGAGCAGGCCTTCAACGTAACCTGGAGGATCGTGACAGAGCCTCTGGATTAAAGACCAGGCAGGCAGGGAATAATAGCTGTATAAAAAGAGGATGCTGCGTATCAAAGGGCGAAAAACGTCCTTCCGCAGCATCCTTTTTCTTTACACGCCCACTTCTGCCGGTATCACATGCCTGGTGTAAATCCGCAATAAACGCTTCACATTTTATCCCACACACCCTTGCCCTCCGAAAATAAATATGCTATACTCCCGGCAAAACCAGTGGCCGCCGCGATTACAAGGATTCCGTATTCCGGATGCTGTTCCGGGACCGGACGAGCCTATAAGCTTAAGGTCCAGGTTTTAAAGATCGCCCCGGAGGCCAACCGTGAGCTCCTGGAGGAATGCCAGAGCCTGAAGGAATATATGCTCCTTATGGAACAGGTACGGAAGTATGCCGCATTCCTGGAGCTCAACGAAGCCGTGGACCGGGATGTCAATAAATGCATCCGGGATGGGATCCTTTCAGACCTTCTCTCAACATCTTCTGCTTCTGGACGACCATTTTTGTGTTGTAGGGGACCAGTTTCAGAAGCTTGTTGATATCCTTTAGTCCGGACTACGTTCCTTTGATCGATTTGTTGACACTTTCCAGCGCCTAGGAGAGTTTTGTGCTATCGCCGCCAATCTCAACGGTAATGCCCCGGATTCTGGATGCCATTTGGTAACACCCTCCTCGCGGGCATGAAAAAATCCCATCTGCACGAAGCAGGCTGCTTAAAGTAACAAAATATTATTATCTGTGCATCAAAATCGCCTTTTAGCATACAATATATTTATCAGTAAATTTATCAACTAGTTGGTTGATATTTTGGCAAACGTGTGCTATAATGCAAGTAAAGAAAGGAGTGGACGATTATGGCTTCTGTTATGAGTGCTATTACTAATACCGTTCCGATCACCCAATTCAACCGTGGGCTTGCCGGAAAAATTTTTGAAGATGTCAAGCAGTGCGGTGCTAAAGTTGTTATGAAAAACAACACCGCAGAATGCGTTCTCATCTCCCCGGATGAATATATCCGTTTAATGGATGAATTAAATGACGCTCGTCTGCTGGCTGTCGCTTCTGAACGTATGGCACACTTTGATCCTGCCTCTTTGATTTCTGAGGAAGAAATGAACCGCCGTCTCGGTGTTACAGAAGACGATCTCGCCGGTTTTAGCGAGGTCGACATCGAATGAGTTGGAAACTAGAATACCTTCCCGAAGCAGAAAAAGACTTGAAAGACCTCGATGGAAGTCAGCGCATCCTTGTTCTAAAAACTATCAAAAAAGTTCAACAAAATCCACTGCCTGTTGATGAACAGGGCTATGGAAAGCCACTTGGTAATCACAACAGCACGAACCTTGCAGGACTTCTGAAAATCAAGCTCCGATCCGCTGGCTTATGTGTTGTATATCAGCTTCGCCATACAGAATCATCCATGCTAGTTATCGTTATTGGCATCCGAGCTGACGAAGAGGTATACGATATCGCTCAGAAAAGAGCGCATAAACACGGGCTTTTCGATTGATGCCCAGTTCTTAATCGGCTATAATCCCTATAGTGATTAGTTTTCGGTAACCTTGCGAAATTTGAGATTGGAAAGATGACCTTCGGAGCACCTTCTTTTCCCTACTGTAAATTATTGAATAATCTGCAATAATAGGAACCAGAATAGAGCCCAATAAGGTGGCTCTGAATTACCGGAATATATGACTCTCATTCTCCGAAATGGTGGCTCTCAATGTCCGGACAGGTGACTCAGAGAACTCTGGAATAATCACTCCATAATTGTAATACAATAATCTAAATATCTTCCGCCTACAATTATAGCAGGGAACAGAGTATTAGGAAATCCGTAGGAATATTTGGCGCTTACGAATTATAAAGAGGATGCTGCATGGATGGGATAAAGAATCTCCTTCCGCAGCATCCTTTTTCTTTACACGCCCACTTCTGCCAATATCACGCGGCAGGTGTAAATCCGCAAAAACGCTTCACATTTTATCCTGCACACCCTTGCTCTCCAAAGATAAATATGCTATACTCCCGGCAAAGCATATATTTCCTTTGTTCCTGGCCGTATGGCTGTCTGGACTTTCTATCTTCATTTCAGAAAATCTATGCTTTTCCATTTTCTTTATCATGAAAAGCAGGAGATTTTCCGTTCTCCTGCGAAAGGAGGACAAATGAATCATCGAAACCATGATACCAGCCCCGGCCACAATGGCCCAGTAAAGCCAGCGGCCCGCCGCGACTATAAGGATTCCGTATTCCGGATGCTGTTCCGGGACCGGACGAATCTCTTAAGTCTTTATAACGCGGTCAACCAGACCTCCTATACGGATCCGGAGGAGCTGGCGGTCATCACCCTGGAAAATGCCGTCTATATGAACATGAAAAATGATGTGGCCTTTCTTATGGACTTCCGGCTGAATCTCTACGAGCACCAGTCCACCTGGAATCCCAATATGCCCCTCCGGGATCTCATTTATGTGGCAAAGGAATACCAGGTCCTTACGAAGGACCAGACCCTTTACTCTTCCAGCCTCATCCGGCTCCCCACGCCCCGATTTGTCGTGTTCTACAATGGCTCCGGGATGACTGAGGAATCCTGTATCCTAAGGCTTTCGGACGCATACCAGAGCCCTGAATCTGAGCCCGAGCTGGAGCTTAAGGTCCGGGTTTTAAAGATCGCCCCGGAGGCCAACCGTGAGCTCCTAGAGGCATGTCAGAGCCTAAAGGAATATATGCTCTTCGTGGAACAGGTACGGAAGTATGCCGCATTCCTGGAGCTGAACGAAGCAGTGGACCGGGCCGTCAATGAATGCATCCGGGATGGGATCCTTTCAGACTTTCTCTCAAAGCATAAAGCGGAGGTGATCGCAGTGAGTATCTTTGAATATGATGAAGAACGGGAGATCCGCCTCATACGGCAGGATGAATTCCGGCAGGGACAGCAGAATATCCTCAGAGATCTAGTTCATAAAAAACTCGAAAAAGGAAAATCCCCAGCCGTTATCGCAGATGAGCTGGAACTGGAGCCGGAAGTAGTGGAAACGCTGATACAGGAGCTTCGGAAGGAATTATCCGGCAGCGTCCTTTAGGGCTTAAACGCCTTTTGGACGATCCTTACCCGGTATCTTTCCGCTGGGAGCCGCTGTAATACAGATATTTTATCTGTGATACAGCGGCTCCTTCTAATCCTCAGATCTTCTTCCCGCAACAGCAGCTACAGTTCTTTCCTCCACACCATTTTATTCACAACCCCTGTATAGCTCTGAATGATCTTAACTACCTTGGTGCTTACATTTTCTTCCACATAATCCGGCACCGGAATGCCAAAATCCCCTTCCTGGTTCATGGCCACCGCCGTATCCACAGCCTGGAGCAGAGATTTTTCATCAATGCCCGCCAGCACAAAACAGGCCTTGTCCAGAGCCTCCGGCCGCTCCGTACTGGTTCGGATGCAGACCGCTGGAAACGGATGGCCAACAGAGGTAAAGAAACTGCTCTCTTCCGGAAGGGTTCCCGAATCAGAAACTACCGCAAACGCATTCATCTGCAGATGATTATAATCGTGGAATCCCAGTGGATCATGGCGGATCACCCGTTCATCCAGATGAAATCCCGAGGCCTCCAGACGTTTTCTGGACCTGGGATGGCAGGAATAAAGCACCGGCATATCATATTTTTCCGCCATACGGTTGATCGCAGAAAACAGTGACAGAAAATTCTTTTCTGTATCAATGTTCTCCTCCCGATGGGCTGACAGCAGGATATACCCCTGCGGCTTCAGTCCCAGTCTTTCCAGAATATCTGATTTTTCGATTTCCGGAAGATTCTGATGCAGGACTTCCGCCATAGGAGAACCCGTCACATAAACACGCTCCTTGGGCAGCCCGCACTCATGAAGATATTTTCTGGCATGTTCACTGTACGCCAGGTTCACATCCGAAATAATATCCACGATCCGGCGGTTGGTCTCCTCCGGCAGACATTCATCCTTACACCGGTTTCCTGCTTCCATGTGAAAGATCGGAATATGCAGGCGTTTTGCTGCGATGGCTGACAGGCAGGAGTTGGTATCTCCCAGGATCAAAAGCGCATCGGGCCGGATCTGCGTCATCAGCTTATAAGAGCAGTTGATAATATTTCCGACTGTGGCTCCCAGATCGTCCCCCACTGCATCCATATAAACTTCCGGGTTCCCGATTTTTAAGTTTTCAAAAAAGATCCCATTTAAGTTATAATCATAATTTTGTCCCGTATGGGCCAGCACCACATCAAAATATCTGCGGCATTTATTGATCACCGCTGCCAGACGGATGATTTCCGGCCTCGTTCCAACAATGATGAGAAGCTTTAATTTCCCATTTTCTTTAAAATGTATATTGGAATAATCTGTCCTGATTCCCATATTCTCTTCCTCTTTCCACATAAATTCAAGTCTGATCTGCTGTACAGACGGGCTGATCCCTGTCCCCATCTGACAGACCCATACCCGCTATACTGGTTCAAAAAATGTATCTGGATGTCCCGGATCAAAGGCCTCGTTGGCCCACATGACCGTCACAAGATTCTCTGTTTCAGACAGATTAATGATATTATGGGTATACCCAGGCAGCATATGAACCGCTTCAATTTTATCACCAGAAACCTCAAAGTTCATCACTGGATACGGATTTCCATTCTCATCCAGCCCCACCTTTCGTTCCTGGATCAGTCCATGACCGGCGACCACCATAAAAAACTCCCATTTACTGTGATGCCAGTGCTGGCCTTTTGTAATTCCCGGTTTACTGATGTTTACCGACACCTGGCCGCAGTCTGCTGTTTTCAGAAGTTCTGTAAAGCTGCCCCGGTCATCGCAATTCATCTTTAAGGCAAACCGTACCTTTCTCTCAGGAAGATAAGAAAGATATGTGGAATACAGCTTCTTTGCAAAGGAACCTTCCGGAATTTTGGGCATGACTAAGGTTTCCGGCTGCTTTTTAAAATTCTCCAGAAGTTCTACGATCTCTCCCAGAGACGCCTTATGGGTCACAGGAACATAGCAGAAGCACCCGTCTGCCTGGGCAATGGCCTCTGTACCGGAAAATATACAGTGATGCTCTCTTCCCTCCAGACCGTCTAAAAGCTCTGCCACCAGATCATCTATATAGAGCAGCTCCAGCTCCACTGCCGGATCATTCACCTGGATCGGAAGGTCATTGGCAATGTTATTGCAGAATGTGGCTACAGCCGAGTTATAATTGGGACGGCACCATTTCCCAAAGAGGTTGGGAAACCGGTACACCAGGACTCTGGCTCCCGTCTCCTGCCCATACTGGAAGAACAGCTCCTCTCCTGCCAGCTTAGACCTTCCATAATCGGAACCGGCATACCTTCCCAGGAGAGTTGCCTGGATTGAAGACGCCAGCATCACCGGACATGTATTTCCATGCTTCCTTAAAAGTCCCAGAAGCGTATCTGCAAATCCAAAATTCCCGGCCATGAACTCCGAATTGTCCTTCGGGCGGTTCACCCCGGCCAGATTGAACACAAAATCCGCCCCCGCACAATATCCGTCCAGCAGCGCCGGATCTGTATCCACATCATATTCATAAATCTCTCCGATCGTCAGCTCCGGCCTCGTCCGGTCTGTTCCGGCCTTAAGGTTCTTAAGCGCAGCCACCAGATTCTTTCCAACAAAGCCAGCAGCGCCTGTTACTAAAATATTCATCCTATAAAACCCCTTTTTTTCTCTGCCGCCTCCATGTCCATATCCCGGCCATGCACCCGGCTGTATTATAAATCAGATCGTCCACGTCAAAATATCCAAGCCCTGTGGCAAACTGAAGGCATTCCGTCCACGCTGAAACGAAAATCCCCAGAAAAAGGACGGAAAGGATCCTGGCATTTAGTCCCCTCTGCGCTCCCATTTCTGGCACCAGATAGCCCAATGGAAAAAACAGCAGTCCATTCAGCCAGACCCCTTCCAGGGCTTCCATCTTCATTATAATTCTTGACAACCTGCCTGTCAAAAGCTCACGGAAGGTTTTCACCAGATCAAAATCCACAAAAAAAGTCTGACGGAATGCCCGGAGCAGAACCAGATTCTTTCCGCCCCGGTAGTTTGCTTCCCTGGATAAGAATGTAAAATACAGATAGCCGCAGGCATATATTACCAATATATAACTTAAAATTTTTTTGTATGTATACGTTTGTATCCTTTGCTTTGCTTCTGGAACGAAATTTACCAATCCAATCATCAATACTGTAACTATAAAGAGTCTCCCCATATGTCATGTATTCTCACTTTTAGATATGATGAATTCCATTTAATTCTTCTTGAATATATTGTAATTTCAGCAATTTCTCTTTTACCTGTTCCACCGATAAAAGCTCTGTATTATTGCTGTTAAATTCTGAAAGCGGATTCCTTGTCACATCTCCAATTCTAAAATACTTATCATAATTTAAATCTCTGTTATCGCAAGGAACCCGATAAAAATCCCCTAGATCTACTGCATTTGCGCATTCTTCATTAGTCAAAAGAGTTTCATACATTTTTTCACCATGGCGAACACCAATCACCTGGATTTCTGTTTTAGGATTAAATAATTCTACTACTGCCTTTGCAAGTACTTCGATTGTACACGCAGGAGCTTTCTGCACGAGAATATCTCCATTTACTCCATACTCATATGCAAATATTACTAAATCCACTGCCTCTTCCAGTGACATAATAAACCGGGTCATGTTGGGATCTGTAATTGTTATTGGACCACCAGATTTAATCTGATCAATCCACAGCGGGATAACAGATCCCCTTGAACACATAACATTTCCATATCTTGTGCAGCATATTTTTGTTTTAGATGAGTCTACATTTCTAGCCTTGGCAACAGCGACTCTTTCCTCAAGGGCCTTGGAAATTCCCATTGCATTCACTGGATATGCCGCCTTATCTGTAGATAAGCAAATAATAGCCTTTACTTCCTCTTCTATCGCAGCAGATAGCACATTATCTGTACCTAATACATTTGTTTTAACTGCTTCTACCGGAAAAAACTCACATGATGGAACCTGTTTTAAAGCAGCCGCATGGAAAATATAATCCACACCATGCATAGCGTATTTTACAGAAGTAATATCGCGGACATCACCTATAAAAAATTTAACTTTACCCGCCGAATTAGGCATACTTGCTTGAAATTTATGTCTCATATCATCCTGTTTTTTTTCATCTCTGGATAACACTCTGATTTCTTTAATATCTGTATTAATGAACTTCTGTAAAACAGCATTTCCAAAAGAACCAGTACCCCCTGTAATTAACAATGTTTTTCCCTGAAACATTTTAAACTCCCCCTTATTTTTCTTCTCCTAAAATTTTCTTATAAATACTAAAAAGTTCACTATCTCGATTTTCTCTTCTAAAAGATAACATTTTGTTTCTGGCTGCCTGTCCAATTTTTTGTGCTATATCGTCGTCGTCAAAAATCTTTCGAAGTTTGTAGGCCAAAACCTCATGCTCCTCATATCTATACAAATATCCTGTGACTCCTTCTTGCATGAATTCACCAACACTACCACAAAATGTTGATATAGAAGGAATTCCTACCAACATAGCTTCTCTTAAACTTCCCGCATGTACCTCCATAATTGACGGGTTAACAAAGCAATGGCTATTGGAAATTTGCTTTGCCATACCATCTGGATTCATTCTTCCACAAAAATATATATTATCGAAAAGTTCTAGATCTGAAATCAAACTCCTTAATAAGCGCTCATATGATGATAAAAATTTATCTTCCTTAAGCCTTCCTTTTTCATCTGCATTGAATATTCCCGGTATAAACACTTCGATATCCGGATAAATCCTTTTAAGTATTCCTACTGCCTTTAATAACTGATGTAGTCCTTTATCCGGTCCACCTCCAAAAACTGTGAATATTCTATGCTTTTTACAATTTTCCAATGACCATTCATATTCCACAAAAACTCGATTCGGATTTAGCCTATATTCAAATACCCCAACTCCTTCATCAATTGATTTGGAATATGCAGCAGAGAAATCATTATCTAAGATAACATTCCCCGCTTCTCGTATCTCTTTTTTTTCAAACTCAACCTGGCTGACAAATTTTCTTTTCTTGATTTCATGTACTAAAAACTCCTTAGGTGTATGAGGCATTCTTAATCCCAAATCATCTAATCTACCCCCATAATATCTAGCATGTATCCCTATTAAACCTTGAATGAATACCACTTTTTTTATATTTGTGGCACATGAGGCGACCGCATTTTGTGCTACAGTTTCTGTACCCCATATCTGGATTATGTCTGGTTTAATTTCTTGAATTGTATCAGATATCTGATGTAACATTTTTGGGGAAGGTTTGATTCCAAAAGACATTTCTGGCATATTCAAACAGTATGCATTTTCGCCTTCATCGGATGTACTATGTATAACTCTGCCCTCTTTAACTTTTTTTGAAAAGCAAAGGAAAGATAATTCTATTTCATCTCGGCTAATTTCTTCATATATCGTTTGAATCCATCCTCCACTTGTACCTGCATTCTGCATATTCAAGATTCTGGCCGCAGGACCCAGCGGAGATGCTGTAACCCATAACACTCTCATTTTTCCCATATTATTCCCTCACCTCTTTAAGTATTATTCCTTGTATCATTATTCTGAATCCTTGCCTTAAATCCCGTATAATCATCATCATTACAAAATTTGCAAAAATCTGCGTAAGAAGAGATGATAATGCAGCACCAACAATTCCGAGAACAGGGATCAAAAAATAATTCAAAGCAACATTAGCCAATGCTCCACCCAAGGTTATAAACTGAACCCATTTTTGTTTATTTTCTGCTACCATATAAACATTATTAATCGCACCAAAATATGAAAAAGACGTATACCATACAATTAAAGCCAGTGAATCAGCCGATCCTAAATATTTTTTTCCATACAGTAATAAGATTATCTGTTTTGCAAAAACAGTAATAAACACTCCATATACCATACATGTCCAGAATACAAGCGCGTATAATTGACGAAGTCTCCTCTGATATAACAATTCGTTATGACATTTTGCATCCATAATATCTGGTCTGAAGCCCTCAATCAGCGTAGTTGGTACTATAACCACTAATCCAGCCAGCGTAGTTGATGCATTATACAGTGCGACAGCATTATTATCCATCATATTTTTTAACATAATTTTATCTGCCTGCCCATAAATAGTGGATAAAATCGCAGAAAAAACAAATGGATATGACATTTTTATCATACGTATCATTGTTTCGCTTTTTATTTGAATTTTTCTCGTATAATTTTGTCTATAAAATCTATAGAGAAAAAAAACAAATAATAAAGTTTCTATTGAAACACCAATCGCATAAAAAATAAGGTTATGGAATACTCCAATAGCTAAAATACGCCAAACAGCCGCAAGCAAAAATGAACAAATTCGATACTGAGCTGTTATTGCAGCCTTATTTTTATATCTATACCAGTACACAAATAGATCCATTGAACCAAACAATATTGTTAAAGATTGGCACAGAACAATCAAGTGAAACACTTGTTCTTCCGGTGCTGATATCCTAACAATAGCTTGTAAAGTAACAATTGCACCTAATGCAAAAAGGACCCGAAGCCATGTACAAGACCAGATATATTCATTAAACTTGCTCTCATTTTTTGAAAATTCTCTACTTATTATCCCATTGAATCCAAGCGTCCCCACAGATGAAAAAAAAGCAACCCAGGAACTGGCATATGTGAGTAATCCGTTATCATTAAGTGTAAGCATTCTTGCAACAAAAATATTTAACAGAAATGCTAAAATTGCATGTAGTATATTCCCCAAAAAAATCCAGTATACATTCTTGGATAGTCTGTTTGAAAACAATTTATCTTTTACTTTTATTATCATTTAGTATGCGCTCCAAAAAAATTTATATGGTACAATATCAAGTGCATTAACCGCCAAAGAGTATCTATAGAAATACAGAATCGCACCTATGTAGATTATTATTTTTAATATAGTTCTAAATTTCACATCTAACCTTTTTAGATTGTTGGGTAACAATATCAAAATAAAAAACTGTACATACTGTGCCATTCGAGAAAGAACTGTACCTGAAGAAAACAACTGGAGTACAATTCCCATGTATATTAATCGCGTTGCTAATCCACTATTATTAAAGTAGGTATCTGTATCTCTGTATATGGTATTTTTAAGCTCATTATGCGCACCTGCTCGAGCTTTATATTGGTATAAATCTCGTTCTTCTTTTTGATAAATAATCCAGATTACTAATGTAATAAACATATTAACTATGTAGATGAGTAGGTTTCCTCCAATTGAAGTGCTTGACTCCTGGACAGTTTTAAAAAACATATTAATATACATATATATATTGCTTTTAAAAAACATGACCCCAATAGGTATTCCCACATACAATATAGATGTATAAATATTAAATCTCATTTTAATAACAAAATATACGACAAAGAATATATAGGCTGACTTGTGAATCTGAGCGGCTATTAATGTAATTATAATAAAATATACTGTATTTCCCTTTCCTTTTCTTTCTGCCATTGGGACCGCAAACAGGCAAGTTGCAACGCCCATCATTGTTCTAACCGCTGAAGCATCAAACGTGAAAAAGGTAAAACAAATATACAGAATGACTGAGGTAGTATAATCCATAGAATATCTCTTAAAAAATACATAATATGAAAAAAACACATAACCATATATGCATATCATAAATACCTGGAATGGTGCATGAAAAATATGAGTAAAAACCATCATCAATAGTTCATACCCCCACTCCATCCATGAAATATTGAAATCATCCCATGGCTGAAACTGCATTATTTCATATATTCTTTTGTACCCGGGTATATCCCTTCCCACAGTAGGGGCTTTTAGAGCCATGACTAAAAAAACAAAGGCAAGTGAAAAAAATAAAATCGCTGTATTTCTTTTTTCCCTGTCTTCTATTATGGCGCATACAAATGGCACTAAAAGAACGACTGAAACCAACAATAAATATATATACATTTTTCTGAATCCTCGTTATAATTCTCATGCCCTTAACCAGCTATTCTACTTCATCGCTATAAAAGCGCCTTCCTCTCTTTGTCATAAACGCTTTAACCTTTGTCTTCAACATCCCTGGTAAATGTCTTGAAGCCATAGTCTGAATCCCCAGTCTGATTTCATAACTCCACGAATTTACTTCGCGTTCCCCATCATAAATGTCCGGATGTCTTTTGAAATATGCAGCAGACTTATGGAGTAATTTTCCTTTACGAACCACATCTAAAATCTGAAAATCTGCTCTATTGCTAACAACACATTTTGCTCCGTACTCCATAGCACGCTTGTGAAGTATTACCTCAAACTTCCATGCATTTTTAGGAACACGTACAGTACTTTCAAGAAATTTCTTTGTCCAAATTCCCGAGTATAAATTAACGCTATAATCGACCGATGTATCGATCTGAAACACTCCCTTATAGTTGTATAACTCTTTACCCGTTGCTCTTTTAGGACGAGAAAAAAGTCTGATATAATCAATTCTTTCCCTCTCCATCATAGTAACCAATTCCAAAATACCTTTATCGGAGACCTTTTTAATTAGATAATAATCATCCAATGTGATAAACACATAATCGGTTTTTACTTGTTGTAAAGCAAAAGCTAATCGATCTGACCATTCGCATTCTGTTCCAGCCGAAAGAATCTGGATGCCCGGATAATCTCTATGGCTGGGGGCATCTGTCACAATAATTGTATCCATATCCCGATCTGGCCAGTTCTTCTCCAATAATTTTATATGACCATCCCATAAATCCGAAAATTTATCACATGACAGAATCAACATCGTCATATTTTTTTTCATATCATTTTTTCCTCATATCATTTTTGCATTTCATTTTATTAATTGCTCCTAAGATAACCTGTTCCGATATCGTACAGCTTGCTTCCAAATTATGATTTTTTTTCGTCATTACAATTGCCTGTTCATAATACTGCTTTTGTAATTTCTGATCTGCCATCAATATCTTGATACATTCTATAAGCCTATTTCTTTCCGTACATACCATGGATGCACCTGTTGTCTGCATATATTCTATAATACCGCTTTCCATGGAACCATAAGTCAGTATACTTGATCCACTAGCTAGTGCATCTGCGGCTTTAGTAGAAAGTGAATAACGTGAAAGGTTAATATCCTTTTCCTCAAACCCCTCAACGATGACTGTTATATCGCTTTGACTCATACGCTTCTGAACCTGTGTATAAGGGACAGAGCCCATATACTTCACATTTGGATTATCCTTGAATACCTGGTAAATCTGCTCATCTTTCTCATTGGAATAGACTTCCAACATATACTGCGGATTAATCTTACCTAACGCATATCCAATATCATTTAAAGAATTATTTCTTCCCATTCTGATATTTCCGAAGTAAGTAATGACAGGGCATTCACAATTTATCGCGCTGAATTGCTTTCTTCTAACTGTTGATGTCAAATACACCGTTTCACCGCCAAGTTCAAATTCCGAATTATATTTGTCGCGAATTTTGTCGCTGATATAAATCGCACTTCCCGGCCATGTTAGAATCTTATCAATTAATTTTTTATAAGTTGATTTGTATAGATGATATACTGGACTCAACGTTTTCTCGACATTGAAATAATAATCATCTCCAATACATGAAACAATCGGTACATTATATCGCTTTGCAACATACATGGCGATTTGTGGAATAAAATAATCATCCGAAAACGCCAGAAAGACACATTCAGGTTTGAACGCATCCAGCCACTTATTCAACTTTTCTGTACACCAGAAATGCTTTTTCCAAAGAACCCCTCTGAGTAAATGGGTAAGAGGCGTGTGCTTTCTACCCAATTTATAAGCAGCCTCTACCTTCGAATCACCAAGTTCTAGGTCACTATCCTTCCACTCAGTATCAAGGTCATCATAGTGGAAAATTACCCCAGTATCTATTTTTTTTCTAAGCCAGCATTGCAAAACTCGATAATCTGTTATCTGAAAAAGCGTTTTACAGTGACCTTTACACGGCTTCTTCGTGTTAGAGAAAATCTGTGCAAGATTTTCTTTCTCCCAGTAATGGAAATACGCATCAAAAGCGCGTGACGTCGATTTTGTATTGTATGGTACGGTTCCTACAATCATCACTCTTGGATGCATATGATTTCTCCTTTGTCTTTCAACTTATACTTAAGGCTTTCTTATGAATTAAATTATGATTCAGCAATTCAATTACTACAGCACAAAAACATGCAAATAAAGCACAATTCCCTAAAGTAAGCAAATACCTTTAAATACTTCTGAATCAGATTGGCATATTGCTCCTGTAGCATTGCTACACCTCACATAATATCTACAAATGTATTTCTCACTTTTACTTTGTCTCCTCACGTTCTCATTGATCGGATAATTAATTTGACCTTATATGGAATTATTAATTTAATGATTCCATATAATATCATCTTTCTATGACTCCTCAGATAATTTCTCTGAATCTGGATTCCGGTAAGATTTTCATACTCATCAATTCTTTTTTCTCTGTCAAGCGTAAGGATGGAAGGTGCAGAAAGTTGTCTATTGCATCGTACCGCCTGTTCCACCGTGGTGTTTATCAATTCTAAATCCTTGATTCCGTTTAATAGTTCCATTGCATGAGAGTTATTTATAATCAACAATGAGCATCCATTTTCTGTATCCAATGGTAATTTTAAAGCCTCTACTCCCCAGTAATCTCCCAAAGTAAAATCTCCTGGTCTGTCTGTATTCGCGTACTTACATGTATAACAGGAACTTCTAAATATATCTCCCAAAAGAAAGTATGAATAGTAATAATTATTATAATCCCTATATGATTTCTCTACTTTCTTTCCAAATGAATTCAAATATATTATTTTTCCGTCATATCTCCATCCAGATGTTTTCTTTGAACGAAAATGTAGTTCCTTAATCTCTCCATAACGTTCCCTTGCAAATTCCATATACTTGTCAAAATACTTCTGAGAGCCAACACCATGACAAATAAGATCTGCAGTAAACAGATTTTCATATTCTTTCCCTAGGAATTTCTTTAAACCGTCAATCTGGCACGGCGTTCCTGAATAAAAAACCTTTTTTCCACTTTTCAAATCATCTTCTGCTTGCTGATAGGTAATCCCTGTATCACTCTGCACATACTTAGATCCTCGTAATTCTACAAGTTCCTCTTCTTTTACAACTCTAATATGTCTGACCTGCATCTCTTCCTGCATCGCTGCTCCATATACAATTCCATTGTTTTTTAAAAAATATGAAGCGATTGCAGAAAACGCACCACCACTGGTACTTCTTGTAAGGATCTCCTTATCCTTATGTATTGCGGCGTATACTCTTTGTCCTGTCTGCTTGACAACTGGTTTGTCTATTGGACAAACATTTTCACAAACTCCGCAATTAACACACTCTGACATATCTATGACCGGATACCTAAATCCCAGTTCTTCTATATTCCATGTAATGCACTGTTTTGGGCATTTCCAAACACACGCTCCACATCCTGTACATCTTTTTTTATTATTTTCTAGCATTCCATCTCTCCAATTTTTACTGACATTTTTCCAAAGCATCTTCAATGAATTCCATGGAAGCTACTCTTCTTTCAGAAATGACCTGATTTATATATGTAAAATCTTCCGGCACATCCACTATTTTTTCTAATGCTGAAAAATCTTCAATAGCTCGATTTAATAACCCATATTCTGATAGTAAAAATTCCAGTTTATTCTGGTTTCCACGCAATTTAACCACAACCGGAGTATTACAAATAATAGACATTACAGTTCCGTGAAACGTATCCGTAACAACCATAGACGCATGTTTGATCCACCCTAATAATTCCTCTGGAGATGCATTGATATTTTTACACCATTTGTGATAATATCCAACAGACACTACTTTAAAACTATGTTTTTCTGCGTATTTTTTTATATATCCATATTCTGATGGATCATTCATGTTTTTATCATATGCATAAATCAGAATATATTCCTTGATAGATGGAATGAACTGATTCATCTCCTTTTCATACCCATATAGTATAACAGGATCACATACCAGTGTAGAATCAATATTAGCGGTCTTTTTAACTATCCTCCAAGAATTTTCATCCCGTACTGACACCGCCTCCATTTTTTTTAGACCCCGGGCAATTATATCTGTCTTGTTCTGACGTACAACCTCATGATATGTTGTTGGACCAAAACATCCAGCATAGCTGAATACATGCTTTGATTTAAGGCCATTTCCATAAAGAAATGGATTTATACCTATTTCCAGACTAAATACCTCATCGCTTCCAATAACCACCAGATCCCCATTAAAATCTTGATACTCTCCAAATATTGGCAATTTATCCGACCGGAACCTTGCCAATGTTTTTTTCTTTTTTAAATTATATAAAACATTTCCAGGGCCTTTATCCATCAAATATCTCAAATAAAAACCAATACTGTTAATCCCTATCTTATATTTACTTGCTTGTTTCTGGGATATATTAGAATAGCTACGTTCAAATTTCAAGAAACCACATTCATGGCCTTTGGACTCTAATACCATTTTTAAAGCGTTAGCCTGCAAAACAGCACCATGATTATGTACACCGTAATAGGTAAGTATTCCAATCTTCATTTGAATATTTTCCTCTTTATTTTCTCAATATCTTTTTAAACATTAACTCTCGTATCCAATTCGGTGCCAACGATGATCCACTCCGAACTACACAGCTTATAAAGCATTGACCTTTATTGATGAATCCCCTATTCTCCATATACCTAAATAATGCAATCTGCGTCCTGGCATACTTCCACCCAGCTCTCCGCTTATACATATCGGATCCAGCACGCATATAGAGCAATGGTTCCTGGAGATTGTATCCCTGGCTCCCGTTCATCAGCATCCTAATCCACAAATAATAATCTTCCAGAAGGTAAAAATCTTGATAGGAACCGGATGATTCAACTGCTGTTTTCTTATACATAACGCATGGATGATTGAATGGATTACGTTTCATCGCAAATTTCGATATTTCTTCACTTGTCTCTGGCAGCACGCGTCTTGCGTATATTATATCTGGAGACTTTGAAAATTCCTCAATAATTCCTGAACATATATCAATCTCTGGGTTCAATTCAAAAACTTTCATCTGACGCACACAGCGATCCGGATAAGAAATATCATCGCTATCCATTCTCGCAATCAGCTCATTCTTACAATGTCTAATACCTTCGTTCAACGCATTTCCCAATCCGCAATTTTTTTCTAAGCGTATAACGTGAAATGTATTCCCCATTTCCTTTTGCTTTTCAGATATAACAGCATCTAATTCTAAATTTAGCGGACCGTCACAAACAAGTACAAAATCATTTGTAGGGAATGTTTGATTCTGAATGCTCTCTATAGCTTGTCTTAAATAGCTCGCATTTTCTTTATAATAAACAGCCATAAGAACTGAGTACTGCTTATACGCCCCTATGCTCATAATCAATTTTCCCCTCCATTATCTAGCCGAATCACAATTTTAATCTATTTTTCCTTCTCCACCTTCGTCGCCGCCATCTCCCCCAGCGCCGCTTCCTGTCCCATGGCCGTCGTCGCACCTTCCGCCACTCCTTCCGTGCTCTCCGGCATAAACAGGATCTTCACCGTAGCAAAGCAGATTCGCAGATCCTCCATGAAGCTGGGATTCGCAATATACATCAGATCCATCTGAAGCTTATCGTAGGGCGTTGTATTGTATTTCCCGTATACCTGGGCGTAGCCTGTGAGTCCGGCTTTTGCCTGGAGCCTTAAGCGGAACTCCGGCAGCTCCTTTTCGTACTGCAGGGCGATCTCCTCCCGCTCCGGCCTCGGGCCCACGACGGAAAGATTTCCGGCCAGGATGTCCAGAAGCTGCGGAAGCTCGTCCACCCGGATCTTCCGGATGATCCGTCCCACAGGCGTGATCCGGCTGTCGTTGTCTCCGCTGGAAAGTCTGGCAACGCCGTCCTTTTCCGCATCTACCCGCATACTGCGGAATTTATGGATATAAAATTTCTTTCCGTTCTTTGTGAGGCGCTCCTGTTTATAAAATACCGGACCTCCATCCTCCCGTTTGATGGCG
>UMFX01017227.1_pt1 | contig 46763 bp, 40 predicted proteins | sample 1965131 | NCBI WGS metagenome assembly UMFX01 (sample SAMEA4836058, study PRJEB28245) | human gut metagenome | biome: gut microbiome; material: fecal sample | place: Denmark | collected 2008 | reverse complement strand
CGGAGAAATCCACCCGGATGGGGTCAATGGAGGAAATGGTGGTCAGCGGCGTGGGGCTGGAGGGCGTCAGCAGGTTGCCGATGGAAGGGGTTGCCAGGCCGGCCAGGCCGGAAATGGGGGCTGTAATGGTGGTGAATTTAAGATTGATCCTGGCTTCGTCCACCTGGGCCTTTGCCGTGGCGATGGCGGCTTCCGTCTCCTGGACCTGCTGCAGGGCGTCGTCCAGCTGTTTGCGGCTGACGGAGCCGGTCTTCACCAGCGGGGTGTAGCGTTCCACGTCCAGTTTGTATTTTTTCAGCGTGGCTTCATATTGTTCCAATCTTCCCTGGGCCTGGTCCAGCGTTGCCTGGAACGGGCGGGGATCAATCTGGAAAAGCACCTGGCCCTTCTTGACATAAGCTCCGTCCCGGTAATCCTTGGAAAGAAGGTATCCCGTCACCTGGGAGCGGATTTCGGCATCTTCCGTGCCGCGCAGGGTGCCCACCCATTCCTGCCTGATGGGAACATCCTTCGTGACCAGTTTGGTCACCTGCACTTCGGGAACGAGCGCCGGCGCCTGGGCGGCGGAATCCTTTTCCCCGTCACAGGAAGTTAGCATGATCACCGGGGAGCAAAGGAGCAGGGTTGTTGCGGCAAACGTCAAAGGCTTGTTGTACATAAATGAATGCGGTTGGTTGCGGCTGGTGCCGGAAGGTGCGGCAAAGCGGAAGAATTTTCTCTTCTTTTTCTTACAAAGTCAACGCAAAGATGTGTTCTGAATTTTGCAAAATGTCTGTAACCTTTGCATAATGAAAGGATAATTTAATTAAACAAATGTATAATATGTGGCTTGCGCCTGTGCCGTCCGGAAGCGGCGGCCTGAGGCTTTTTGATTTCAGGATGCCAGCCGCCTCTTGCGGAGCATGGCGTCCATGCGCGGTTTTCTGCCCATGAAATCCATGAACTGCCGCATGGGAGGGACCGCGTATCCTTTTTCCAGAATGGTTTCCCGGAATTTTCCTGCCGTTTCCCTGTCCGGTCCTCCGGCCCGTTCAAAGGCTTCGAAAATATCCTTGTCCAGAACTTCAGCCCATTGGTAGGAGAAGTAAAAGGAGGCATAACCCGAAGGGGAGGAAAACAAATGGCGCGCCGTGCGCAGCTTGCCGGCTCTTTTGAAATTTTTGAAATAGTCCATGTCTCCCGCTACGGCGGAATCCACATCATCTAGAGAACCGGAGGAGAAACGTTCCGGTTCCGCATGGACGGCCAGGTCCATCTTGGCGTACAGGAGCTGCCCGGCCAGCGCGAGGGCTGGCGTATTGCCTCGGGAGGCGTCCAGAGAGCGCAGCATCTCCTCCGGAATGGGGAGTCCCGTTCGTTCATGGCGCGCAAAGCTTTTCAGCACGTCCGGCCGCCAGCACCAGTTTTCCATAAATTGGGAGGGGACTTCCACAAAATCCCGCGGCACGCTGGTCCCCGCCAGGGAAGGAATGGAAACCCTGGTAAACATCAGGTGCAGCAAGTGGCCGAACTCATGGAATAAAGTCCTGACTTCCCGGTGGGACAGTATCACCGTGTCTCCTGCCGCGGGAGACCATGCCCAGGCGCGGCTTGCCCGGGGTCTCCGGCGTGGACGGGCTGCCCGTATCCAGGGTGTTCATCCACGCTCCGGCCCGTTTATTGCTACGGGAGAAAAGATCCAGGTAAAAGGAACCCAGCCGGTTGCCGTTGCCGTCGTCAATCGTGAAAAAGCGCACGTCCGGATGCCATACTTCCACGGCTCCGGCGGATTCGCCTGCCGGGATGCCGGAGAGGGACTGCCGCGCCGGAACTTCCTTCACGCGGATGCCGTACAGCCGCTCCGCCAGGGAAAACAGGCCGTCCAGCACGCGGGGAAGGGGAAAGTGGCGGCGCAGCTCCTCTTGGTCCAGCCGGAAATGTTCTTCTGCCCGGAGATTGGCGTAATAGGCCACGTCCCAGGGATTCAGGCGGGCGTTTTCCTGCCCCGTAAGGCGGGCCTTCAGGCTGCGGAGCGTTTCCATTTCACGGAAAAAGGGGGCCTTGATCTTGTCCAGCAGCTCATTGACGAACTTCATGGCGTTTTCCCCGTTTTCCGCCATGCTCTCGCGCAGGGCGTAATCCGGGTATTCCTTATATCCGCATAAATGTGCTTTTTCACGGCGCAGGGAGAGGATTTCCCTGATGACGGGTTCCGTGTCTCATGCTCCCGTAGCCAGAGACTGGCGGTGTTCCCATAAATCTTTCCGGCATTCTTCCCTCCGGGCTTTTTCCATGACCCGGGCGGAAGCCGCGGAATCAAGCGTGAACGTCCAGCCCGGACCGGACTGGCCGGGATGGCGCTTCAGAAATTCTTCACGCGCCTGCTGCAGGGCGCTTCCGTCTATCCCTTCCAGAAGGGCGGCGTTCCGCACCGTCCAGGTCCAGGATTTCCTGGCATCCATATACAAATTGTTGAAACGCTGGGAGGCGAGCGTCAGTTCCCTGTCAATGGACTCAAGCCGTGCGCGCTTGTCCGGCGGCAGATCGGCGCCGTTATCCCGGAAGCTCTGCATGCTTAGCTCCATGTACCGTTCCTGTTCGGGGCTCAGGTGAGTTTGCCGCAGGCGTTCCTCCGCGGTTTTCAGGACTTTCCACAGGGCCTGGTCTTTCGTGACGGAGGAAAGGAAGGCGGACACGCGGGGAGCGACCGAATCCATGGCCTTGCGAAGTTCCCCGCTGTCGCACAGGCTTTTCAGGACATAAGCCTTGCACATGCCTTCCGTAAGGAGGTCATTGCTTTTCTCCAGCGCTCCGAACGTATTTTCATACGTCATTTCTTCCGGACGGAGGCGGCTGATTTCCTCTATGGCTGTCCGGGTGAGGCGCATGGCTTCCTGAATATCCGGTTCCAGCTTGTCCTGGGTCAGCCGGCTCCAGCGGATGGGACGCTCCCTGTCCAGGAAAGGGGGGGCGGAAGTGGCCGCCGGGGAGGGAAGGGCCACGGAGAAGAAGAGGAAAAAGAGATGAAGAGACTGCCTGAGTAAACTCATGGCGGCCATCCTACCGGAAGCAGGTTTCTCCTTCAAGCCTTGCGCTTTTCGTGTCTGCATCAGGGGAAAAGCCGGGGCCCGGTCTTGAACGGCTTCCCGTTTGCATGTATGAATCAAGGGGATGTCCACCAAAATCTTTCTCTATGATACTACGTTGCGGGACGGCGCGCAGAGTGAAGACGTCAATTTGAGCGCGACGGACAAGGTCCGCATCGCCCGCCAGCTGGATTATCTGGGCATGGATTACATTGAGGGCGGCTGGCCCGGCGCCAATCCGGTGGAAACGGAATTTTTCAACGCCATGAGAGGTGTCGGACTAAGGAATGCAAAGCTGGCCGCCTTTGGAAGCACGCACCATCCTTCCCATACTCCGGAGACGGACCCCACGCTGACCGCCCTGATATCCAGCGGCGCGCGGGTGGCCGCGGTTTTTGGGAAATCCTGCCCCCGCCATGTGGAAGTGGCCCTGGGCATTTCCCGGGAACGCAATCTGGAAATCATCGGCAATTCCATTTCCTTCCTTAAGAAAAATATGGAAGAAGCCTTTTTTGACGCAGAACACTTTTTTGACGGCTTCAAGCGGGAGCCGGAATACGCCCTGGCTGTGCTCCGGACAGCCTGGGAACATGGAGCGGACTGCCTGGTGCTGTGCGATACCAACGGAGGCACCATGCCGGAGGAAATCGGCTCCATTATCAGGACGGTCAGGGAACGCCTGCCGCATGCCCTTCTGGGCATCCACGCCCACAATGACTGTGAACTGGCCGTCGCCAACAGCCTGGCCGCGGTAAACAGCGGAGCCATCCAGGTGCAGGGGACCGTGAACGGCATCGGGGAGCGTTGCGGAAATGCCAATCTTTGTTCCGTCATCCCCAACCTCCAGGTGAAGATGAAAGGCTTTTCCTGCCTCAGCGGCGCCTCCCTGACGCGGCTCAAATCCACTGCCGCCTTTGTCTCGGAAGTATCCAATCTGGCGCCTTTCCGGCGGCAGCCCTTCGTGGGGAACGCCGCGTTCGCCCATAAGGGTGGAGTGCATGTCAGCGCGATTATGAAGGAAGCCGCTTTGTACGAGCACATCGACCCCTCCCTGGTGGGGAACGCCCAGCGCGTGCTGATGACGGAGCAGGGCGGCAGGAGCAACATCCTTTCCCTGTCCCGCACCCTGGGTTTTGAACTGGAAAAGGGAGACCCCCTTCTGGACGTGCTTTCCGCCGCCGTGAAGAAAAATGCCGCGCTGGGGTATGATTACGTGGCCGCCCCGGCCAGCGCGGAGCTGCTCTTCCTGCGGCACATGCCGGACAATGCCTTGAAACCGTATTTCAACATCCTGCGCACTGTGGTGCTGACCTCACGCCATGAAATGGACCCGGACATGATGGTGGAAGCCTCCCTCAAGCTGGATGTCCACGGCAATGTGGAGCACACCGCCGCCGGGGGCTTTGGCCCCGTGCATGCGCTGGACAGGGCTCTGCGCCGCGCCCTGACGCGCTGGTATCCGGAATTGGAGCAGATGCACCTCATCGACTACAAGGTGCGCGTGCTTTCCCCCACCCGGACGAACATTCCGGAGGCGGAGGATGAAAACGGAACCGGCTCCAATGTCCGCGTGCTTATTGAGTCCTCGGACGGCGTCGCCACCTGGACCACTGTGGGCGTTTCCTACAACATTATTGAGGCCAGCCTGGAAGCCCTGGCGGACGCCGTCACGTACAAGCTCTACAAGACGGAACAGGCCAGATGGCGTGCGGAATGCTGATGGGCGGCGCTCCTTTCCGGGGGACGTGGGCGGTTCTCATGGCTTTTCCATTTTCTTCCCGTTCCCTTGCGTGGGGCGGGCCGGAAGCTGAAGGGCGGAAAAAGCTCCTCCTGCCGGTTGGATGGCTCAAAATGAACAGGAAGAGGAGCAATGAGCTTCGTGAACAGGCCCGGGCGACAGTGTTCTTTTTTGAGACGGCTCCTGTGTTCTTTCCTGTTCTCCATTCATGTTGGTCAATCACGTTGCCGCAGTTAACGCCGGGACGCCGGATTGCTGCCAGTTTGCCCGGAGAACGGATGCCCTGCCGGAAAAATACCGTTATTTTTCCGGTTTTTGCTTCCCGGCCGCATCTGCCGGGGTAAATAAAACATTGACCCGCCAGCGGGGAAGCTTTATCCTGAAATCCTCATTCAACCAGAGGTAGATTACAGCCGTGGAGGACGATATTATTTGTACAGAAAAAATCATTGCGGAACGCAAGACGTTCTTTCTTGATCTCAAACAGAATGCGCGCGGCAAAGTGGTGCGTATTACGGAAAAGGTGAGCTCCAACCGGGACCGGATTATGGTGCCTGCGGAAATTTTGGATGATTTCATCGCCGCTCTCCAGGATATCCGGGAGACCCTGAAGCAGCAGGGGGAATAAATTTTCCCCCTCCCTCCTGTTTTTTATTTCACCAATAGCGGGGCTGCGGCCGTCCCGCCATTTCTTAGTATCCGGGGCATTGCAAATCCGGCGGGCAAAAAGCCGTTTTGTCTGAATTAGGCGTTGTCAAAAATAAAAAAGGGAGTATTTTTACTTCCCGGTTTTGCCGTCCCCTTTTTTCATATTCCGGAGCATTCTGCATTCCGGAGGCGCGGGGCCGGAATGTTGATGCAACCATGAATATTTCAGAGATATGACGACACAACAGGAATTGACTCCGGAATTGATACGGGCTGCGCTGACCACGGTAAAATTTCCGGGGTTCAGCCGCGACATCGTATCTTTCGGGCTGGTGAAAAAGATTGACATTGACGCTGAAAACAACGTCACGATTGATTTGGTGATTGAGAGCAAAAATGCGGATATTCCCCGTTACATTTTTGAAGGCGTTCACGGCGTGATGAAGCATTTGCCCGGCGTGAAGCACTGCGACGTCAATATCGAGCATAAGGCTCCGGAAGCCAAAAAAGGAATCAATGACGATCCCTCTACCTGGAAATCCTCCGTTCCCGGCGCCAAGCACGTCATTGCCGTGGCTTCCGGCAAGGGCGGGGTGGGCAAATCCACCGTTTCCGCGAACCTGGCGGTGGCCCTGAGCAAGCTGGGGTATTCCGTCGGTCTGGTGGACCTGGATATTTACGGCCCTTCCATGTCCCTGATGTTCGGCACCAAGGAACGCCCCGGAGCCAATGAGAATGACGAATTTATCCCGGTAACGGCCCATGGCGTGAAACTTCTTTCCATGGGGCTGCTGATTAATGAATCCGATCCTGTAGCGGTGCGCGGTCCTCTGGCGACACGCTACGTCCAGCAGTTCCTGCGCAACGTGGCATGGGGGGATGTGGATTTTCTGATTCTGGACCTGCCTCCCGGCACCGGAGACATTCAGCTGACCATTGTCCAGACGGCCGAACTGGACGGCGTGGTGGTAGTGACCACCCCGCAGGAAGTGGCGCTGATTGACGCCCGCAAGGCGATCGGCCTCTTTGAACGGGTGGAAACCCCCATTCTGGGCATAATTGAAAACATGAGTTATTTCCAGTGCCCCTCTGACGGCAAGATTTACCATATCTTTGGCGAAGGAGGCGGCGAACGGGAAGCGGCTAAACTGGGAGTGCCCCTGCTCGGCAAGATTCCGCTGGATATTTCCACCCGCTTCGGCGGGGACGAAGGCCGCCCCGTGGCCCTGGAAGATCCCGGGCAAAATCCGGTTTCCGCCGCGTTCCGCCAGGTGGCTGAACAATGTGCCCGCGTGGTGCTTGACCGCTGAATGTCCCGGACGGGGCGGAAGGCCCGGTACGGTTGGTAACCCTTAAATTTGAAGCCGGATTGGAGCCTGCCGCTCCGGTCCGGCTTGTTTGCCGGCATGTTCCGGCTCCTTTGAATGAGGAATGCATGGAAGGAAATAAAAAATGAATAAGACGTGGAATTTGAAGGAAATGAAAAAGTTGATACCGCTGGCCCTTCCGGTGCTGGTGGTCAACCTCTCCATTGTGGGCATGGGGGCGGTGGACGCTATTGTGGCCGGGCGCGCCGGCGTGACGGACATGGCCGCCGTGGCCCTGGGGTCTTCCGTGTACCTGCCCGTGGCTCTCTTCGCCTGCGGCGTGCTGATGATCATCGGCCCCGTGATTGCCAACATGCGGGGGAAAAGCCATGAAAGCCGCGTGGGCTACATGACCAACCACGGCCTGTGGCTGGCGTTGATGCTCAGCCTGGTTTCCATGCCGGTCATTTATGTGTTGAGAAATGTATTCGGCTGGATTTCCGATGACGCCGCCATGTGCCGGATGGCTTCCGCCTACATGTTCGCCATTATGTGGGGCCTTCCCGCCAACCTGGGGTTCGTGGCCCTGAAGAGCCTGAACGAAGGCTCCAACATGACGCGTCCCGCCATGTACGTGGGATTGTGCGGCCTGCTGCTCAACATTCCCCTGAACTACATGTTCGTCTTCGGCATGTACGGTTTTCCCCGCATGGGCGGAGCGGGGTGCGGCGCGGCCACGGCAGTCATTTTCTACATTGAATTCCTGCTGATGTTCCTGCTGGTTTACTTCAATCCCAAGCACAGGCCGTACCGCAGGCACATCATTTCCTGGCGGCGGCCTACGCCTTCCGTCATCACGCACCTGGTTCGTTTGGGCGTGCCGATAGGCGTTTCCCAGCTGTGCGAGGTGATGCTCTTCTGCGCGGCGGCTCTGGTGCTGGCTCCGCTGGGAGAGACGCAGGTGGCGAGCCACCAGATTGCCGGGAACGTGGGAGGCCTGGTGTTCATGCTCCCGCTCTCCGTAGGGCTGGCGGCTTCCATCCGCGTGGCGTACCATCACGGCAGGAATGACCTGGCAGGCACCAGATCCGCCATTCTGTCTTCCTATGTGCTGGTGCTCACCATCTGTCTGTGCACCTTTGGAGGCATCACCCTGTTCCGCGAGCAGATTGTGCACCTGTACAATGACTCGGAGCTGATTGTCAGCACGGCTTCCGTCCTGCTGGTTCTGGCGGCGGCCTACCAGCTTCCGGACTGTTTGCAGGTGCTTTCCGTCGGGGTTCTGAGAGGATTCCGGGACACGGCGTCCATTACCTTCATTACGTTCTTCTCTTATTGGATGGTAGGATTTCCGGCGTGCTACATCCTCGCCCGTACGGACTGGATTGTCCCGGCCATGGGAGCGCGCGGCATCTGGACGGGATTCATCATCGGCCTGTCCGTAGCGGCCGTGCTGCTGCTCTGGCGCGTAAGGCGCACCACCAGGCGGGAATTCGCCCTGATGAGGCAGGAGGGATTAAGGGAAAGTTGAGCTTCCGGAACACTTTCTTTCCGCGGGATAAATGCGGCGTTTCGGAAGGTGAACATGGCAGGAAGCATGGTGGAACGTGCGTCTACTGTGCTTTCACGATGTAATGACGGCGTGCGGGAAATGAATCCCCACGCCATCATTATTGAATTATGTCTATTACAATTACCAATCCGGAAGGCCGGAACGTCGAATTCAAGGACCAGCGGGGGCCGACTTGCGGTCTCTACGCCTTGTCCTTTGTCCTGGAATATCTTTATGATATTAAAATCCCCGCCACGGCGGACGGGGACAAGACCAGGGAATCCCTGAGGAACAAGTTCAAAAAGGACGGGAAAACCGTTATTGGAGAATTATATGACGCTACTTCAAGCATGGCCGATTATATCAAGGCGCTTGACCCGTCCAAAATCACGTGTCAGTCTGTTGCCTGTGACGTCGCAGCCATCATTGAAACGCTGAATGGCGGAGGCCTCTGCATGGTGCCTTTCTGTGTCAATGCTGAAGGCTACCCCGATAATTCTGGAATTCACGCCCATTGGTGCGTTTTACAGGATGTTCTGGATAAGACTAAACCCGATGAAGTGACTGCCCTTCATTGGGGGGACAGGATGAGAGAATTTTCCCTGGCTGCTCTTAAAAACAGCAACAGCGCCATTAAGGATGTTGGCGCTTCCTGGTGGGGCAAAGACAAGGACAGTACTGACCTGGAGTATTATTCCTGTGACTCGGAACAGAGCGCAACGGCGGTTGATTCCCTGGGGGAAATCCATCAGCTCAAGCCCGGTTCCGTCAAGAAAATTCCGGCAACTGACCTCAGCCGGAAATTGGCTGGAAAGATGCTGGTTTTTACCAAGTAGGTTAGCGCCGCGGCGGATGGATTTTCAGGAATCCGTAAATGGAAAAGCGGGCGGTCCCTTTCATGGAGGGAACCGCCCGCAAACGGTTTGAGCAGATGCTTCGGAGATTTTAGCCGATGCGTTCCACTTTCACGGAGTGGGACTGGCCGTTGATGATGATGGTCAGGTCACGGGAACCGGAGGGGCCGCTCACCCGGGCGGTGATTCCGTTGTCAATGACGGTCATGGACGGCGCGGCCGCCGGAGCCGCGGCGGGAGCGGTGTTCACCTGCACGGGGGCTTCTTCCTTAGGTTCCGGCTTTTTGTAGAAGTCTTCCACCTGCTGCGGGAACATGGCGTAGATGACGCAGTGTTCGTCGTCCGTGGGGAGCCCCTTTTCCGCAAGTTTCCTGCGCAGGTCTTCCATGCCGGGCTTGATCAGGTCCGCCGGGCGGCAGGTGATTGGTTCCTTGCCCATCTTTTCCGCACAGAGTTTCTGCACTTCCGGGTCCACGGGAGCCGAGGTGCGGCCGTAGTAGCCCAGGGCAATGTCCGCCGCCTGGGGGGTGATGTTCTTCCAGCGGCCGAACTTGACGTTCAGCATCGCCTGCACGCCTACGATCTGGGAGGTGGGGGTCACCAGCGGAATCCAGCCCAGGGCCTTGCGGACTACCGGGATTTCCGCGAATACTTCCTCAAATTTGTCTTCCATGCCCTGTTCCTTGAGCTGGGTGCGGAAGTTGGAAAGCATGCCGCCGGGCACCTGGTAGCGGAGCGTGTCAGAGTCCACCACTTCGTTGCGGTGGGAGGCGAATTTGCCCAGACTTTCATAGACGGGTTTGAGCATTTCGGAGATTTCAATGAGCTTGTCCGCGTCGTAATCCGGCTTGCGGGGATTGCCGTTCAGCAGGGCAAGCATGCGCAGGCAGTCCGGCTGGCCCGTGCCGTTGGCGAAGGGGGAGATGGAGACATCGCACGCGTCCACTCCGGCATCAATGGCGCTGAGGTAAGTGGATGCGCCGAGGCCGGCGGTGTCATGCGTGTGGATCCAGACGGGGATGTTCAGGTCCTTTTTCAGGGCGCTGACGAGTTCCTGGGTGACATACGGAGGAATGAGGCCGGCCATATCCTTGATGACGATGGCGTCCGCTCCCATATCCGCGAGTTCCCGCCCCATGTCCACAAAAGTCTGCGTGGTGTGCACGGGAGAAGTCGTGTAGCAGATGGTGCCGTGGGCCTGCGCTCCGGCTTTCTTGGCGGCGCGGATGGAGGTTTCCATGTTGCGCGGGTCGTTCACGCAGTCGAAAATGCGGAAGATGTTCATGCCGTGCTTGGCGCTCATGGCGACAAAGGCTTCCACCACGTCGTCCGCATAGTTGGTGTAGCCCACGATATTCTGGCCGCGCAGCAGCATCATGTGCGGCGTCTTGGGGGCCGCTTTTTTCAGGGCGTCCAGCCGGTCGAAAGGCCATTCTTTCAAGAAGCGCAGCCCGGCGTCGATGGTGGCGCCGCCCCAGGTTTCCAGGGCGCTGAAGCCCATGGAGTCCAGAATGGGGGCGATGGGCAGCATGTCTGCCGTCTTCATGCGTGTTGCCGCCAGGGATTGATGCCCGTCGCGCAGAACGGTGCAGTTGAATGTAACAGAATTCATTATTTAGTTAACTGTTGTTAAAAATTGAAGAGGTGGCTTCTGGAGGGTGATTTTCTCACAGCCTCCCTTGCAGGTCAAGCATACAACAGCGGATTCCCCGGAAGAACTACTGGACGGGGGCCGTCAGTCGCGCCAGGTTGCAGAGCATTTTGAAGCCCAGGGATTTGTTGTTGTAATCCGCCAGGGATTCCCTCTTGGAGGAGGAAAAATCCTGCTCCAGCATGGCTTTTACCTCCGCGCAGGCGGAGGGGGAATGGATAACGGCGGTGATTTCAAAGTTCAGGGCCAGGGAACGGTTGTCCAGATTGGCGGTTCCCACGGTGGCTATGTCATCGTCCATCAGAACCACTTTCTGATGCAGGAACCCCTTTTGATAGGCCCAGAGCTGGATGCCGTATGTGTCCAGGTCCCGAAGGAAGGTAAAGGAAGACAGTTTCACCAGAATATGGTCTGCCCGCTCCGGGCGCAGGATGCGCACGTCCACATTCCGCAGAGCCGCCGCCTGCAGGGCGGCCATGACCCCCTCGTCCGGGACGAAGTAGGGCGTGGCGATCCAGAGCCGGCGGGTGGCGCTGTTTGCCAGAGCGATGAGCGCGGTTTTCCAGGCGGGAATGACGTCTGCGGGACCGGAGGGCAGGATGAGCAGGGTTTCATCTTCCGGCTGGGGCGTGATTTCCCAGCGGAGGCGGGGAAGGGAGGAGGGGCCGCATTTCAGCATGGCCCAGTTCCAGTCTTCCAGAAAGCTGATTTGCGTTTGCTGGACGGAAGGCCCTTCAAGCTGAACAAACGTGTCGCGCCAGTAGCCCAGAGCGCCCTTGCCCAGGTATTCCCTGCCTATATTCATGCCTCCGATGAAGGCGGTGGAGCCGTCCACCACCACCAGTTTCCGGTGGTTGCGGAAGTTCAGCCGCAGGATGTTGCTCAGGAAATGGCGCTTCCCGTTGAAAGGTTCAATGTTCACTCCTGCTTTCCGCAGGGCGGAAATGTAACCGGGGGGGAGCTTGTGGGAGCCTATTTCATCATACAGCATGTAAATGCGGATGCCGGCCCTGGCCCGTTCAATCAGCAGCTCCTTCAGGTTCTGCCCCACGGAGTCGTTTTTGATGATGAAGAATTCAATCAGGATGTAATGCTCCGCGTTCTTGATGGCGTCGTAGATGCGCGGGAAAGCATTGGCCGCGTCAATAAGCAGGCGGCAGGAATTGCCGCGGCAGACGGGCAGCCGCACGATATTGGAAAGCGTGCGCATGATTTTTCCCGCCGTGTCTGATGACTGTACGGCATACGGAACCATGCAGTTTGTAATTTTATCCGTCAGTTCCCCCCATGCGGATTCGGGGTCCGTCTGGCGGCGGCGCGTTTCCACATATCCGCTGAATCTCCGGCGTCCCAGGATCAGGTAAAAGGGGACGGCAATATATGGAAATGCCAGCAGGGAAATGAGCCACGCGATTGTTCCCTGAGGCGTACGCGTATGGAGCAGGGCCGGAATCAGGCAGAAGGCGCCTGCAATGTGGCAAAAGGCGGCAAATCCCAAATATGGCTCTTCAGGAATGATCATGGAACGGAAAACCGGAAAAGATGCGGGGGATGAAAACGGCGGGGAGAAGTGAAAAGGCTGGCTTTTGGAGCAGGAGATGATACTAAGGTGGCGCATGCTCGTATTATCACGGGTCTAGGGATTAGAAAAGCGTAATTTAAGGGAATGAAGCAGTATTTGGCACTTTTGGAGGATGTTTTGACCAATGGGGTTGGGCGGGAGGACCGTACCGGAACGGGCACCATCGGCGTGTTCGGGCGGCAGAGCAGGTATGACCTGCGCGACGGTTTTCCGTGCCTGACGACCAAGAAGCTTCATTTGCGCTCCATCATTTATGAGCTGCTCTGGTTCCTGAAAGGGGAGACCAATATCAGGTTTTTGAAAGACAACGGCGTCAGCATCTGGGATGAATGGGCCGACGAAAACGGGGATCTGGGGCCCGTGTACGGCGCGCAGTGGCGCTGCTGGCCGGGAAACGACGGAAAACCCATTGACCAGATTGCCAGACTGATTGACGGCCTGAAACATAATCCCTGGTCCCGGAGGCACATCGTCAGTGCGTGGAATGTGGCCCTGGTGGATGACATGGCCCTCCCTCCGTGCCATTCCCTGTTCCAGTTTTGCGTGATTCCCGCCCAGCCGGGAGAAGAAAAGCACGGCCTTTCCCTCCAGCTTTACCAGCGCAGCGCGGATCTTTTTCTGGGGGTTCCCTTCAATATAGCTTCCTATGCGCTGCTGCTGCTTATGACCGCCCAGGTATGCGGGTATGAAGCCCGGGAATTCATCCATACGTTCGGGGATCTGCACCTGTACCGGAACCATCTGGACCAGGCGAGGGAACAACTCTCCCGCACGCCCCGTCCTCTTCCGGTCATGAAGCTCAACCCGGAGGTAAAAACCATTGACGGATTCCATTATGAGGATTTTGAGCTCGTGGGGTATGATCCCCTGCCGCACATCAAGGCTCCCATATCCGTTTAGCGCATTCATTCCTTAATCCATCATGTCACAACCCATTACTTATACAGGAGTGGTCGCCATGGCCCCCGACCGCGGCATTGGTTACCGGGGGGCGCTCCCCTGGCATTTGCCGGACGACCTCAAGACGTTCAAGCGCATTACGACGGGGCACCCCGTGCTGATGGGCCGGAAAACGTATGAGAGCATAGGCAGGCCTCTTCCCGGCAGGCAGAACATCGTGCTGACCCGTGACCCGGCGTGGACGGCGGAAGGCGTTCAGGTGATTCATTCCGCAGGGGAGTTGGAATGTCTGGAATTGATGGAGCCGGAAATCATGGTTATCGGAGGGGCGGAGATTTTTTCCCTGATGATGCCGTCCATGTCCCGCATGTGGGTTTCCAAAGTAAAGGGGGAATATCCGGCGGACACTTTTCTTCCTCCGTTTGAGAACCGGCTGGAGCGTGCTGTCCTGAAGGAACGGTTTGAAGATTTTGACCTGTATTTGTACGAGCAGGTCAAATAGCCGCTCTTGTCCGTAACTCCGCTGGAGGCGCTGAAGCATAAAAAAGACGGAGCGGCCAGGGCCGCCCCGTCCTTCATGGAGCAGTTTTCCTTTACATTTATTCCGCCTTTCCGGCAAACAGGCCTTTCACCCATTCGCGGTAACGCTGGAACATGGCGTACAGGGCCGGAATGAACAGAATGCCCACCACTGTAGCGAGGATCATGCCGTAGAAGGTGGAGATGCCAATGGCTTTGCGGCTTGCCGCTCCCGCTCCGGAGGCGATGACCATGGGGAATACCCCGATGATGAAAGAAATGGCCGTCATCATCACGGCGCGGAAGCGCTGCCGGGCCCCTTCCAGGGCGGCTTCATGGATGGGAACGCCGCGCTCCCGCTCCATCTTGGAGAATTCCACCATCAGAATGGCGTTTTTCCCGGCCAGGCCTACCAGCATCACCAGGCCGAGCTGAGCGTAAATGCTCAGGGGCGTGTTGCAGATAATCAGGCCGAGCAAAGCGCCCAGCAGGGCCACGGAGACGGAAACAATGACGGAAATGGGGACCGTCCAGCTTTCATATTGCGCCACCAGGAACAGGTAGCCGAAGAGCAGGGCCATCCCCATCAGCAGGACGATTTTCCCATCGTTCTGCCGTTCCTGATAGCTCATGTCCGTCCAGGTGATGGAGTAATTTTCCGGCAGCGGAATAGCCTCAATCTGGTTCATCAGCTCGCCGCTGCTGACGCCGGGTTTTGCCTGGGCGGTCACTTCCGCGGACATGAGCTGGTTGAAACGGGATATTTGCCGCGGCCCCACCATGTAAGACAGGGTGGCTACGGAGCTGAGCGGCACCATCTGGCCCTGATCGTTCTGAATGTAGGTGTTCATGATGTCATTGATGGTGGTGCGGTCCTCTGCCGCAGACTGCATCTTCACCTTGAACGTGTAGCCGATCAGGTTGAAATCATTGATGTACATGGAGGCCAGCTTGCTTTGAAGCGTCGTGAAGATGCGGCTGACGGGCACGTGCATGCTCTGAGCCTTTTCACGGTCGATGTTCAGGAAAAGCTGGGGGGTGTTCGCCTCATACGCGCTGCGGGCGTACATGGTTCCCGGCAGTTTGTTGATTTTGTCCAGCAGGTCGTTGGTCACTCGTTCCAGGTCTTTGGGAGTTTCCTCCCCGCTGGCCTGGAGCATGAAGGAGACGCCGCCCGTCAGGCCCAGCCCCATGATGGCGGGCGGGCTGAACACGGTGGCCTTGGCCGCCGGAATTTCATCACACAGAACGGAAGCTTTCTGCATGATGGAATCCAGGGAGAGTTCCGGCGTCTTGCGTTTGTCCCAGGGGTCAAGCTGGGCGATGCACATGCCCAGGTTTTCTCCGTTGCCGCCCATGAAGCTGAATCCGGAAGTGGAGGAAACCTGGCGCACGCCGGGGATGCTCATCAGCTTCTGTTCCGCACTGCGCATGGCCTGTTCCGTACGGCCCAGCGTGGCGCCCGGGGCCAGCTGGATATCACAGAAAACGGTGCCCTTGTCTTCCGGCGGGAGGAAGGATTTGGGTACGGTCTCAAACAGTTTCCAGTTGCCGACCAGGACAGCGGCCAGCAGAATCAGCGTAAGCCACGCGCGGCGCACCATGATGCCGGCGCATTTGATATAGCTTTTGCGCGCCCATTCCAGAGAGGCGTTGAAGGGGCGGAAGAGGCTGAACCTGCTCTGTTTCTTTTGCTTCCTTTTCAGCAGCAGAACGCACAGCGCGGGGCTGAGCGTCAGGGAATTGATTGCGGAAAGGCAGAGGGCCACGCACATGGTTACGGAGAATTGCATGTAAATGTTCCCCACCATGCCGCCGAAGAAGGCGATGGGCACGTAAATGGCTACCGTCACCAGCGTGGTGGCGATGATGGCACCTGTAATCTGGTGCATGCTCTTCTTGGTGGCTTCTTCTGGCGAGAGATCCTCCGTCTCCAGAATGCGCATCGTATTTTCCACCACGATGATGCCGTCGTCCACCAGGGACCCGATTACCAGAATAAGGCCGAACATGGTCAGCACATTGATGGAAAAGCCCAGGGGCAGCAGGATGGCGAAGGTCCCTATCAGGGAGACGGGAATGGCGAGCGCCGGAATGAGCGTGGCGCGCCAGTCCTGCAGGAACAGGTACGTGATGCCCACCACCAGAATCAGGGCGATGACAAGCGTTTCCACGATTTCCGCCATGGTGGCGGAAATGTATTGCGTGGGGTCGTAGCTCACGACGTAGCTCACACCTTCCGGAAAACGTTTTTCCAGCTTCTCCAGCGTGTCTTTCACGCCGTTCATGGCTTCCAGGGCATTGGCGTCATCCAGGCGGTACACTGCCATGTTCACGGAGTCTTCCCCGTTGTTGCGGCTGCTGCCCGTGTAGGTTTCCGCGCCCAGCTCAATGCGGGCAATGTCATCCAGCCGGGTAACGTGGCCGTCCTGGCCCGTGCGGACGATAATCTTGCTGAATTCCTCCACGGTCTGCAGTCGTCCGGTGACGTTTACCTTATATTGGATGAAGTTGTTTTCCCCTTCCGAGCCGATGGAGCCGGCCGCGGCCTGAACGTTCTGCGCCTTGATGGCGTTGGAAACGTCATCCGGCGTGATATTCAGGGCGGACATGCGCAGGGCGTCCAGCCAGATGCGCATGCTGTAATTCTTTTCCGGCATCAGGTTGACGGCAGAGATTCCCGGTACGCGGGCGACCTCATCCTTCACCCTGGTCTTGACGAAGTTGTTCAGCTCCAGGGAACTCATGCTGGTGGACCGGAAGGCGAAGAATCCCAGGATGTCAGAGGAGCGTTTCCTGATCTTGATGCCCTGGTCTGTCACCTCCTTGGGAAGTTTGTATTCCACCCGTTTCAAGGCGTTCTGAACGTTCACCATGTTGATGTCCGAATTCGTACCGCTCTTGAACGTCAGGGACAGGGAATACCCGCCGGTGTTATCCGATTTGGAGGAGAAATAGAGCAGGTTTTCCAACCCGTTGAGTTCTTCCTCAATGGGGGAAGCCAGCGTTTCCATCACCACCTGGGCGCTGGCGCCCGTATAGGTAGCCTGCACGTTGATGCTGGTGGGCGCGATTTCCGGATACTCCGCAATGGGGAGCTGGTTCAGGCAGATGCCGCCCGCCAGCATCATCAGGATAGCGATGACGATGGCGAATTTGGGGCGTTTGATAAACAGGTCCGCAATCATGGGTAGCTCAGTTTTGAACGGAATATACCGGATTCACCTTGGCGCCGGGACGCACCTTGTGCATGCCGTCGATGATGACGACTTCCCCTTCCTTGACGCCGGAACTGAAACACTGTTCATTATTGACCGTGTTGCCCAGCGTAACGTCCCGACGTTCCACGACGCCCTGGTCGTTGACGATGTAAACGTAGCTCTTGTAGGCATCGTGCATCACGGAGGAAATGTTGGCCGCCGGGAAGCGGTCCACATTTTTCTTGGAAAGATTAACCGTGACTACGCCGCCGGGCGTCAGCACGTCTTCCGGATTGGGGAATTTTGCCCAGACGTTCAGGGTGTCCGTGGTCGTCTGGACGGTATTGTCCGTCATGAAAATCCTGCCCGGCTGGTCGTATGCCTTGCCGTTGGCGAGGTTGACGGACACAAGAGCGTCTTTCTTCATATTTTCCTGGGTGCCGAACAGGGAAAGGAAATCGCGTTCACTGATAGGGAACTTCACGTACACTTCATCGATGCCTGTAATGGTCACCAGGGAACCGGAGGTGGGGGTAATGTAATTGCCCGTGGAAAAAGTGACGCGGCCTGTGCGGCCCGTGATGGGTGCCGTGAGCCTGGTATAGTTAAGATCGTCCTTCGCTACCGTAATGGCGGCGTTTGCGGACTGGATTTCCGCTTCCAGGGCATGCATGGTGCTCTTGGCGTTTTCCACCGTGTCCATGGAGACGGATTTGGAGGCCAGCAGCCTGTTATAGCGTTCAAAACTGTTTTTTGCGTAAAGCAGTTTGGCTTCAAGCTGGGCCTTTTTGGCTATCGCTTCCTCCACAGCCGCCCTGTAGCGCGTATCCTCAATTTCGAACAGGAGATCCCCCTTCTTCACGACTTTTCCTTCCCGGAAACGGGTGGCTACGATGTTGCCGGAGACGCGGGGCTGCACAGTCACCCGGTCAATGGCTTCCACCTGGCCGATGTACTTCTTGTTCACCGCACTGTCAATAGCGGCGGCTTTCTGGACGAGTACGGTACTGGGTTTGGCTGCAACCCCTCCCGGCGTTCCCTGGGAATAACCCGGAACAAACAGGGAAAAAAGCAGGCCGGAGCCGGCCAGCAGACGGAGGGGCGCCTTCCGATGATGCGTGTGTTTTTTCATATGGTATTATTTACTGTAAACGTGATTGTAAAGGGTATCCACAATACGGCAGAAATTCTCCTTGTCCTCTTGCGACAGAGTGTTGAACAGGGTATCCAGTTTTTCCTTCATGCCGTTGAAAAGCATTTGGAACCTGGATTCGCCTTCCTCGGAAAGGCGGATGCACAGGGAACGCCTGTCGCGGGGATTCTCCTTGCGGTCGAACAGGCCTTTCTTCACCATGCTGTCCACCAGCAGGGAGGTGGAGGGAATGCTCATGCGGAGATAATAGGCAAGCTCTTTCAGGGGAATGCCTTCTTGGCGGTTGGTCATCAGGTGGTTCAGGGCACCCAGGGCGTTCATCTGCCGGACGGAAAGCCCCATGATTTTCTGGTAATGGCTCTGATCCACCTCATTCAGGTTATCCCTTTTGAACTGGTGGAGGATCGTCTCGAATTTGTGAACGGAGGCTGTGATATCCGCGGCAGTCTGAAGCATGAGGGTGTTATGTCAAAACCGGTTAATTGTTGTCAAACTAAAACAAATAAAGTTGAGAAGTTATTGCTGTATTGAAATAAATCGGGTAACTGAAAAGTTACGGTTTCTTCACCGTACAAACCGCCGGCGGTTGCAGAAGTTGCAAAAAAAGTCTTTTTTTCTTGTCACCGGGGTATAAAGGCGTGTATAAGCTTCCACGTCCCCGCCATCAGGCAGGGACGGCATCCAAGGTTATGGAGCGGTAGCTCAGTTCGGTTAGAGCGCCAGCCTGTCACGCTGGAGGTCGCGGGTTCGAGCCCCGTCCGCTTCGCCACCTTGTTCAGAAGAAACAGCCGCCTCCAAGCGGCTTTTTTGTGCCCGGATTGCTGCTGTTCCCGTATTCCGCTTGCTGTTTCAGGAAAATCGTCCGGGATGGCCCCTGCTTCTGAGGCATGGGGGTGGAATTTGCTTTTTACTCCGCTGACGATGCGTTTTCCGGAATTTGACTTTATCTCAACAGCGCGAAATGTACCGCGTCCCTTCCGGTTTGCGGGAAAATGACTGTTTTTCCTTCCCGTTGGAGAACTGCTTTCCTGCAGGGCGGGGGAGCGTGCTTGATTTAGGAGCAATTTTCCCTCATGATGTCAGCATGATTCTGGAACTGCACTCCCCGCTGGACATGCATCTTCACCTGAGGGACGGCGATATGCTGAAGCTGGTCGCCCCGTTAAGTTCCGCCTCTTTTGCCGGAGCGGTCATCATGCCCAACCTGGTGCCTCCGGTGGCTGATGCGGATGCGGTACAGGCTTACCGGCAGCGGGTGCTGGACGCTTGCGGAGACGATGTGTTCCAGCCGTACATGACGGCATTTTTCCGTTCCTATTCCGAGAAGGAATTGTCCCGGCTCAAGGAACTGGTGTTCGGCATCAAGCTGTACCCGGCAGGGGCCACCACGAACAGCGAGGGCGGAGTGAAGGCCATGAAGGATGCGGAAGCTACCCTGTCCATCATGCAGGAAATGGATATTCCTTTGCTGGTGCATGGCGAAAGCCACGGCTTCGTGATGGACCGGGAGGCCGAATTCCTGGATGTTTACCGTGATTTGGCCACGCGCTTCCCCCGGCTTACTATCTGCATGGAACATATTACCACGGCCGCCGCCGTGCAGCTGCTGGACGAATTTGAAAACCTGGCCGCCACGGTAACCCTCCAGCATCTTCTCATTACTTTAGACGATGTGGCCGGAGGCATGCTGAGGCCGCATCTGTTCTGCAAGCCGATCGCCAAAAGGCCGGAAGACCGGGAAGCCCTGTTGCAGGCTGCCCTTTCCGGGCATCCCCGTCTCATGTTCGGCAGTGACTCCGCCCCCCATCCCATCCATGCCAAGGAAGCGTGCGGATGCGCCGCCGGCGTATTTACCGCCCCCATCGCCCTTCCTCGTCTGGCGGCCCTGTTTGACGAACACGGAGCCCTGGACCGGTTGCAGGGCTTCGTTTCCAGTCATGCCTGCGCTTTGTACGGGTTGAATCCGCCTGCCAGGACGGTCCGTCTGCAGCGGCGTGAAATGCTGGTGCCAGACGCTTATGAAGGGCATGGACAGAAAGTGGTGCCGATGGATGCCGGATGCACCATTCCCTGGAGAGTGATGTGAGGGGCTTTTCCAGGGGAAGATGACAGAAAGCAATTTAAGGGAGCTGTCTTTATACTGGATATTCCGGGCGATCTCACTACAATCCCTGCCCATGGATCGGATTCGCGTTTATACGGGTGGAGTGGCTTCCTGTAATGGTTACCTCTTCAAAACGAGGGATAACACTTACGTGGCTGTGGATGCTCCGTCCGGTTTCGCGGACTGGATCTATTCCAAAAAGCCCGATATTATCATCACGGACCTTCTCATTACCCACCAGCATTTTGACCATGTGGAGGACGCCTGCCGCATGCGCCAGATTTTCGACTGCCGCATTCATGCCGGGCAGCCCTACAATGAAAGCCTGACGCTGGAAAAAATGGCCCGCGACGCCTGGGGGCTTCCCCTCAATGTTCAGCCGTTTGTGGTGGATGAAATACTTACTCCGGACATTCACACGGCGAACTGGGGCGGTCTGTTGTGGCATCTCCACCAGGTGCCCGGCCATTCTCCGGACAGCATTGTTTACGATTTGCCGGATGAAGGAATCATGTTTACTGGTGACGTCATTTTTGCCGGCTCCATCGGGCGGACGGACCTCCCGGGGGGGAACCTGCGCCTGCTGAAACAGGGCATTGAAAAGAAAGTGCTCAACCAGCCCGCCACGACCATGATTTTCCCAGGACACGGGCCTTATACCACCGTAAAGAACGAACTGCTGACCAATCCGTTCATCTCCTGACCGCGGTTCCTGCGCCGCTGTGCGGAATCGTGTTCTACTCTTTAGCAAGCATACAAGATCAATGTTATTTTCAGAATTAGGTTTATCGGAACCCGTCTTGAAGGCGGTGGAGAAATGCGGTTATGAACATCCCACCCCCATTCAGGAGCAGGCCATTCCCGTCATTCTGGAAGGCAGGGACCTCATTGGGGCCTCACAGACGGGAACGGGAAAAACCGCCGCTTTTGCCCTCCCTCTGCTGACGAAACTTCAACCCATCGGCAAACCTCAGATACTGGTGCTGGAACCCACCCGTGAACTGGCCGACCAGGTGGCGGAAGCCTTTGCCGAATACGGTGAATTTACCGGATTGAAAGTAGCGTTGCTGTACGGCGGAGTGGGATACGGAAAGCAGACGGAAGACCTGAAAAAAGGAGCGGACATCGTTGTGGCCACCCCCGGCCGTCTGGTGGACCACTTCTACCGCTGCACCATGCGCTTCGGTGAAGTCAAGGCCCTGGTTCTGGATGAAGTGGACCGAATGCTGGACATGGGGTTCCTGCCCATTGTCCGTAAAATCGTCAACCTCTGTCCGTGGGAAGGAAGGCAAACCCTCTTCTTCTCCGCCACCATGCCTCCGGTCATCGCGGGATTTGCCAAATGGTGCCTGACGGACCCTGCGGAAGTTACCATCGCCCGGCGTGAAGTGGCCGCCACCATCAGCCATGCCTTTTATCCGGTAGCTCTGGACCAGCGGGATGAACTGCTGTTGGCCCTGCTCAAGGGGACGGACTTCCGTTCCGTCATGATTTTCACCCGCACCCGCAAGGAGGCGGATGCGGTATGCGGCATGCTCAAGCATCATGGCTACCGCGGGGAAGTGGCCGTCATGCACTCCGACATTCCCCAGAAGGAACGCATGGAGGCGCTTAAGGGATTCAAGAGCGGAAAATACGATATTCTGGTGGCTACGGATGTGGCGGCGCGCGGCATTGACATCAGCGGCGTGACCCACGTCATCAATTACCGCGTTCCGGAAAACGCGGAAGACTATGTGCACCGCATCGGCCGTACCGGTCGCGCGGAAGCTTCCGGGGATGCGTTCACGATCATGACGGCGGATGAGCTGGACTTTGCTGCGGCTGTGGAAAATTTCATCGGGAAACCCATTGAACGCAAAAAACTGGACGGGTTCAACTACACGTACACCGCCCTGTTGGAAGACAAGCCCGTCAAATCCGTCCGCAAGCCCAAACCCGCAGTTCCCAAGCGCCGCAGGCGCTAAGAAGGGGGAAACATGATGTTTCTCTCTGATGGAATGAAAATCATCCCATGCGCATTCTTGCCATAGACCCGGCCATCCGCAACACGGGTTATGCCGTGGTGGAGGGAGATTACCGGCGCGCGCGCGCCCTGGACTATGGAACGCTTACCATTCCCCGGAGCGTGTCCCAGTCCGGCTGCCTGCTTGCCATCAAGCAGCATTTGGGCAATCTCATTGACAAATGGAACCCGGATGAAATGGCGGTGGAGCGCATCATCTATGTCCAGTCTCATCAGACGGCCATCACGATGGGGGCGGCTAAGGCGGCCGTGGTCATTGCCGCGGCGGAAGCCGGGCTGCGTATTATGGAATATTCCCCCAAAAGCGTGAAGCTTTCCGTCGTAGGGCGCGGGGCCGCTCAAAAAACGCAGGTCGCCTTCATGGTGCGGGCTCTTTTGGAACTCCGGGAAACGCCGGAATCCGATGCCGCCGACGCTCTGGCGATCGGCCTCACCCACCTCTTCTCTGCGGACCCTTTGAAGGCCCACATGATGGAGAGGAAATACATTTAGCAGTGATGAGAGATGAGCGTAAAAACCGCACTTGCAGCCCGCGAATTGAAATTTGACTGCCCGGCGCTGTTCTCTAATCACTGATTCAAGCCGTCAGGGCCTGAACGTCCTCCCTTTCCCGTCCTGCCATGCCTTGAGCAGGGAAGCATACATTTTATTGAGCTGTTCCAGGGTAGCTACACGGAATTCCACGGTATTCGTATTCGGGTAAGCTTTCGCAACGGTTGTATCCGGGTCAATGCTGCCTCCCGTTGCCCGGTTGACGGCGCCGTCCCCAAGCTCCTTCGCACGGTCAGTCACATTCCTGATGGCGTTGATACCGGAATTTTGACCCAGCGTTTCCAGATAATAAAACTTGGTGGGCGTATTACCCAGGGTAATCAGCGTTACTTCATACACCATGCAGGTATTGTCCAGAATATACTTGTGCTGCGCCACCGCTACAATCCGGCTGAGATGCACCACATACTGTCCCTCCGGAAAATTGCCTATCCAGAACTGGCTCTGGTTGTAGTCATCCGTGGACGGGACGGCGGCTCCTTTCTTGGACTGGGCGGAAAGAGGTGCGGCTGCACAAACAAATAGAGCTAAAACAGAAAGGAAGAATCGTTTCATGCTTTCTATTTAATATCAGCTCTTACTGTATGGGAAGGAAAAATCGTTGAATGTTTGCGGGGGAGAACATGTCTGTCCATCGATAAATGTCGTCCCCTTTTTCAGTTGCTCCCTTGCGCCGGAATACATGACTGTTTGAATAATATTTACTGGCACAGTTCATGATGTTGATAAAAAATGCCACTACTCCTGTTTACGGATGAAAAACCTGAAACGTACGTAAACAGGTAATGGAATCAGGGTGTTATGGCATGGAAATTTCCATGGAACTTATCCATGCATCCGAGCAATTCCCTGAATTTATCCGTATTGCCTTCAATTTTAATCATGCCTTTGTCCAGAGCTGTCTTTAAGGGCATTGCCCGCATGGCGACCAGGGCGAAGTGGAGCCTGTCTCCGGTGATGACTGCGTCGGGATGTTTGACCAGTTTTCCTTCGCGGTACATCAGCACTTCGTTTTCAATCCAGAAGCCGTATGATCTTCCGTTTTGGGCAATCCAGTTGAAAGCCAGTTTTTTCCCTTTGGATTTCTCATTATTCAGGCTGACGCCCAAATAGTCGAACAGCAGTTCCGGAGTCAGGGCATATAAAGTGTCCGTCAACGTGAGTTCGCGGGAGTTTTTAAGCAGCCCGATTCCCGGTTCTCCGGCATTGACGAGAAGTTCATCGTTCCGGAATACGGATTCCGTTTGATAACCGAATTGTTTCAACATATTTCTTACCAGATTCCTTATGTTTCCTCTTTTTAGATGGGCAGACATAACGTGCCTTAATGTCCCGGCGTCTTGACGATAGTCCTTTTGCCCGGTGATTTCCGGAGGGCTATTCCTGATTCTGCCGCTTTCCGGAATCGGATTGATTATTCCCTCAATTTCTGCGGGGGAATACCCTTTGCTAACCAGGTTCAATATCCGGTCATGCATGTATTTGCAGTTGCGGCATTCCCTGGCCAGGAACCGTTTGATATTTTCTTTTCCTATTCTGGGCCAATGGTGTTGTGAGAATAAAATCTCTATTTTGTCTTCATAACGCTGAATGGCTTGATCAAGGGCTTTCCACCTGTTTTTTGCGTCCCTTATTTTTGATACTCCCAGAGTGCAGATATCATGTATGGCGCTTGCCGTGTCCTCTCCATAAAAAAGCGCCTTGAATTGGGGAAAATACATCAGTGCGGCAGAAGAGGCTCCCATTCCGGGAACCGCCATGAATTCCATTTCTATGCCGTCTATGTCCAGCCCGGATGCCGTTCTTTTGGTACTGGCAAAATAGTTGGTATGTGGATGTGCATCTACAACAGCCTTGATTGGCCGTTTTCCCGCCTTCCGGTAGTAGAGGTCAAGACTCTCGGCCATGGTTTCTTTCGGGACGAAAGGGGCAATGATCATGATGCCTTCCCGTCCTTCAATAATAGTTATGTTCGGAAAACCTCCGCCGTGAATCTGGTAAATTCCTTTTGTGACTTCGGACAGCGAGTTTTTAACATTGGGACGGGAAATGCTCCACGTACCCGGTTTGTCCCCGGGGCCTTGTTCCGCATCTTGAATGCCTTGACGGTCATTTTGATTCGCATCGTAAACTCCGGGAGATTTTTTGTTGTCTTCAACGGGATGCCTTAGCACCTTTTTGGATTGTTTTGCCATACCGACGCCTGTACCGCCCCATGCAAATATTGCCAGAAGCGTGGCTGTCAAATAGTTCATTTTTGTTTTCATGATCGGAGTTTTATTAACGGAACGCGTGAAAAGTAAAAGGAAGGCCGGTTCCCATATTTTACTTTGCAGGAACAATAGACTTGCCAATAAAGAACAATGTTCGAAAAATGGCAGTATGTTAATATCTGATTACTAAAGTTTTTAGCTGATTGGCCGGAATTCCCGTAGCAAACGGGAAGTTTTTCGTTTTTTTATACCGCTTATTCTTCTGGTGGAAAGGGGTTGGTATTCGGAGTGCCTTGAAGTAGAGGGGAAAAATCTGTAAAAGGATTTTTTGCCCGTTTTCAACGGGGTTATGGAAAGAACATGGCTGGAAATGCGGAAAAGGTTATGTTAATGAACAGGGCATGGAAAGATTGTATCGTCCGAATGTTGCGGGGATGATGGTTCGGCAGGACGGGAAATTGTTGATTTGCGAGCGTTCCGGGCAGAAAGGGGCCTGGCAGTTTCCCCAGGGAGGAATTGATCCGGGGGAAACGGCTTTGGAAGCCGTGCGGCGCGAGATTGGAGAGGAAGTGGGGTTTTTACCGTCCCAGTATGATATTGTGGAATCCCGGAGGGGGTATCGTTACGATTATCCGCCGGAGGTGCTGGAGTATGTCCGTGAAAAGCGGCGGCAGCCTTTTGTTGGGCAGGAGCAGGAGTACTTCCTGTGCCGGCTGCATGCGGACGCTACGGAACCCGTCCTGGATGACCGGGAGTTTTGCGACTACAAGTGGATAGCCCCAGCCGAATTTAAGCTGGAGTGGCTGCCGGAGTTTAAAAAGAAAGTTTACGCCAGGGTGCTGGAAGATTTCTTTAATGTCCGGGCGCGGGATAAGTGAAGTGGCTCAGCAGGTCATGTGCGGCGGAAACGGGGTCCATTTTGTCCCCCGCCACCATGTTTTCCAGAATGGGCATGCGGGACGCTACGGCGGGGTGCTGTTCAAAAGCGGTGAGCAGCGCTTCATGCACCAGGGACTGGACCCATGAAAGGGACTGGCTCCGGCGGCGGCTGTACCAGAATCCGGATTCCTTCATGCTGTCCCGGAAGCGGAAGAGCGTTTCTTCAATGGTGTCCAGGCCGCGTCCTTCCAGGGAGGAGCAGGTGAGGACGGAGGGCGTCCAGCCGGGAGTGGGGCTTTGCAGGTAGTGGAGTACCATTTTCAGTTCCTGGCAGTGGGCTGCGGCGCGCTGGCGGTTGTCGCCGTCATCCTTGGTAACTACCAGAATATCCGCCAGTTCCATGATGCCCCGCTTGATGCCCTGGAGATCGTCTCCGGCGCCGGTGATGAGCAGGAGCATGAAAATGTCCACCATGGAGCGCACCGTAGTTTCCGACTGGCCGACCCCCACGGTTTCAATGAGAATAATGTCAAAGCCCGCGGCTTCGCATGCAATCATGGTTTCACGCGTTTTCCGGGCTACGCCTCCCAAAGAGCCGCCGGAGGGGGAAGGGCGGATGAAGGCGTTTTCTTCTCCGGAGAGTTCCTCCATGCGTGTTTTGTCTCCCATAATGGAACCGCGGGAGACTGAAGAAGACGGGTCAATAGCCAGCACGGCCACCTTGAACCCTTTTTTGCACAGGTAAGTGCCGAAGGCTTCAATGAAAGAGGATTTCCCGGCGCCCGGAACGCCCGTAATGCCGATGCGGACGGCGTTGCCAGAATGGGGCAAGAGCCTGGAGATGAGGGCGCGGGAAGATTCCTGGTCCCGGACGGCATTGCTTTCTATCAGTGTAATGGCCCTTCCCAGCAGGGCGCGGTTTCCGGCCAGTACTCCCTGGGCCAGTTCTTCTACGGAAGGGCGGTGCGGACGTGCAAATTTGATGTTGCTCATGGAAAAAGAGAGGGCGGATTATTTGAAAGGCGGTTCGTTTTCTTTGGTGCGCTCCATATCATAATTGAAGCGTTTGAGGATGAATTGACGGTGGTCGGCCAGCTTGCGCCGGAAGTTTTCCCAGGAGCGCGCGCTCATCGGTGACCAGCCGGCTTCCGCAATGGCGCAGGCACGCGGATAGGCGCGGTAGAGAATGTGGTTCAGGGAAGGGAGATGTTCTCCCCACACGGTGCCCTGAACGCCGATGATATGGTTTGTTTCCTTTTCTGGTCTGCCGTAGGCGGGGTCCAGCCTGTAGCTTTGCTCCAGCGTGGTGGTGGGCATCCATCCCCGGTTGTTTTGCCCTGGAAGTTGCGGATAGTCCAGGTAGCAGTGTTCCCCGGCAGCAATGATCAGGGAGAGCCCCTGCTTTTTCGTCTCCGTGATGGTGGATGGAGTCAGTCCCATGCGCCAGGTGAAGACGGTGTCTCCTTTGTTGTAGATGTTGGCCCTGGCCCACGGCTTTTCATACCATAGTTGGATGCGCTTGCCGTGAACAGCCAGCATGGAGGACATTTTTTTGATGAATTCCTTCAATTCCTCGTGGACGTCCTTCATGCCTTTTTGCTCCCGGTACTGGATGCTGAGGGGGCATTTGGCCCAGGTTTTTTCCAGGGGTGCTTCATCCCCGCCCAGATGGACGATGCCGGACGGAAAAATATCTTTGAGTTCTTTGAAAACAGCGGCATAAAATTTCCAGACTTCCGGTTTGTGCGGGCAGATGAGGTGGAGGGTGACACCTTCATCGGTCTTCACTTTCGTATCCGGGTTCGGGAAGCAGAAGAATTCAGGGTAGGCTGCCGCCAGGGCCTGGTTGTGGCCCGGCACGTCTATTTCAGGGATGACCTCAATGCCGCGCGCTGCGCAGTACGCCACCAGCTCCTTCAGTTCCTGTTTGGTGTACATCCCTTCGTGGGGAATTCCGTTGCGCATGCTTTCTTTCCGTTTGGAGGAGATGCTTTTCAATTTGGGGTAGCCGGGCACCGGAAGACGCCACCCTTGGTCGTCCGTCAAGTGGATCTGGAGCTTGTTGAATTTGTAATAGGCCATCATATCCACAAATTTTTTCAGATCGGCCGCGGGGATGAAATGCCGCGCGGGATCCACCATGAGGCCGCGCCACGGATAGCGCGGCTTGTCCGTGATGACGCCGCAGGGGATGCCCTCCGGCTGCTCCGCCAGCTGGTCCCGGAGCTGGCGGAGGGTTGCCAGCCCGTAAATTCTGCCCTCCCTTCCTCCGGAAGCAAGGTGCGCCCCCTGTGGGGTGACTGTGAGCCGGTAGGCGTCCGTTTCCAGGGACGGAGCCTCCTGGTCGGAAAGAAGTTTCAAGGTTCTGGTACTGTTGTGCTGCAGTTCCGTTTTTTCCGGTTCAGGGATAACGCTGTATTTGTCCGTTGCGGCGGCACATGCCATGTGGGCGGGAAAAATGGCGCAGGCTAGGATGAGAGGCAGTTTAAACATCATGAAGAACTATTTCGGAAAAGATTATACCATGGTAAGGGATGCGTGATAAGGAAAAACGGTGAAATTACTTGTTGTTTTCCCAGCGGAAGGCCGGTTCATTCCCCTGAGTGCGCTTCATATCATAATTGAAGCGTTTGAGGATGAATTGACGGTGGTCGGCCAGCTTGCGCCGGAAGTTTTCCCAGGAGCGCACGCTCATCGGTGACCAGCCGGCTTCCGCAATGGCGCAGGCGCGGGGATAGGCGCGGTAAAGCAGGTGGTCCAGGTCCGGCAGGCGTTCCGCCCATACGGGGGCATGCACGCCCCGGATATGGCCTGCCTCTTTCTCCGGTTTTCCAAAAGCGGGATCCAGTTCATAACATTTTTGCAGGGTGGTGGTTTTCATCCATCCCCAGTTGCGCTGCCCCTGAATCTGGGGAAAATCCAGGTAACAGTATTCGTTGGAGGCCATAATCAGGTTCAATCCCGCCTTTTTCGTCTTTTCAATGGACTGGAGGGCCTGGTCTTGCCGCCATGCGTAAACCGTTTCCCCCGGATGGTAAATGCCGGCGTTCCCCTCATACCAGAATTGCGGCGTTTGTCCGTTTTTGGCAAGCAGAGCTGTCGTTTTCGCAAAAAAGGCTCTCATTTGTTCCTGTTCGTCCTTCATGCCTGCTTTAGTCCGGGCTTTCCGGCACAGAGGGCATTTTTCCCAGAGTTCCGTGGGGGCCTCATCCCCGCCCAGATGGACGATGCCGGACGGGAAAATATCCTTGAGTTCCTTGAAAACAGCGGCATAAAATTTCCAGACTTCCGGCTTCTGGGGACAGACCAGTTCTTTGCTGTTTCCCGCTGTCGTCCGCACGTTCATGTCCGGTTTGGGAAAGCAGAAAAATTCCGGGTAGGCGGCATGAAGCGCCTGGTTGTGGCCCGGCACGTCTATTTCAGGGATGACCTCAATGCCGCGCGCTGCGCAGTACGCCACCAGCTCCTTCAGTTCCTGTTTGGTGTATATTCCTTCGTGGGGGATTCCGTCTTCGAAGCTTTCCTCCCGCCTGGATGCAATGCTTTTCAATTTGGGGTAGCCGGGCACGGGCAGCCTCCAGCCTTGGTTGTCCGTCAGATGCAGGTGCAGCCTGTTGAATTTGTAGTAGGCCATGAGATCCACGAATTTTTCCAGGTCCTTGATGGGGATAAAATGCCGCGCGGGATCCACCATGAGGCCGCGCCACGGATAGCGCGGCTTGTCCGTGATGACGCCGCAGGGGATGCCCTCCGGCTGCTCCGCCAGCTGGTCCCGGAGCTGGCGGAGGGTTGCCAGCCCGTAAATTCTGCCCTCCCTTCCTCCGGAAGCAAGGTGCGCCCCCTGCGGGGTGACTGTGAGCCGGTAGGCGTCCGTTCCCAGGGACGGAGCCTCCTGGTCGGAAAGAAGCTGTAAAGTTTTAGCTGTTTTTTGCTTGAGTTCCGTTCTGGACGGCTCAGGGATAATGCTGTATTGGGCTGTTGCCTCTGCCGGAGGGGAGAAGGAGAGCAGAATGCCGCCGAGAATGGATAAGGGACGTGCCATATTTCCAATATAAACGGGGAGGAAACAGGTTCTGTCAAAGAATCATCTTTTGCTTCCAGATTTTTTGCCGTCTCCTTGTTGCCCGGCGCGGAGCCGGTAATAGAAAAAAATAAAAGGCCGCCTCCGGAGAGACGGCCTTTTTATTAGAAGTGGTAGCCCTATGAGGACTCGAACCCCAAAATACGGAACCAGAATCCGCTGTGTTACCGATTACACTATAGGGCTATGTAACGGGCGCTTTTGCAGCGCGGGCGCATTAAAGCGGAAGAGGCTGTTTTTTGCAAGTTTTTTTTTACTCAAAGATATGTTTTGATTGGAAAAAGGCTGTACAGGAAAGCGGCAGGCTGTTTTTTCCGGAATTATCCGGCCAGGCTTTTAAAGTATGCCTGTACGTGCTCCTCTGTGATTTGCTGGCGGTGCGCCTGTTCATGCCTGCCCTGGGATTGCTTCCATGGGGAGGACGGGGCGGTGTTGATGCGTCCGAGCTGCTGGGCCGTATATTTGCCATAGACGTTCCAGATATGCTCCAGAAAAGGAATAATGTCCGTTTCCTCCTCCAAAGGGGGCTGGCGGCGGCTGGGATGTTCTATGGAAGAGTAGGGCGGCTGATCCTTGTATTCATGATAAATGGAAGGGAGTACCGGACCGGAAGGCCAGGCTTCCACCCGTTCATTGATCAGGAAACCGCCAGTCCGGTGCAGATGCCACCAGTCCGCCAGAATGACCAGATGGTTCAGTTTGACGGGCGTCAGGACGAGTCCCTTGGCGTTCGCCTGCTGAATGAACCAGTTGCAGAGTTTTTGCGTGGTAGTGGAGTTTGCCATGCTGAAATGGGTTGCCTCCATTATAAAAGGCCGCAGGTATTTCTCAACACTAAATCCGCTTGCAGTTCCAGCGCTCTGGCGGTCGGGATAGGCAAATGGCTGTGCGGGATTCGGTAGGTCCCCGGCATGCTGCTTCCTGCTCCGCAGGCGGAATGCCTGAAAATATGGCGCAGGTTGTTCTAGCGGGGGAGGGAGCCGGAGATTCCCCTCTCCCGGGCAGCTGATGGTAATGTACTTCCCCCTCCGGAGATTTCCGGGTCAGGCCGTGTGCATGGCAGCGGAGTTGCTTTCCTGGGAAAATAAGACTGTCAAAGGGAAAGAAAGCGCGCCCTGCGGACAACGTCTTCCGGAGAAAGGGCGTAAAGGCTGTCCAGCAATGATACGGCAAAGGAACCGGGGAAGGGGCTTTGTTCAAAGGCCATTTCTCCGGCAATGCCCATGAGTACGGCCGTGGAAACGGCCGCCTGCAAGGGGGTGGGGGAGACGGCGGCACAGGCGGCGGACAGTGCTCCCATGGAACAGCCCACGCCCGTGACCCGGGACATCATGGCGTGTCCGTTTTCCGTGGCGGTTACCTGGCGGCCGTCCGTGGAATAATCCGTACGCCCTGTAACGAGCACGGCCGCCCCTGTGTGCAGGGCCAGTTCCCTGGCCGCATGCAGGGCGTCTGCGCTGGAGCTGGTGCTTTCCGGCCCTTTCGTGACGGAGGAATAGCCGGCCAGGGCCATGATTTCAGAAGCGTTTCCGCGGATGATGCGGGGGGATTGTTCCTTCAATTGCCCCGCCAGCCGCGTGCGCAGGGAAAGAGCCCCTACGGCCACAGGATCCAGCACCCAGGGGATATTCAGCCTATTGGCTTCCCGCACCGCTGTTTGCATGGCGGCTCCCTGTTCGCGCGTCACGGTGCCCAGGTTGACCAGCAGGGCGCCTGTTCCGCTGCGGAGCATGTCCGCCGCTTCTTCCGCGTCGTTGAGCATGGCGGGGACGGCGCCTATGGCCAGCAGGAGATTGGCCGTCAGGGGCTGGACGACGGAATTGGTCAGGGAGAGAACCAGCGGGGCCGTTTCCCGGATTTTTTCCAGATCGGCGGCAACGGCTTGAACAAGGTCTGTCGGTGAAAGCATGGCGTAAAAAAGTGCTTGATTGTCCGGTGTTTCCTGCGGTTCGTCCGTCAGGCAAGAGCCCGTGCGGCGGCTTCCGGATTCTCCGCTCCGCAAATGGCGGAGACAACGGCAATTCCGGAGGCGGTTCCCGTGGCGCGCACTTGCCGGGCCCGTTCCGCGTCCAGGCCGCCGATGGCGACAACAGGCAGGGGAGATTGGGAAGCCAGAGCGGCGAAGCCTTCCACGCTCAGCACGGGAGGGGCGTTCAGTTTGGAAATGGTGGGAAAGACGGGGCCCATGCCCAGGTAGTCCACCAGGGATGCATCCACGGCGCGGAGCTGTTCCTTATTGGAGACGGACAGTCCCAGGATTTTATCCGGGCCGATCATGGCTCTGACGGAGGGAACCGGAAGATCCCTCTGGCCGATGTGGACGCCGTCTGCTTCCAGCGCCAGAGCCAGGTCAATGCGGTTGTTGACGATGAAGGGAATACCGCGGGAGGCCAGGAAATCCCGTATGGGCAAAGCTTCCCGGTAACAGGTTCCCGCATCCGGATTGGTGGAGCGGTACTGCACCATGGTAACTCCTCCGTCCGCCGCTTTCCGGACGGTTTCCAGAAGGCTGTAGCGGCATTTGGACGCTTCATCCGTGACCAGGTAGAGATGGAGATTGAATTTTTTCATGGCAGGGAATGGAAGGAATCAGTCCGTAAACAGAGGGGTGGAAAGATAGCGGTCTCCCGTGTCCGGCAGCAGGACAACGATGGTCTTGCCTTCATTCTCCGGGCGCCGCGCCACCTGTGTGGCGGCCCAGAGAGCAGCGCCAGAGGAAATGCCCGTCAGCACGCCGTCCGTGCGCGCCAGTTCCTTCCCTGTGGAGAAAGCGTCTTCATTGGTGACGGTGATGACTTCATCGTACACGGAGGTGTCCAGCGTTTCCGGAACGAATCCCGCGCCAATGCCCTGAATCTTGTGGGGGCCGGCCATGCCCTGGGTCAGCACGGGGGATGAGAACGGCTCCACAGCCACGACCCGGATGCCCGGATTACGGGATTTAAGGTACTTGCCCACGCCTGTGATCGTTCCTCCGGTACCCACGCCCGCCACAAAAATATCCGCTTTGCCTTCTGTATCATTCCAGATTTCCGGGCCTGTGGTGCGGAAATGAGCTTCCGGGTTGGCCGGGTTGGCGAACTGGCCGGGGATAAAGCTGTTGGGCAGTCCCGCGGCCAGTTCCTCCGCCTTGGCGATGGCTCCTTTCATGCCCAGCGCGCCGTCCGTCAGCACCAGTTCCGCGCCGTAGGCTTTCAGGAGGTTGCGGCGTTCCACGCTCATCGTCTCCGGCATGGTCAGTATAATCCGGTACCCGCGTGAAGCGGCCACCGCCGCCAGGCCGATGCCCGTGTTTCCGCTGGTGGGCTCAATGATGACGGAATCCGGCTTCAGCTCTCCGGCGGCTTCCGCCGCGTCAATCATGGCCTGGGCAATGCGGTCTTTCACGCTGCCGGCGGGGTTCAGGTATTCCAGCTTGGCCAGGATGGTGGCGTTCAGGCCGTTCCTGCGTTCGTAATTGGTCAGTTCCAGCAACGGGGTGCCGCCGATCAGTTCCGTAATGTTTTTGTAAATTTTCATGGCTTGTAGGCAAAGAGCGTTGCTGCCGTCAAATCGTTAGAGAATGGCGCGGAAGCCTTGTTCCAAATCTTCCAGAATATCGTCGATATGTTCCGTCCCGATGGAGAGTCGCACGGTGGATGGCGTAATGCCCCCCGCCTTCAGTTCTTCCTCCGTCATCTGGGAGTGGGTGGTGGAGGCAGGGTGAATCACCAGGGACTTGACGTCCGCCACGTTCGCGAGCAGGGAGAATAGTTCCAGGCTTTCGCAGAACTTGCGAGCTTTTTCCGCGCCGCCCTTGATTTCAAAGGTGAAGATGGAGCCGCCCCCGTTCGGGTAATATCTCTTGTAAAGGTCGTGGTCCGGATGGTCCGGCAGGGAGGGGTGGTTCACTTTTTCCACCTGGGGATGGGAGGACAGATAGCCCGCTACGCGCAAAGCGTTCTGCACATGGCGTTCCACCCGCAGGGAAAGTGTTTCCAGCCCCTGGAGAAGCAGGAAGGAATTGAACGGGCTGATGGTGGCTCCCGTGTCCCGCAGCAGGGTGGCCCGGATTTTGACGATATAGGCCAGATTGCCGCATACCTCCGCGAACACGGCTCCGTGGTAATTGGGGTTGGGCTTGCTGATGCCTGGGAACTTGTCGTTCTGCGTCCAGTCGAATTTGCCGCCGTCCACAATCACGCCGCCCATCACCGTGCCGTGGCCGCCGATGAATTTGGTAGCGGAATGCACCACGATGTCCGCTCCGTGTTCCAAGGGGCGGAACAGGAAGGGCGTGGCAAACGTGCTGTCCACAATGAGCGGGATGCCGTGGGCGTGCGCCACTTCCGCCAGCGCTTCCATATCCACAATGTCGCAATTCGGGTTGCCCAGGCTTTCCACGTACAGGGCCTTGGTATTGTTCCGGATGGCCCTGGAAAAATTCTGAACGTCCCTCGCGTCCACGAAAGTGGTTTCTATGCCGGCATCCGCCAGCGTATTGGCGAAAAGATTGTACGTTCCGCCATATACGGTGGAGGAAGAAACAATGTGGTCCCCGGCCCGGGCGATGTTCTGGATGGCATACGTGACTGCGGCGGCCCCGGTGGATACGGCCAGCGCGGCCGCCCCTCCTTCCAGGGAGGCGATGCGTTGTTCAAAAACATCTGCGGTTGGGTTCATCAGGCGGTTATAAATATTGCCCGGCTCCGCCAGGGCAAAACGGGCCGCCGCCTGTTCCGAGTCTTTGAAGACATAGGAAGTGGTGGCGTAAATAGGTACGGCGCGCGCATCGGTGGCCGGGTCCGGACTTTCCTGACCCACGTGGATCTGGCGTGTTTCAAATCGATGGTTCTTGCTCATGTTTTTATATTCCTATCGGAAAACTAGGAAATGGATAACGAAAAGAAAAGACCATGTCAAGCTCCGGGTAAAAAAAACGGGACATGGGCCGGAATGGGAAAAGGTGGAGAAATGTTCAGGCCCGCGGCCGCTGCTTAAATGCCGGCTCCGTAGTCGCAGCCGATTTCCTTCTGCTGCTCGGCCAGATCTTCCAGCGTTACGCGGCGCAAATAATTCTCAATGACTTGCTGGAGCCCGCGCCAGAAAGGCAGCGTGGCGCATCCTGCCGCCCGCGGGCACGGATTTTCGTGGGGAGCCGTGCAGGAAATAGGCAGAAGGGAGCCTTCCGTCAGTTTCAGGATTTCTTCCGTGGTGTATTCGCGCGGATGTCTGGAAAGGCGGTATCCTCCCGCCTTTCCCCGGAAGCTCTGGACAAATCCCGCTTTCAGGAGGATGGCGATAATCTGTTCCAGATAACGTACGGTAATGTCCTGCCTGGCGGAAATCTCCTTCAGGGAAACGTAGCCTTCGTTGCGGTGGTGGGCGAGATCAATCATCAGGCGCAATGCGTAACGTCCTCTGGTGGAAACCTTCATCATATCGGTTAAATAAACGATATTTCCGGATGCCCGTCAATAGGGAATGAAGGTTCCACGCGGAATGGCGGGCTTCTTCCCCGGTTGAAAGTCTAATAATTGTAATGGCGGGGAACCCGGGGGCCTATTCCGGTAAAAATTTCCCAGGAAATGGTGCCGGCCTTTTCAGCCAGTTCCGTCACGGGAATATTCGGCCCCATGATTTCTGCGGTCATGCCCGGTTCCGCGTGAGGCGCCCGGCTGACGTCCACGATGATCTGATCCATCGTCACGCGCCCGAGAAGGGGGCAGGAAACCCCGTCCACCATGACGCGGGCGCCCTTATGGGCCAGGGAACGCAGGTAGCCGTCCGCGTAGCCTATGCCCACGGTCGCCACCCTGGTGGGATGGTCCGTCACATAGGTGCCCCCGTAGGAAATGCCGTGGCCTTCCGGCAGCGTGCGCACCACCGTCAGGCGGGAAAAAAGAGCCATGGCCGGCCTTAATTGAGAGGCCCATGGGGAGTCAATGGGGGAAAACCCGTACAGCACCAGCCCGGGGCGGCACATGTTGTTGGAGGGGATTTCATAATCCAGGGAGGCGGCGCTGTTGGCCAGGTGGCAATACTTCAAGGGCAGTTTCTCCCGGATGCGGGCGGCCATCCGTTCAAAGAGGGCGATTTGCCTGAGCGTGATTTCCCGGTCCTCGTCCGCGCAGGGCAGGTGTGCTCCCAGGCCTTCCGGATGCAGGCTGTCCAGTTCTCCCAGGCGGGAAAGCAGTTCTTCAAGCTGGTCCGGCAGGAATCCTCCGCGGCCCATTCCCGTATCCACGGAAAGGTGGATGGGCAGCGTCTTTCCGTACAGCCGCGCCAGGGAATTGTAATGCTCTGCTTCCTCCATGGTGGAAATGAAGGAGCGCCAGCCGTTCAGCACGATTTCCTCCCGTTCCTCCGGGAACGCGGGGCCCAGGATGTAAGGGCGGGTGCGGCAGCCCGCCTGGCTGATGCGCCGGGCTTCCCCCACATTGGCCACCCCGAAGAAAGCGATGCCTTCCGAATCCAGCGTGCGGCAAACCTGTTCCAGCCCGTGGCCGTAGGCGCCTGCCTTCACGACGGGCATGTAATATTCCCCTTTGGCCGCCTGCTTGACGACATTCAGGTTATGGCGGATGGCCCCGAGGTCTATTTCGGCCCAGGCGCGGGGAGGGCTGGTTGCTGGCATGGTTGGAAAATGGCGGAAAGGTTGGAAAAAGAGGGGCGCCGGACGTTCCCGGCGCAGGGAATTGTCCGTCTTTGGCCGCGCAATTCCAGACGGATTTTTGTCAGTCTTTCGAACTTTCAGAAGGTGTAAAAACTGCCATGTGCTGAAACACATGGCAGTTTGATAAAAATGCTTTTGTTACCGGTGTGACTGGCTGGCAGTCAGGAAAATCGGTTTGCATTTCAAATTTTGTCTTGAATCCGTTGGGAATTAAAGTGATGTTCAGATGTTTTGTCAACTGTTTTTTTTCTGAATGGAATAATTTTTAAAATACTTGATGGAATGCAATATTAGCATATAATATGAATTAAAGCAGTTTTTTTGTGATGTCGCGTTCTCTCACTTTTTCGTTTGATATTGGTTATGCATCCATTGGATGGGCTGTCATTGCTTCCGCATCCCATGATGATGCGGATCCCTCGGTTTGCGGTTGCGGTACGGTTCTGTTTCCGAAAGATGATTGTCAGGCATTTAAAAGGCGTGAATACAGACGTTTGAGACGCAATATCCGCTCCCGGCGCGTTCGCATCGATCGTATCGGCAGATTGCTGGTTCAGGCGCAAATCATCACGCCGGAAATGAAAGAAACTTCCGGGCACCCCGCTCCCTTTTATTTGGCGTCAGAAGCGTTAAAAGGGCATCGAACTCTCGCCCCGATTGAGCTTTGGCATGTTCTCCGCTGGTATGCTCATAACAGAGGGTACGACAATAATGCCTCATGGTCTAACAGCCTTTCAGAAGATGGCGGGAACGGTGAGGATACCGAGAGAGTGAAGCATGCTCAAGATTTGATGGATAAACATGGGACGGCGACCATGGCGGAAACCATTTGCCGGGAGTTGAAACTGGAAGAAGGCAAAGCGGATGCTCCGATGGAGGTTTCAACGCCGGCTTATAAAAATCTCAATACCGCCTTTCCTCGCTTAATCGTGGAAAAGGAGGTACGGCGCATATTGGAGCTTTCCGCGCCTCTGATTCCTGGGCTGACTGCGGAGATCATAGAGTTGATTGCGCAGCATCATCCCCTGACAACGGAACAGCGCGGCGTGTTGCTTCAGTACGGGATAAAATTGGCTCGGCGTTATCGTGGAAGTCTTTTGTTCGGGCAGTTAATCCCCCGTTTTGATAACCGCATCATCAGCCGCTGCCCTGTCACGTGGGCGCAGGTGTATGAAGCTGAGTTGAAGAAAGGCAATTCTGAGCAAAGCGCCCGTGAACGGGCAGAAAAACTATCCAAGGTGCCCACGGCGAATTGCCCGGAATTTTATGAATACCGCATGGCCCGGATTTTATGCAATATCCGCGCAGACGGAGAACCTCTTTCTGCAGAGATACGCAGAGAATTGATGAATCAGGCCCGACAGGAAGGCAAGTTGACCAAAGCCTCTCTGGAGAAGGCTATTTCTTCCCGTCTGGGAAAGGAGACAGAGACTAATGTAAGCAACTATTTTACTTTGCATCCTGACAGTGAAGAGGCTCTTTACCTGAACCCTGCCGTGGAAGTTCTGCAAAGAAGCGGCATCGGGCAAATTCTTTCGCCGTCTGTGTATCGAATTGCCGCCAATCGCCTGCGTCGCGGGAAGTCCGTTACTCCAAACTATTTGTTGAATTTGCTTAAGTCTCGTGGGGAATCTGGCGAGGCGTTAGAAAAGAAAATAGAGAAAGAACGCCATCAACAGGCCAATCGAAAGAAAGCCAAGAAGACAGATCTGGATTATGCCGCCACGCCGTTAAAACCCAAATATGCGACGGGGCGTGCGCCGTATGCCCGCACCGTCTTGAAAAAAGTGGTGGAAGAAATTCTTGATGGAGAGGACCCGACGCGTCCTGCCCGGAGAGAAGCGCATCCGGATGGGGAACTGAAAGCGCATGACGGTTGCCTGTATTGCCTCCTTGATACGGATTCTTCCGTGAATCAGCACCAGAAAGAGCGCCGTCTTGATACGATGACCAACAACCACCTTGTGCGTCACCGTATGTTGATTCTGGATCGCTTGCTGAAGGATTTGATTCAAGATTTCGCCGGCGGGCAAAAAGACAGAATCTCCCGCGTTTGCGTGGAAGTTGGCAAGGAGCTGACAACGTTTTCCGCCATGGACAGCAAAAAGATTCAGAGAGAACTAACTCTGCGCCAGAAAAGCCATACGGATGCCGTCAATAGATTAAAACGGGAGTTGCCGGGGAAAGCGCTTTCTGCCAACCTGATACGCAAGTGCCGCATTGCCATGGACATGAATTGGACATGCCCGTTCACCGGCGCAACGTATGGCACGCATGAGCTGGAAAATCTGGAGCTGGAACATATCGTGCCCCATTCTTTCCGGCAGTCTAACGCGCTTTCTTCTCTGGTTCTTACCTGGCCGGGAGTCAACAGGATGAAAGGTCAGCGCACCGGGTACGACTTTGTGGAGCAGGAGCAGGAGAATCCTGTGCCGGATAAACCCAACCTGCATATTCGTTCCCTGAATAAGTACAGGGAATTGGTTGAAAAGTTGGATGACAAGAAGGGGCATGAAGATGACCGCAGGCGCAAAAAGAAGCGCAAAGCCTTACTGATGGTGAGGGGATTGTCTCATAAACATCAATCACAAAATCACGAGGCCATGAAGGAAATAGGCATGACGGAAGGCATGATGACGCAGAGTTCCCACCTAATGAAACTGGCATGCAAGTCTATTAAAACCTCTCTGCCGGATGCGCACATCGACATGATTCCCGGCGCTGTTACTGCTGAAGTTCGCAAGGCGTGGGATGTTTTTGGGGTCTTCAAGGAATTGTGCCCGGAGGCTGCAGACCCGGTCAACGGCAGGATTATTAAGGAAGATCTGCGTTCTCTCACGCATCTGCATCATGCCCTGGATGCCTGTGTGCTGGGGCTTATCTCAGAAATTATTCCTGCGGACAGAAAAAACGTGTTGAGACGCGCCATTATCAAGCGCCGTCTGGATCAAAAGATGAAACAGGACTTCCTGGAACTCAGGAAGAAACGTTATTATAAGTTGCGTGAGAAGGATGGCCAGACGGGAGCATCATTGGTGGATTTGCCTAGTGGGATCAAAGAAAATATCCGCGAGAAATTGATGGAGCAGAGGGTCATTCAGCATGTCCCTGCAGACATGGGCGGCGCTTTACTCAAGGAAACCATACAGAGAGTGCTTTCTGTTGATGGAAGCGGGGAGGATGCCATGGTTTCTCTTTCCAAAAAGAAAGATGGGAAGAAGGAAAAAAATCAGGTAAAAGCAAGCAAATTGGTCGGAGTGTTTCCGGAAGGCCCGTCAAAATTGAAGGCTCTTAAGGCGGCCATAGAAATTGATGGCAATTATGGAGTGGCGTTAGATCCCAAGCCGGTGGTGATCAGACATATTAAGGTGTTTAAGCGAATCATGGCCCTGAAAGAACAGAACGGCGGCAAGCCGGTGCGTATCTTGAAAAAAGGCATGTTGATTCATTTAACCTCCTCCAAAGATCCCAAGCGTACAGGCGTATGGAGAATTGCATCCATAAAAGATAATGAGAGAGGCATAGCTATTGATCTTCAAATACCTCATTCCGCAGTTCCCGGGGCCAAAACTCATGAATTTAATTGGATTAATGTAAAACTTGATACACTATTAACAAAGTATCGATTGGAGATATACCCCACTTCTTATACGGGAACTCCACGATAAGGCGTTTTACATGTCATACCATATTCTGAGCATAGATGCCTGCACATGCCATCTGAGCTGCGACAAGGGTCAGCTCAGATGCGTGGATGGAGAGAATCCTCCCCGGACGATTCCGCTGGAGGATGTGGGGGCTGTTGTGCTCAGTTCTTTTAAGGCGACGCTCACGAGCAATTTGCTGATAGAACTGGCCAGGAAGAGAATAGGGTTCGTGCTGTGTGAAAGCTACAGGCCTGCCGTGCTGCTTCTGCCGGCGGATCGGGCTACGGATACCGCTCTGTTAAGACATCTGGCGGATATGCCGGCCCGTTTGCGGAACCGCCTCTGGCAAAAGACTCTGGATGCCAAGTGTGGGAATCAGACGGCGCTGGCGCAGGTATGGAATCCGCATCATCCCGCCATTGCGGAGCTGAAGAGAATGGCCGTGACGGAAAAGACGGCGAGGGAAGCAGAGTGCGCCCGCCTGTTCTGGAGCGTATTTGCGGATACATGGGCAAACTCCGATTTTCGCAGAGGACGTCATGAGGAGGGGTTTAATAACCTCTTCAACTATGCGTACGCTGTTCTGTTGTCTTGCGTATTGCAATATCTCTTTGCGCTGGGGCTGGATCCCTGCTTCGGCATTTTTCATCAATCCCGGGAACATGCGGCGCCTTTGGCTTATGATCTGATGGAACCCTTCAGGCCTGCCTTTGACGCCAATGTGGCCCGTTGGATTCATTTGTGCCTGCAGGAAGGAAAAACAGAAGAGAGAGCAGGAGAAATCACCCGTGAGTTCAGGCGACATATTACAGCTACCTTGCAGGCTTCTGTTATGCACCAGAACAAACAGATGCCGTTGAAAGCGGCGGTAGAGGCCGTTTGCCGCAGTTTCCGCAAAGCAGTTCTTGCCGGGCAATCCGGACCGTATGAACCATGGCATATGACAACTATAAAATGGGCTGGCTAGTTGTGTTCTTTGATCTTCCCACAACCACGCCGGAAGATAAAAAAAACTATCAGTATTTCCGTAAGGCTCTTTTAGAAGACGGCTATACGATGATTCAGTATAGCGTCTATGCCCGCGCGTGTGTTACTCAGGAAAGAATAGCTACCCACTCCCGCAGAATCCAGAAAATGATACCGCCTGATGGTTCTGTCCGCTGTCTTTTCGTTACGAATATCCAGTGGGATAAGATGTTCGTTTTTCATGGCAGGTCTTGTCCCCGACAGGAGGTTTCCCTTCCTCAGCAGATGCTCCTCTGGTAAAAATATCGGACGCCGTATTTTTTTATAAGTCGCTGAACATAAAAATAAGGCACAGTATCTATTGTACTGTGCCTTATTTTGGATTCAAGGCAAAACGTTAGGCTGGACTTAAAAGTTAGACGGCAATTGTACTGTGCCTTATTTTGGATTCAAGGCAAAACGTTCGGGACTTGATTGAAAATACAGAAAGGATTGTACTGTGCCTTATTTTGGATTCAAGGCAAAACTCCCGGCTGCGCTACCTTGGCAGGCTGGTCATTGTACTGTGCCTTATTTTGGATTCAAGGCAAAACAATAAATGGGCAGTGCTTGTGGACGCGGAATTGTACTGTGCCTTATTTTGGATTCAAGGCAAAACATCGCACTGTCATGCCTGTCAAGCGGCACAATTGTACTGTGCCTTATTTTGGATTCAAGGCAAAACCCTTTTTTCTACCAGGAGAAAAAACCGGCGATTGTACTGTGCCTTATTTTGGATTCAAGGCAAAACGTATTCCTGGAAGGCTACTGCTACGACCCGATTGTACTGTGCCTTATTTTGGATTCAAGGCAAAACACTAAAAAATAGAAATTGCAAGATAAAAAAATTGTACTGTGCCTTATTTTGGATTCAAGGCAAAACAATATGCACCAGCAGGCCCAGGCGGTGTGGATTGTACTGTGCCTTATTTTGGATTCAAGGCAAAACCTGCGATTCCAGGAGGCCGTGCTTGCGTACAATTGTACTGTGCCTTATTTTGGATTCAAGGCAAAACTTCGGGTGTAAGAATTACATTTTGAGTTTGATTGTACTGTGCCTTATTTTGGATTCAAGGCAAAACTATATATAGAGAGAGAGAGAGAGACGGCACATTGTACTGTGCCTTATTTTGGATTCAAGGCAAAACGGTCCTCCAATCCTCCTAAACGTTCGCTAAATTGTACTGTGCCTTATTTTGGATTCAAGGCAAAACTAGGGGCGGGGGGTGCAACGGATACCGAAGATTGTACTGTGCCTTATTTTGGATTCAAGGCAAAACGGGGACGTCATGGGTCACCACAATGACCGGATTGTACTGTGCCTTATTTTGGATTCAAGGCAAAACGACGCCGTTGAGGCTCTCACTTGCGGCCCGATTGTACTGTGCCTTATTTTGGATTCAAGGCAAAACTAACCCCGTCCCACATATTTATCATGTCCAATTGTACTGTGCCTTATTTTGGATTCAAGGCAAAACATGGACTTGAGAGAGACGTTTAACGGCAACATTGTACTGTGCCTTATTTTGGATTCAAGGCAAAACGCGCGTGCCAGGCCATCACGAGAGCGTCGATTGTACTGTGCCTTATTTTGGATTCAAGGCAAAACCCAGGCGGAACTTGACCGCGTCAACTTGGAATTGTACTGTGCCTTATTTTGGATTCAAGGCAAAACTCATGGAGGTTTATTCCCTCGGACGTTTATATTGTACTGTGCCTTATTTTGGATTCAAGGCAAAACTACGGCTCCACAAGCGCAGAGCCATCGGATAGCATATCCTGTCATACTGGGTTTCATCTTCATAAGTCTTTTGGGCATAAGCGGTTTGGGTATTACTGTTGTTCGAAGTTAGACCCTCATCCAGTGGAGGCAAAGTACAGGAATTAAAACGATACCAGCGAGGGTGACAATCGCGAAGAAGAGAGAATCCTTCTTCGGAATGGAGTACACCGTTACACCAAAGAGAATCTGAAGCACGCCAATGCCGAGCATCGCTAAGAAGCACGTCATCCACGGACATTCGGGAAGTTGCTCTTTAAGCTTTACGGTAAGGACAAGGGGGAAGATTGAGAGACACGGAAGCTTATCCAGCGTGGCATCGAGGTTTTCCCTAAATCTGTCAGAGTAGTCCATGTTTTCCTCCTTCCTAGTATTCGCCTTCTTCTTCCTGCAAGTCGATAATCCAGTCAAGACTGTCGATGCACTTGTTCAGCTGGTCACGCTTCTGGCTAAGTTCATACCGTTCGCGGAGGTTCTGGTTCTGCGCCTTCAAGTTGGCGAGACGTTCATTGGATGGGCGGCCCAGCTTCTTGCCGTTCTTGCTATAACCCGGGCGGGGAGAATCCACAACCTCGGTAACGTGCGTATTCTTCATCAAGTTATTGTACTGTGCCTTATTTTGGATTCAAGGCAAAACGGAAAATGTCATCAGCCGGGAACGGTAGGGATTGTACTGTGCCTTATTTTGGATTCAAGGCAAAACAGAATTGTTTAAGCATCTTTAATAGTTATGATTGTACTGTGCCTTATTTTGGATTCAAGGCAAAACGGGTTTCTTCTTCATTGGTTCGGGTTTCTTATTGTACTGTGCCTTATTTTGGATTCAAGGCAAAACAAATGCGCCTCCGGTCTGATGGAGCAGGGGATTGCTCCGCCTTTGGCCGCGCAATTCCAGACGGATTTTTGTCAGTCTTTCTTTAACGGAACGGGAGAAACAAAGCTGTGCGTCCAGAACATGGCGCCGGTTGCGGAGGTGATTCCGTCCATGTTAAGATAGCGGGCCAAAAGCAGGGAGGGGGAGGAGTGCCCCATCTCCTTCTGAAGAAGGTTTTGATTGCAGAAATGGGCCAGGTGGTAGGAGGCGTAGGTATGCCTCAGCACGTCCTGTACCCATCCGCTTTTTTTCAGGATGCCGGATCGGCGCCTTACTTCCCTCCATTTCTTTTCCCAGTTGGGCGGGCAAACGGGACGGGAGGGGGAGCAGGCGGAAGACGTCCGGCTGAGGATGGAGCCCAGCACGGGAAGGATGGAAACATGGCGGCTCCCTCCTGTTTTGGTATGGGTGGGCGCCAGTGAAACCAGGCCGGATTTCAGGTTGATGTGCTTCCAGGTCAGCCTTTTGACTTCGTGGGGGCGTATGCCCGCGTACAGCATCAGGGCGCAGGCCGGCAGGCATGCCCCGTGGAACAACTGTTCCGCGGTGTGGAGAAGCCGTTTTGCCTCGTACAGGGAAAGGGCCCTGATGCGTTTTTCCCTGAGGATGGGGGGAGGAACCAGAAAGGCCGCGTTTCTGCGGCACCACCCGCGCTTCAGGGAAAAATTCAGGATGCCGCTCAGGATCAGCCGCCCCTTGTGCCGCTGGCGGGGAGTGGAAAAGCTTTTGCGGAGATAACGCCCGCAATCTTCCGGCGTGATGGAACGGACCTGTTTTCTTGCCAGTTCCGGGCATTTTTTCATCATCCGGGCAGCCATATAGCGGATTTCCTGCAGGGTGCGGGGCCGGCGGTGTTTTCTTGCTTCCAGGCTGGCGCGGACAGCCTGGGAAAACGGCACGCTTGTTTCCCTGTCGGCAAGAGCCTCTCCTCCCAGCCGTATGCATCGTTTGGCCCGGGTTATTCTGTCGCCTCTTCCGCGGCTGGTGTCCAGGAGGTCCTTTAGAAGAAGGAAAGCGTCCATGGGAGGAATGCCCAGGGAACGGATGAGGAGGATTCCTGTCTGATCCGTGTCGGTGGGGAAAGAGGAAGTCGGTATGTTCATGAAGAACGTTGTAGCAGAGGATTCCCAATCCGTACACAAGTCTAAAATGTGATGATAACAGCTATAAAGATCAAACAGGAACGGAAAAGGAAATGAAAGATGATAAACAATGATTCATAAAAATATGTTAGATTTTTTTCTACATTATTCGATATAAATGTACGGATTGGGAATCCGTTAGAACAGGCAAAAAATGAATGTTTCTATTTCCTTATTAATCATATTTGGAACAGTCTTTCTGGTGGGAGAACATGTTTTGGCTCGAACTTTGGAAACGGGAAGAGCGGGTGGCTATTACACTCATTCCGGGAAAGGGGACAGAAGCGCCAGAGCTAGGTTTGAACGGTTCAAAAGCAGAAAAACGCCTACAACTAGAACCAGCATAACCCCGATTTCCGTTTCAGACCAATATGGGAACAGGTATCGTGGGGATTTAATTACCAGCACTTATGACCCTTCAGCCAAAGCCAGGGCGGGAGCTGCCGCCTGGGATAAACGTCAAAGCGCCAAAGCCAAGACAATCATCAACCAGGCGGAACATGAAGCCCAGTCAAAAATTGCCAGGGAAGAAGAAGCTCAGGTCTTTCGCGCATCTCTGTCACGCCTTCAGGAAGCCGTAAAACAGGGAAAGGTGGACAAGGTTCTTGCAGACAAGATGGTAAAGGTTTTGTCCCTGCGCGTCAAACAGGGAATAATGGATAGAAGGGAGGCCGCTGGCGCTATTGATTATTTGATTCTCAATAATAAAATTAATATTAAATAACGGAATCATCAGGATAAATGGGTGAAAGCTGGTATAAATATTGATTGTTAATGAGTATGCTTCATGCAATATTAAGTATTTTGGTTGGAGCGCTGGGAGGGTTGAGCGCCAGGGTGATTTTTTCTTTTGCGGCTTCCGTCGTCCTGCTGCCCCTGTCTTTATTCTCTTCAAGAAGGGAAACTCAAGTTTCTACAGTACAAGCCGCTTTGGCTTTGTGCTTACTGGTTATTGCTGTTTCCCTGTATGATTTTGCAGTAATAAAAAGCTGGAAAGGAATAGTGGAACATTTGACGTGGGGAGACTATATAGGAATTGTTGTTTTCTGTGTATCTTCTGCCTGTATTCCTGACAGCCGTGCAGCGGACATGGCAGGAGACTGCAAGTATAACAGTATGATATTAAATGCGGGCGTTTATTTTTCCTTATTTATTCCTGTAGGTTTTTTATTGATGGACTGTTCTGAAAATATGTGGTCTTACTTATCTTTCATCATCGTCTTTCTGCTGTTCTCGTTTTTCCTGATAGATTTTCATTGTTCTAAAAAAAGCATGAAACAAATATTTGCGGATGGAAATAATTATCCGGAAATAGAGATAGAGAAAAAACGGTGGGCAGGAAGAAAATGGCGGATGATTGCAATCATCATTTCCGTATGTTTTTTAACGGCTTTTAGTATTGTACAGCTATTTAATGGAAAAAAATACGCCCATGAGAACGAGACAGTAGAACTGGATCATACCCGCCTGATGGATTTGGGGGAGCAGTATTTGAATAAAGGAGATGTGGAGAGAGCTGTCTCATGTTTCAAAAAATCGGCGGAGTTTGGAAACGCGAAAGCCCAGAGGAGGCTGGGATACTTTTATTTTTGGGGAAAAGGAATCAGGGAGGACAAGCGGGAGGCGGTGAAGTGGT
>UMFX01008407.1_pt1 | contig 46844 bp, 60 predicted proteins | sample 1965131 | NCBI WGS metagenome assembly UMFX01 (sample SAMEA4836058, study PRJEB28245) | human gut metagenome | biome: gut microbiome; material: fecal sample | place: Denmark | collected 2008 | reverse complement strand
ACTGTTGATTTTGTCCTATGACACGAGCCCCAGCCGCTCCAGGCGGCGGGCGTGTTCCAGACCGGAGGTCACAAGGTAAATACGGGTCGTTTCGATGCTGGAGTGGCCCAGTACGTCGGCCAGCTTCACAATGTCCTTACAGGCCCGGTAAAAAACTGTGGCGAACAAGTGGCGCAGGTTATGGGGAAATACCTTGGACGCCTCCACCCCGGCCCTTTTGCAGAGGGATTTCATCTCCGTCCAGATCTGCTTCCGCGACAAGCTCGTTCCGCCTTTGGTGAGGAAAATCTCACCAGAGGCGGCCTTTTGCTTTTTGGCGTATTTCAGCAGCTTCCGGCAGAGCTTGTTCGGAATCAGAATGGTTCGGATCTTCCCTTTCAACATAATTTCTGCCCGACTCTTCTGTGCGGCCTCCACAGTAATGTAGCGTACTTCCGATACCCGGATGCCGGTGGCGCAGATCGTCTCCATCAGCAGGGCCAGCCGCTCCCGTCCCAAGGCGCGGGCTGTCTCCAGCAGACGGTCATATTCCAGCCGGGACAACTCCCGTTGCTCCTCCCGGAACAGGCGGCGCTGGATTTTAAGGAACTTCACCCGGCAGTCATCCCAGTCCAGGAAGTGCAGCAGGCCATTCACAGCAGACAGCATGGAATTGACCGTAATAGGAGCGTAATGCCTCGACAGCAGATAGTCTTTCCAGCCATGAGCCAGCTCCTTTGTCACAGGCCGCCCATTCAGCCAGCAGAAAAAAGCCCGGATATCCCGCAGGTATTTCTCCACGGTGCCGTTGGCACGCTCCTCACGCCGCAGATAGCTCTGATAGGCGGTAAGCTGTTTGAATGTTAATACACGGTTGTTCATGCTGAAAGCCTCCCATTCAAGATCATACCCATTATTTTATCCTGAATCGGAATGGCAACTGTTGTTAAAAAACGCCCCATCCATTAGGACCAGGCAAGCCTGTTATCCAACGGATGGGGCGTTTTTGTTTAATGTATCGACTTTTAGTGTTCTGCCATAAAAATGCGCTACTTCTTCTTGGTTGCCGGGATAGCCCAAACGTCTATTGCCTCCATAATATCCCCCGGCTGGCAATGCAGTTCCTGACAAATCTTTTGGATCGTATGAAACGGGACCTCATCATGTAACCGCATCGCTCTCACAGTATCTTTCGTCAGGCCGAAGCGGTTTCCGATCTGTGCATCTGTCAAGCCGCAAAGCTCCTCCCGCTTTAGGAAAGGATCAAAGGTGATCACAGTACGCCGGGTGTCATCTGGTGCGAAGCCCATATCCGTCCATCTCCCTCAATCATTTTAGTTGGTTTGCTATTTTAATTCTAGGATTATACCGCTATGGTGTCAAGTGTTAACCTGTTCGCTTGGAGTTTTTAATGCGTTTCAAACAAAATGCCTGTTTCACTACGCCGGAGGATCTTTTCCGAATGCAACGGCGCTGGACCGGCTAAAACGTCAGGGGCATCCCGGCAGGTGAAGGAAAAATCCAGATGGGAGAGATAAAGCCCCTCTGCAGTTTCCGCATAAAATGCGTATTGGTTTTTGCTTGCGATATGAGGCCGTTTCTCGTACCGGTCGGTCATATGAGTTGGAATTTTGTCCACCTCTGCGACTTATAACGCCAAATGAAGATTCCCCCTCGGAACACAAGGTCAATGCTCATTCCGATTGCGACGCCGATTACCCCCCAATTCAACCAAAGGCCAAACAGGACTGAGAAAAACAGGCGGGCGGCGATTGTCAGCGTGATGGAGACCAGCATCGTAAACTTCACATCGCCTGCTGCCCGCAGTCCATTCCCCAACGAGCCGGCAAATGGATAAGCAAGTCCATTGAAAATATTATTGATTAGCACAAGCCAGATTACCAGCGACTTTGCTTCCGCTGAAATAGCGGAGTGCTGGACGATCAGCGGCGTAATGGCAAATATAAAAGCGTTCCAGAGGATAGAAAGTATCAAGGTGATTTTGTTCAGCTTTTTGAAATAGAAATTGGCGCTGTCAATATCTCTTGCCCCCATACACTGGCCGATCACCGTTGTATAGGCAGGGGCCATCGCAAGCCCCATAATTGAAGCCAGCGACCAAATGCTTTGTGCCACACCATTTGCTGCAATTTGATATGTACCAAACAAAGCCACCATACTGGATAGCGCAACCTTTACGAACTGATGTACGCCATTTTCGATTCCGTTCGGCAGAGCTATTCCCATGATCTTTTTAAGTAGCTCGCCGTCCCATGTAAAAATGCAGCGTACTTGGTATCGTGTCCCGTTTTTCTCCCAGAAGCAGTAAACGGTTACCGCAACAGCTGAAAGACTGCGGGAAATCAAAGACGGATAGGCAACACCGGCAGCACCTAAACCCAGTACAAACACTCCGATACAATTTCCAATGATGTTTATGATATTGGCAACTGTTGAGATATACATAGTTGCCTTGGCTTTTCCGATGCTCCGGCACAAGGCCGCTCCTGCGTCATATACCGCAAGTGCCGGAAGTGACCATGTGGTTATGATTAAGTATGTTTCACTTGCCTGCATCACATCAGCTTCCACTTTTCCAAACAACAGGGAAAGCAGTTGGCTGTCAAAGATCAATATCCCGGCAGACAGGATGACAGAAATCACAATGGAGATCATCAAAAGCTGGCTTGCCGCTTTCTCCGCCTTCTTGTTGTTTTTGCTCCCGATATATTGGCTGATAATCACTGCACCACCGGAGGAAAGCGCGGTAAAGAGAAAAATCAGAACCGTGTTGAAAGAGTTGACCAGCGACACGCCGGATACATCCGCTTCGCTGGAAAAGCTGACAACAAATGTATCTGCGATTCCTACCAACATTAAAAGAAACTGCTCTACAAAAAGCGGGAAGATCAGGTTCCGTAAATCTCTATTGCTGAACATTTTGCGCTCCATATTTCCGGCTAAGGTACAGTTCACACTCCGCAAGCATTTTCTGAACCTTGTCCATATTCCAATCGCAGAAATCGGTGGCAATCATCGACGCGATCCCATGCGTGTGGACCCACAACTGGTCGTGAAAGTGGTGGGCTTCACCTTGGTCAATTTGATACCGCTTCATGAGCCGGGAGATGGAGCCGCGCATGATGGGCAGCAATGCCTCCCGCAGTTCCACATAGGCATTCTGGCGCAGGAAGAGAAAGCGGAACAACTGCTTTTCCTCCTGTGCGAAGCGGATATAAGCCATTCCGTACAGGGTAGCATCGTCGCTGTTCTCCTCTATCTGCCGCAAGAACTCCTGCGCTGCCAGAGATGACAGCTCTCTGCGTAGCGCGTCCATGTTATCAAAGGAAAGGTAGAGCGGTTGCGTCGAGCAGTTTAATCGCCGAGCCAGCGATTTCACATTGACGGCTTCCATACCTCCGTCCTTCAACATTTCCAAAGCGGCGGATAAAATCATATCCCGTGTGATTTGCTTTTTTGCGGGCATCATGTCTCCTCCCTTAAAATAAATCACTTTATTGATAACTGTAATTATTTTATTTCCAAGAGATGAGAAAGTCAAGTGGCTGGTCAGTGGATGCCATCCCCAATCTTGGCATTGTTTTTTGTGCTCCTGTAAAAATTGTAAGTATGCCATCCTGTTTTATAGATGAAAGCAGAAATAGCTTTCCAACCAAACACATAATAGAAATCAGAATAGGAGGCTGCTGAAATGAGGCAAACGCGCATCAGCCAAATCAAACTCCCCTCACCGGATGACCATGATCCCCACCCCAGGCTCCTGCTGGATGGCTATGGCATCCATGCGGGAAACTCTTATACCGCTCTGCTCCCGGACGGCTGGCATGATATTACGCTGGAAGTCGCATGGGACATTACCGGCCCTGCCTGCTGGTACATTTCCACTCCTGGATTTGCGGGCATCTCCCCGGTAGGGCTGTTTGTCAGGCGGTAACGGATTGCCTTTCCACAAGATAAAGACAATACTTTCCCAAAAACACTATATATAGTAAAATGATATTGACATATACAATATCTTGTGTTACAATCCTCCTGTAATTGATTTCTGCGCGAAATCCTCACCCGTTGAGGCATGGGCTTTCGGGCCTGTGTGTGGAGCGAGAGCTCCACCTGCGCACGTTGTTAGGTTTGTACGCAAGTGTCAGTAGGATGACTATGCCCTTTTGCAGGGAGGTCGTTCACTGGCGCTTTTTACATATATAGTATGGCCCGTGAGGCAGAAAGGAGTGCTATGTCAGAACTGCGTTCTTCCGGTTGGGTGGCCCGAGATCTGGAATTCAAGAGAAGTCAGAAGGGCTCCCTTTATGTGCGCTTCACATTGGTCGAGCACCTCGGTCATGGGGAAGCAAGCCGCAAGCAATATTATGAGGTTTGGGCATGGAACGAGGTCGCGCAATCCCTGCTGGATCAAAGAATCGGCAAGGGGAGCCGCATCCGTGTCCAAGGCTTTTTGGAACTGGTCGATTATATGCATGAGGATGGAAAGACCAGAGACAAAAAGCTGAAACTTCGGCTGCGGGAATGGAGGCCGTGGGAACCCGGGAAATACACGGGCCCACCGATGCCGGGAGAAACAGAAGACCCGCAAGTATGTCAAAGCCCCGGGCCTGTGCCTGTGGTGGACGGCGAGCGGGAACCGCTGCCGGAATAGACGTTCCGGCGTATTTCAAAAGAGGAACCGTATCATGTGTTTGGAAATGCTCTGAACCTTGGTGCGGTTCCTCTTTTTGTGTTCCGAACGTAATGAAAGGTGGTAATCGCTATGAAGAAAGTATCCGCTCTGTGGGGCGGAACCGCTCTCCTGATCGAGCTTGTGATCCTGATCCTGGCTCTGGTGCGTGGAGATTGGATGATCCCACTGTTGCTGGCTGTGTTTGCCGGATGGTCTCTGTGGCTCATCTTCACACAGCTGCTCCCGGCCTGGAAGAATAACCGGGCGTATCGAAAGAAAGAACAGGAACTTCGGGAGCAGCCTGCGGATGGCTCCAACCATGTGAAATCCGACGGCGAGCTGGCTAAAATACTGCTCCAGCATGTCAATTACCGGATTTTGACGACATTGAAAGCGGCGTACCCCAATGTCCAGTGGGAATGGACAATGGAGGACCCGGCTGCTTTTGTCACCAGAGGCGGCACTGGCCGCATCCGTCTTTACGGAGTCCCTGATTATGACTTTGCGGACGTCACGCTGGACCGGCGGGCAAATCTCCGCTGTGATCTGGTCAAGGTTGTCCCAGCTGTGCCAGACGGCAGTCCCGCATCCGCATCCGGACAACCGGTCGTTGACCCCGGCGTATGGTATGAGCTGCGGGGACGGAAGGTATTGGATGCGCTGATTCCTGATCTCCAGTCCCGCGGCTATGACAGCCTGACGGTGATGGAGAACGGCGAAATCTGTATTGAGCATGAGAAGGGCGACAAGGCCGAACTTCTGGATACACTGCTGGACTTCCCGGCGAAGGTCTACTGGCCCCAGTTGGTCAAGGTACTGGAGCGTGAGGGTATCGCCGCCGCAGCTATGGACAGCGGTATCCAGCTTTCCTGGTGAGCCCGTATGTATCGGAAGACGATTCTTGTAATCGAGCACGATGGCCTTGCTGTACGCGCATTTACCATTGCGTTTGCGCTGCGGAGCCCGGACTTTGACTGGAAGGCTGCGGTGAAAGCCGCGTGCGAGGAGTATGTGCAGTCAGAGGAAGGCCGCAAGATCTATCAATATAACTGCGGCTGCTTCAACTGGGCCGATTTCGTTCAGCACGTGCCAAAGGAACTGTGCATCAAGCACGGCTTTCTGCGCTGCGATGACGAGCTGGCGGAAGAAACAGTCGATTGGGACGAAGAGCTGGTTTCCTCCCCGGAGTGAGTCCGGGGAAGAAACCGCTGAGGCCATAAATCAAAGAAAGGTTGTGACACAGCATGAAAGCCGGACGTACGATTGAAGCCATGCTTCAAGAGCTGGCCCGACAGAGCGCGGCAAAGGAGGATTATCTGGTGAATACCAGCTGTCTCGTGATGGAGACGGATGGTTCTGTGCCCACGCTCCGCATGGCAGGGCGGGAAGAGGTCCAACTCTCTCCCCTGGGTATCCGGCCCACAGCGCACCAACAGATCGGAACCTATCTGGGCATCCCCGCCAAATACTATGGCAAAATGCTTGCGGAGGACGCAGAGCTGCTGGCCTACAATGTCAACCGCTGGTTCCAGCGCAACCCAGAGCAGCGGATGCTGCGGACCATGGATGGACACGCCAGAGCGTTTCTGAGCAACCGCTATCGGCGCATCGAAAATCTGGACATCGCCAGATTTACCCTTCCCCGTCTGGCTGAGCTGGATGGGGCCCGTGTGGAGAGCTGTGAAGTCACAGCAGACCGCATGTACATCAAAGTGGTCAATCCCCGCTTGCAGGCGGAGGTAGTGCCAGGCGATGTGGTCCAGGCCGGCGTGATCATTTCGAACAGTGAGACCGGTCAGGGCGCCGTGTGGGTCAAGCCTCTGGTGTACCGTCTGGTTTGCTCCAATGGGATGGTCGTTGATGACGCCAAACTGGGACGCTACCATGTGGGGCGGGCCGCCGACAGTGAAGAGGACGTCTCCATCTTTTCCGAGGAGACGAAGCTCGTGGACGATGTGGCGTTTATCAAGAAACTCCAGGACACAGTGGATGCCGCTGTGGAAAAGGCACGGTTCTTGCAGGTCGTGGACAAAATGCGGAACAGTGCCGGGATCAAGCTGGATACCAAGCGCATCCCGGATGTGGTAAAGCTCACCGGTGCCGGCTTCCATATTACCGAGGAGGAATGCGAAGGTGTGTTGCAGCACCTGATCGAAGGCGGCAGTATGACGCTCTATGGACTTGCCAATGCCGTCACCCGGTTCAGCCAGGATGTGGAGAGCTATGACCGCGCGACCAAGCTGGAGGAGATCGGATATAAGGTTCTGACGATGCCTGCATCGCTGCAGGCGCGTATTACCCAGCCATTCTCCCTGCCCGCGGCCGCTTAACATAAATGATATAAAAATAAGGAGGAACAGTTATGAACGAGCAGAAAAATATGATGGTGGAAGACCAGAATCGCTTTGTGCTGCCCCAGATGATCGGCATGGACAGTATCGATGAAGACCTCGCCGATGATATGGAAGGCCTTCAGCTGAGCTTTCCGCAGATCAAGGTGCCCGGCGGCGGAAGCCTCGTCTGGGAACTGCCCAGCGGCGATCCGCAGAACCCGAACTATGCGAAGTACCTGGAGGGCGTGCTCCTGTTCAGCCACAACAGCAACGCCTACTGGCCGGAGGGCAGCGAGTACGATGACAATGTGCCGCCCCTCTGCCAGTCCGTGGACGGCAAAGAGGGCTATGGTGAGCCCGGCGGCCTCTGCGTTGACTGCCTCCAGAACCAGTACGGCAGCAGCCAGAAGGGAACGGGGGGAAAGGCCTGCAAGAATATGCGGACCATCTACCTGCTCCGCAGCGGGGAACTCATGCCCTTCCGCATCCCCCTGCCGCCCACCAGCATTAAGCCCTATACGGATTTCGTCAATACCGCGTTCCTGTTCCGCAAGCGCCGCATCTTCAGCGGTGTCGTACGGATTGGCCTGACCCGGGAGACCAATACCCGGCTCAATAAGGATTACAGCGTGGTCAACTTCACCAAACTGTATGACTTTGAAGGCGAGGAACTGGCCCAGATCCGCAGCTTTGCCGGTGGGTTCATCACGCAGATCAAGCAGATGAACCAGCAGCGGGCCGCGATGCTGGCCGCCGGCGCCGCCATCCCTGAAGATGCTGACGGAGCGCCTACGGTATTGCCGGAGAACGGCGGACACTTTGCGGACGCGTGTGTGCTGGATGGAGAACGGGAGAAACTGCCTGCGTAACACGCCGGAGCAGATCCCACAGAAAGAGCTGGGGCCGCCCGAACACCGGGGGCGGCCCCCACCTCTGAATGCTCTGACGGAACCGCAGCGTCAATTTGCTGAGGAACACCATGCGCTGATCTACCAGTTTCTGCTCGACCGACGCCTGGATATCTGTGAGTATTACGATATTGCGGCCCTCGGGTACCTCCGCGCTGTGCAGAGGTACCTGACGCGGCCCGCCCTGTCCCAATACTGTTTTTCCACGGTCGCGTGGAGGGCTATGGGGCAGAGTCTTGGCGTTTTCTTTCGGGCTGAGAAACGGAATCGGGAGAGCTGCGCGCGTTTCTCCGATTCTCAGGGCCGGCAGGCAGATCTCCTGTGGGAGAAACTGGAAGCAGAGTTGATCCTGCACGACCTCGCCCGCATTGCAACGAAAGAGCAGTATGCCCTGGTGGAACTGCGGCTGCGCGGATATAGCGTGCCGGAAGCGGCCCGGGCCAGGAACGTCGGCGTAAAACGTGTGCGCAGGCTGCTGAAAAATCTTTTCCAAGCCTATTTGAAAATGAAGTGATGAAAGAAGGGAATCGAATGAAGCCCCCGGCAGACACCTCGCTGAACTGGTATTTTTACATTCTGTACAGCGCATTTATCTGGGGCTATGTGGTGGTAAGGCTGCTTTGCGGATACAGCTGGGATGATATACTCCCGGTCTTGATCGTATGGTTCCTGACCTGCATTGCCTGGTATGTGAATTGGTCTCTCTACACAATCAAACGGTTGGAACTGGAAAATGAGCATCTTCGCTCAGAGATGGAGGAAACCTCCAGCAAGAAAGAGGGGAACGATCTATGAATAAAGTGACCAAGGTCATCATTGGCACACTGATGAGTCCTCTGTCTGTCGGAGCGTGTGCCCTGATCTTCCAGGGCGGGCGGTATATACGGACTTCCACCGTTGTCCGCATCCACAGCATAACCCCCAGGCAGGTCCGCTTTGAGACGCTGAATACGCAGTATTGCCTGCTGGTTCCTGATGCCCCTGTATCTGTGGATACCTCCGTGTCTATGGAATACGCGGCGTAAATCACAGGAACGTCACGATAAAGGTATGGGCCTGCCCCGGATGGTCAGGCCGTAATCAGAAGGGCCGCAGTCTCCCGGCGTGGGGCTGCGGTCCGCTTTCTTTGTGGAGCAGCCGGAGTAATTCAGATCCAAATCTGTATTCAAAACCGAGAGGCATGATATTGAGCTAATCCATACAAGGAGGAAACCGATGAAAAAGATTTCGTTTCCAGAACCGGCCTGCCGGTTCAACTGTCCGCATTTCAAGATTGTTGGAGCCATGCTGAACGAGACCTGCTACTGTATGAAAAAAGGCAGGAAAGGCAAGCGATTCCAGAAAAAGGATATCAAGCGCAGACCCCCGGACTGGTGTCCGCGGCGGCTGAAGACCCCCATGTGCCGGATCTATGGCTTTCGGGATGCACTCCAGGAAAGTCTGGACCTTGATTACAGGCTCGCACTGAAGCTGGAGAAAGCGGACTGGTGCTTTCCAATGGGGTACCGCTATGTGCTCCGCCATGAATTTCCGCTTGGTATGACGGCGGAAAAATTCTATGCCGCGGTGCAGGAACTCATGGTGGATGAGGTGCTTAACGGTACGCCGGTTCGGAATGGGGAGTTAATCGAGATTGATGATGGGCTGGCGCCCTATTTCTTCTATGTTTACAATCAGGCGACGGTCCTTCCGGCGAAGGTGTTCGGACTGAAAAAGGAGGATCACGATGAAACATGAGGGGATGGCCGGTGCCAATTTGCTGTGGCTGGCTGACGCGCTGGCTGTAGAAGGAGCGGCGCTGGCAAAAATGGACATCAGCATCGAAGAGGATGTTGCGCTCTATGAGCAGACCCTCCGGCTGATCGGAAAGGCGTGCCCGGCGGCCGCGCGTTATGCGGGGAAGTCGCTGGAAACCTTTTTGCAAGAGAAAATGGCGGAGAAGACGTCCGGAGTACCCAAGAAGCGGCATGAGGATGATACAGCCCTGCTGCTTTGCAGCCTGCTGGAATTTGCAGCCCTTTTATCAGGAACAGACCGCCAGATGGTCGTCCGGCTGATTGGATTTGTGGAAAAGTGGCCGGAGCAGTATTTATGGAACCCCACGGAGCCGGTGAACGATGGCAGTGAAAAGCGCCGTCCCATCACCTATAAAGAGCTGAAACAGCGCCAGCAGGCGGAGGTCAATGCCTTTCCGATGGCGTTTGCGTTCGGTGCCCGGCAGTTTGAAGAGGGAATGAAAAAGCTGGGGCTTGCGCCCTCGGAGCGGGAGAAAATCGTCAGTATTGGGGGTGGTGGATTCATCCGTAAGGATGACCAGGAGGCCCTGAAGGAGATGTTCCGCCAGCATAAGCGGCAGCGGAAGATTGCCGCAGCCGCTGACAAGACGGGAACCGGCTATCTGCTGGAGATGTTTCGGAGCGAGCTCGCCAATCACGAGTACGGCTATACCCGCGACCCTGAGCCTGCGCTTGATGCGCTGGGCCTTACGGAGCAGGAAATCGCCGGGGATAAGCGGTTGTGTACCGCTTATCTGACGGCCCGCCGGCAGGAGGCGGCATGGTATGACGAGCATTGCTGAGAGAACAGCAAAAACGCAACAAAGGAGGGCGGTGGCCATGACAGGCGACAGCAATGAGGCGAGGTACAACCACGCGATCAACGCCCTGCGCCGAAAACTGATCCGGCTCCCGACCAACCGGCAGGCGGCCTTCAACAACGGGGTCCTCTGCGGAATGTCCAAGATCAAGGAGGTATGGGGCCGCGACATGGAAGATCTGCCTGCGGACGGTGCCCTCCATGTCAAAACAAGCCCGCGCTCTGCGGCCGAAAAATATCAATATGCGGTTTGCTCCCTGCGGCGGAAGGTGGAGAACACCAGATGCTCCGGCCGGTGGAGAGAAGCGTACCGGGAAGGCGTTATCTGCGCCATTGCCCAGATCGAACAGACGTGGGGGCCTGCTCCGGGCGGGCAGGCGGAGCCCGACATTGATGCGGATTTCTGGAGGGCTGTGCTATGAGCGATATGATCCCTCTCCGCTCCAAGGATACGGTTCCTTTCCACTGTGGACGGTGCGCCGCCTGCTGCCGGAACATAAAGGACACCATTATGGTGGAGCCCATAGACGCCTTCCGACTGGCCCGCTTTTTCCATGGGCGGTCCGGATATTCGCAGATCCGGGGCGTGGAGGGCGTGTATTCCTGGTTCACACACATTTCCACGCTGGAAGGGATTTTCCCGATCTACCTGATGAATGCGACGGGGCCGGAGGGCGCCTGCACCTTTCTGGAAAACGGACGGTGCTCGGTCTATGAGGCACGCCCCAGGGTGTGCCGGCTCTACCCATTTGCGGCATTTCCCGGCACACGGGGCAGAGCGTTTGCATTTTACCAGTGCGTGGACGGCCACGCCGGCCACTTCTCCGGGGGACATACCGTGGTGAAGGACTGGATGTATGAGAACTTCACCAAGGAAGACCGCGCGTTTTTAACGGAGGTGTCCGATGTGATCCCACGGCTGGGCAGGCTGCTCAAAGCCCTCTCCCCGGCACAGCGGAAGCGCCGGTATTACCAGGTCCTGTATTACTACTATTTTCACTATGATCTGGAGCAGCCGTTTTTGCCGCAATACCGGAAGAATGTGGAGATGCTGTGCGGCGAGCTGCAGTCGGAGCTGTCGGGATCGGAGGAGCTGCCATGTATGTGCTGATGCGGTGTGTCCCGCAGCAGGGCGGCCGGCGCCGGTGGGTGCGGTACGCGCTGTGCGGCAGCGCCGGTATTTTAGAGTGCGTCATACGCGGCCAGCCGGATCCTGCAAACTGGCGTGTCGCCGTGTCCCCGGAGACGATTCAGACCGCCTGCCTTGTCTGGAGCGGCATGGCGTCGGCCATGCGCTGCGGCGAGGCGGGATAGGACAAGAAAGGAGAGTATTTTGAATTTTTATGAGACTGTGGCAGGGAAACGCTTTTTTGAGAGTCAGTTGCCAAAGCTGATCTCGGCGCTCCAGGAGATCGCCCAGGGGGTGCATCAGGTACCAAGCGTAATTCCGCTTCCTCTGGACGCCCCGGATATTCTGCATGACTTGTTTTACGGCCAGTATGAGCCCTACTTTGAAGGGCCGAACAAAGAGGAGTACCAGAAGGCGAGCCGAGCGATCTCCGCGTATCTGGAAGAGCTGCGCATGGAGCTGCCGACGGAGCTTTTCGCAAAGGTGGAGCGCCTGTCTGATTTGAGTGAGGAACGCGCCAGTATTGAGCGGGAGCAGGCATTTTGCGCCGGCTACCGCTGCGCCGTCCAGCTTCTGCTGTGCGGCCTGCGCGCGCCTGGACATATGGTGAAGGAGGATCTGAAGCATGAGTGAGAAAACATTTGAGTATTTGGAGTATGTCTGTGCAAACACCCCGGAGAGACAGCACTACATGCTGATCCAGGCGCGGGATACCGAGTCGGGCGAGATCGTGTGGGCGATTGGCGACGACCATGTGTGCGCCGTGACCCGCGCTGATTTCATCCGCAACCGCAGCGTGGAGTATAACGACGTTCTCATTCGAGAGTTCCCCTATCGGGACAATACGCCTGAGAGCGTAGGCGAGTGGAAGCCGCTGATCCTGGAGCTGGTAAAACATACGCTGGACGCCTATATCAGTCATGAAGGGTTTGTCCATGTCTATCCCCAATGGCTTCCGGAGGATCTGGAGACGCCTATGCCCAGGGAGCTGCTTCTGGACAGATCCAAGATCGATCATGTCATCCTGCATGACGTCGGGATCATCGAGGCGGTTCCGGCTTCGGGGAAAGCGGGGCCGAGCGATGTACTGTAACCCGGATGTCTGCCCCAACTGTATGTACATCGGAGAGGGAGACAGCTTCTGCGATGTCATCCAGGAAATCGTTTTGGCTGACTGGAGCCCCACGGAACATTACATGGGACCTGGCTGCCCCTACCGACTGCCGGCAGGCAAGAAAAAACGGCACCGCAAGCCGGAAGCGCTGAAAGTGGAAATGAACAGGGACGTGTCCCATATGACGCCAGCAGAATTGGCGGAGGCGGCCACATATGTGTGGAAAGGGTGGAAAAATCCGTTCTGTGAAGAGCTGTGCCGCAGAGCAGGGCTGCATCAAAAGTATCTGGAGAGTTACGGCGACAAAACGCGGGAGATCGTCCAAAGAGCTGCCAAGGGCTTCAATATTAGAATGATTTAGGGATGTGATGTTATGAATGGTATTTTGCGGGGAACATACAAAGGAAAGCAGTACCGCCTCAAGGTGGAGTGCTATTCCAAGACCCCGTCCATCAAGGTCCAGCTGATTCCGACCGACGGCTCCGACCGTATCACGGTCACACAGGACATCGGCCAGTCGCTGCCCCGTTACCAGGCATATCTGGGCGAGGACATTCTGGATGTGGACAGCTTTGAGTTCATGGCCTATATGGAGCAGAACAACCTGGGCCACATCGCGGACTACAAGCGGTATAGCATGGACAACGGCGGGACACGGAAGACCGTGGCGCTGTTTCAGTTCCACTCCGGGCCTCTCAGGAAATTCCATGCTTCCGGCTGTGCCCGCTACGAAAGCCACTACGCCAAGCTCAAGAGGACCTATGCAGAGCGCCGTACCCGCCGGATGGCGGGTTAAGAGGCGTGCTCATGGAGATCCTCTATTTCTTCCGGCACAGAACTGCCGGCTGGGAAGGAGTCGTTTGCCGGCGTGACGACGGAAGATGCTTTATTACCGATGGCCGGGGAGCTTGGGAGGTAAACGAAAAGCGACATGCTTTACTCGTGCCCGTCCCGAAGATATCGCCTGAAACACTGCGCAGATGCCGGGAAAAATTCCCGGTGATCCGCCAGGCGCTTTGAGCGGTGACGGTTAGGCGGACCAGATTGGGAACAGACGTCGGTCTGCAACAAAATTGTTCAAAATTTCAGGTGGAAATTTCCGAATAGCCATGCTAAAATGCTCTCAAAGAGGAGTGGTGTCTTTTGGAGCTTGAGACAACGATAGCGAAAAATATCCGCCTTTCCGATCTGGACGCCCGCTATGACGCCGCGTGCAAGCGCCTGCTTTCCGAGCGGATCATCCTGGCGTGGATCATGAAGTCCTGCCTGGAGGAATACCAGGGTGTGGACGTCAAAGAAATTGCGGAAAAGTACATCGAAGGCCAGCCTGCGGTTGGCGAAGTACCGGTGTACCCGGATGAAACCAGCGCCGGCACCCAGATCCACGGGATCAGCGGTGAGGACACATCCTTGCACGAGGGGACCATTACCTATGATATCCGGTTCCATGCGATTGCCCCGGCGTCCGGTGAGCTGATTCGCCTGATCATCAATGTCGAGGCCCAGAATGTGTTCCATCCCGGCTATCCGCTGGTCAAGCGGGGCATATACTACTGCAGCCGGATGATCTCCGCCCAGTATGGGACTGAGTTTACGGCGGCGCAGTACGACAAGATCAAGAAGGTATATTCCATCTGGGTCTGCATGAACCCGCCGGAAAGTCGGAAGAACAGCATCACGCGCTATGCGATCCAGGAGGATAACTTGGTAGGCGGCGCGCAGGAGCCGGTTCGTAACTATGACCTGCTCTCTGTTGTGATGATCTGCCTTGGCCGTTCTGACCACGACAGAGAGGCCGATGTACTGAAGCTGCTGGATGTGTTGCTTTCAGAAGAAACAGCACAGTCTGAGAAGCGCAGGATTTTGCAGGAAGAATTTGATATTCCGATGACCGAACACATGGAACAGGAGGTGTCTGTGATGTGCAATCTGAGTCAGGGTATTCGCCAGAAAGGCCGCGTGGAAGGCCGCGTGGAAGGCCGCATGGAAGGCCGCATGGAAGGCCGCATGGAAGGCCGTTTTGAGGAGCGGCTGGAATCGATCCGCGCACTGATGGAAACTGCCGGTATATCCAGTGAACAGGCTATGGATATGCTGAAAGTGAAAGAACAGGACCGTCCGGAAGTCCGCAAAGCGCTGGGCGAGCGATAAGGTCTGCCAGTTCAGCTGTTGAGGTGGTATCTGTGATGTGCAATCTGAGTCAGGGTATTCGTCAAAAAGCCTATGCAGAAGGTTATGCGGAAGGCCGTTTTGAGGTGCGGTTGGAGTCTATCCGTGCACTAAATAGAAACTGTTGGTGCATCCAGTGGGCAGGCGATGGATATGCTGAAGATAAAGGAGCAGGATCGTCCGGAAATTTGGGAGGCTCTGGCAAGCAGCGGCTGCTGACTGAACTCCAGCGTGTGCGCACGGTTATACCGGATGTGTCGTCACGAGAGAACTGCTTAGAGCTGTAATCGGCTTTCAGAAAGAATTGAATGAATAGAGTTTCATGCGCTATGCGTATGGAACATAGAAAAAAGGGACGTACCGACCATCAGGCCGGTACGTCCCTTTTTTGTCTCACGGCGGGAGTGTGGTGATGGAGAGCTGGATGCTGCGTTCGTGCGCGTTCATCTCCCATCTGCAAATCTTATTATACGAGGAGCGAACGTGTGTATGAAAGATAATCTGCCTGATCGGGCTGACGGCCCGCTGATCATGGTGATCGGGGACCGCAGCGAGCCTCTTATGATGGCTCTGTTGGAGCTGGAAGCGTCGCGCCCCGGGATGCTGGACAATCTGATCGAGGTGCTGCCCAGCGATGGAAGCGCCTTGTACATCACGGAGATCCGGCGGCGGCGCCCCCCGAACAAAAAGACTGTGGATGATATTTCGCAGCTGCTTCAAAATCACGGCTATGAGGGGGCCAGCAAATTTTTGGACTGCGCCTATGGGCTTTGATCACTATTTAATACAGATGAAGGAGTGTCAAGGATGAAACCCTCAAATTTACTGCTGATCCGGGAACTGAATGTAAATGGCTGCGGCGACTTTGCCGATGTGCTGTTCCAACTGGAGCATCCCCTGTCTTCGGAGGAAAACCGCGCCCTCCGGGTGGAACTGACCAGACTCAAGCGGGTGATGGACGATCCCGACACGGATACCGTGACCAAACTCGCAGTCCACAATATTTTAGGGCCGTCCGGTGCATGGAGCGGTTACGAACTCATTGAATTTTGAAAGGAATAGGAGCCTATGTCTACTGGAATCACAGAAAAGATCTCCCGTCTGCTCGCTTTGGCGGCCAGTCCTTATGAGGCGGAGGCCAGAGCCGCGCTGCTCAAGGCCCGCCAGCTCATGGCGGAACACAAGCTCTGTCCGGAGGATATTACACCGCCGGAGCGCCAGCGGGTCATCAAGGAGAGCACTGGCGTAACCAGCACGAAGATGTCCTCCCCGTGGGCGGTACAGTTGTCCGCGATCATCGGAGAGCATTACTGCTGCCGTCATTATATCCTGAACATCAAAGGCAGGAAGATCCATGAGATTGGATTTGTCGGGTTTGAGGATGACTACAAGGTGTGCAAGATGGTCTACCGCTATGCGTTTGAGAGCATCATGTCCCGCTGTGCCGATATCAAGAAGCAACGGGGCTACTCTGCGGCGGTACTCCGCCAGATGTGCAATTCGTATGGCTGGGGGTTCTGCCAGGGGCTCCTGGCCGCGTTCGAGGAGCAGTCGGCACAGCATCAGGAATGGGGGCTTGTCATGGTGATCCCCAAACCGGTGCAGGACGTCGTGGACGGAATGAAGAAGGCGACCTATGCCAGGCCTTCCACAAACAGCTTGCATAGGAGCTACGTCAATATGGGCTATGCGGACGGCCAGAAGTTCGATGTTTCCCACCGGATCGACAAAACAGGCAGGGAAACTGAAACGGGCAAGCTGGCAGCAGGATAAGGAGATATTCCCGGCTTCGCCGGGAATCAAGAACAGGGAGGCAGCTTCCGGCGGTTTGCCGGACTGCCTCCCTGTCCATCAATAGAAAGGAGTTGTTATGAACCTTTTCGAGAAGTTTTCGGCGGTATCTGTATCAGCAGACAGCCGCATCAGCGATCTGGACCGCTTTTTCTGTGAGCAGCATCAGGCCGCGTATCATGCCGCCAGATCGGCGCTTTTGGAGCTGCGCTGTATCTGGGAGGATGTTGAGAAAAAACAGGATGAACTCCTGCAGGAGACGAAAGAGCTGCTTTCCGGCAGAAATTCTTACACTGTCTCCAGAGATCTCAGCATCACGGACGCCAGGCTCAAGGAGCTTCTGATGGAACAGCCCTGTAGCTTTGTTCAAAATCTGGTCCACTATTTCAACCGGACATATCATACGGCTCTCTCCGCAGACGCTATCCTCCAGAGAATGTTGCCGGAAAAGCCGGAATACAGAAGACGGGACGAGGAGGCAAGGGCCGCCTATGAAGAGGCGGTCCTTGCCCGCAAGCTGACCTACACCGAGGTGGTGGAACAGCTTTTCGCGCAGATGGACGGGCGGCAGTTTGAGGAGCAGGCGCTGTTCGAGCTGCGGTGCGAGTGCCATAAGGCGGCATGGTGGAGAGATGGGAGCCCCAAGTTTGAACGCAAGAAAGACATGATCTGCTTTACAAGAAGCGCCTGCACTTACAATGATTCATATCGCAGCGATTACTGGACGCTTTCTTCGGATATGAAAAGCATCCTTCGCGGCCTGGCCTGCTTTGAGACCGGGAGCGTTTCCGTGTTCCCCTATCGTTTTTCAGACTTGCTGGGTTACGGAAACATCCTGGAGAACCAGATCGCCTTCTCCACCTGTGACAAGGTCAAGCAGCTGCGCCTGTTCAAAAACGGGCGGGTAGACCTGAAATTTTCCAGTGAACAGACGGCGGCCGATTTCGTGCACACCTATTTGGGCACGGTCTATTAAGTCCGGCGGGCCTGGAAACTTCCGCTTGAATGCTGGAGGATTGCAGTGTACTCGGCAGAATGATCCCAATCTGATGGCCGGAATGTTGAAATTTATGCCTATAAGAGCATTATATAAGGAGGACTTGTCATGTCTATCAAATCACAGGAAGCGAATATGCGGAAATTGGCCGGCTTGCTCAGCCAGAATCTCAGCTATGTAAGGGGAGCGCGAGAGAACGGCCCGAACGGCGTGAAAAGGACGTTCCTCAATCTTGGGAAGGCATTTCTACGGGCTCTGGCAAAAGATCTGGGCCTGCGGGATGTGCGCGTCATGTCCAACCCCGGCGGCATCACCGTATCCGGTCAATGCTGTCTCTACGGGATGTGGGTAGACAGTGGTATTTTTATCAGCATAGAGCAGCCCTGTCTTGGCGACAACGTGCTTCTGTACCGGACAATCCGTTCAATCACCGACCATACGGGCGGCTGCAATCACTACCTGCGGCTTCGTGATCTGGAACGGCTTTCCTACAAACGGGTTCTCCAGATTCTCTCCGACCCGAATCTGGCGGAGGGCGGCCATGCACACGCGGCCTGAGCAAACTCCGGTGCCGCAGACACGGCCGGCCCTGGGACGCTGCTGCGCCCCGGGGCTGACCAGCCGCGGTCCGGACTGATATTGAGGTGTTTGAGATGGAACTGAATCGCTTGACACAGGATCTCTATGCGGAGGGGTACACCAGGGAACAGCACCCGAACTTTGTGTATTGGAGCAACTGGCAGAATTTCGGCTATCGCTGGGAATCGCTGCTGAAGTTTACCTGGGAGACGCCCTGCGGGCTCCTGGTCCGGGGGGATAGTGACCTCGGGCGGGGGCTCGCCGCAGGGGATGCCGCCTATGGCGGGATCTGTTACTGTCCGGAGAACGACAATCCTCTGCTTCTCTGTCCATACGAAAAAAAGGCCTGCCCACATATTCCGCAGGGATTTCCGCGCCCCTTCTGCCCGTGCCGCTGCACAGGCCGGCTCTATGATTATGAGTGCAGCGCCGAGAAAGTCGAAGCGGAGCGGGCGCGGGAGATACACCGGCAGTATATGGAGCTCACCGGCGGGGCCTGCTGTGCCTGTGTTGTAGGAAGCAACGGCGATCAGGGCGGGTGCCTGGAAGTCCGGTATGATGTGGAACAGTGCATCCGGTGCCGCTGTAAGAACGAGGTTTGCGTGATCCGGAAGGAGAAGCGTGACCTGCGCCGCGCCAATGTGTTCTATGACATCCGCCGCACCTGGATCACCCGCACCGGGTTCCTGGAGGAAAAGAAAGTTGAGCTCACCAAAGGCGTGAAGGTATTCCCAAGGTTCGTGGCCTGGACGGATGCGGAAATCTGGCTCCAAACCAAGCAGGCGGAATATGATCCCCTGCATACTCGGAGCGTAATCCAGCCGCAGATGACGCCCCAGGATCGCCAGCAGGCTTTTTTCAGCAAGATGCACCGGCAATATGGGAAATACGATTACTTTGAGTTCCATTACGAGGTGGAGAATATCCACATCGCGCGGAGCGAGCGCCGGAACCGCGTCCGGGATCTTCAGGATGCGGCGCTCGGGGCAGAGGTCGTCCACGACGCCGATTTGAAAAAAGCGGCGGCCGAACAGAAGCGGGAGGCTAGGCGGCAGAGAAGAGAGCGGCGGCAGAGACGGAAGACCCATGGGCCACAGACAGAGGCGGGCGGAGAGCAGCTTGCGCTGTATAGTGACAGCACAGAAGAAATATGATCAGGAACAGGAGATTTCGAAATCGTGAAAATTCAGGTGACACATTTGTTTGAAGACACAGGGTTCTGCAAAGACGTGTTTCAGTCTGTGAGTGAGCCCCGCTTTTACATCAACCGCGATTCGGAAACCGGAGAATGGTATACCGCCACACCGGTCTACTATGAAAATGACAGCCGGGTCCGGACGGATGTGGTGATTGAGGTCCTCTCAGACGGTGAGGTCATTGCGCTGGATGGCAACGGGACATTTGACGGGAAGCGTCCGTTTGTTCCCTTCCATCAGTTCCGGGAACACGTGACGCAGATGCTGATGAACAGGTATCCCACGCTCAAGGGGTATGCGACTATGAAGGAGAAGTTGCTGTCTCTGCCGGGCGGCGAGAGATATACCAGTGATCATGGTATCTGGGAGAATTGGGTCTATGATCTGGACTCCGGCCGCAGGCGGGAGCGGATCATGGAGAAAGTTGACTGGATGGGCCGGGAGTACCACATCCTCGCGGTGCAGGAGACCCACAGGCCCACCGGCTTTGTATTCACAAACTTCCGGCTCCGTGCGGCGGATCAGCCGGCCAGCTCTGCCAGCAGCGACTTGCTGCTCTATGACTGGCAGGAAGGCCCACACCCTCCGCTGTGAGATGGAAGAATACGCGGTATGATAAAGAGGTGCGATTGATATGGCAGAAGAACGTAACTTGTGGATCAGGCTCGGCGCCACGCTCCGGATCACGGACGAGGAGGCCGCGATCTTTTGCGGCGACCCGGCACAGGCGTCCGCGGCGCTGAAACGCTCCCTATCGGAAGGCAGATATGATTTCGATGGGGAGAGCTATATCCCAGAGGCGTCCATTGAGGACTTCAACAGCGAGTACCACACCAGCTACTGCACCGAGGAGATCGGTGTGGATCTGTGAGCGGGGTACGTATGTTCATAAATGATATGCGGCATATCAGCCGCTGACACAGATGGAGGAGCAGACAATGATATTAAACAAACCAGGTGAGGAATGGAGCGATAACGGCACATCCTATTCCATCGGCAGGCCGGTACGCGCCGGCTGCAGCAGCGAATACCCTGGGCTGTTTGGAACCATTGAGGAGATCCGCACAGGCGCGGACAGCAGTTCGGGCGATGAAGCACCGGACATCTGCTGTACCTTTGATCTCCCCGCCCTCTCCAGAAATGTCCAAGTATTGGAGCGGGTCCTTACACAGCGCAGGGGGACTCCCATAAAGGCGGAAGAGATTTCACTGGAGCGGATCGCTATGAAACCGGAGATGATCACGCCTCTGGCGATCCCGGAGCAGGACTATCCAAAGCTTACGCTTTACGTCGTTGCCTCCAACTGGGCTGTCGACGGCGAATCCGGTTCCTATGAGGCCGTGTTTACCTCGCATCAGGACGCCCTTCGGCAATTCCACAACGATCTGTTGGAGGAGCGGAGCAATGGGAGTATTGAGCGATGGAGAGAACACAGCGAATTTGCAGAGGAGGAAACAGATACCAGCTATGAGTGCTGGCTGGATGGCTGCTACTGCGAAAATCACTACGAAATCGAAGTGGAGAGGAGGGATCTGCCTCTTGCTCCAGGGTTCCTTCGCATGGCGGCAAACGTCTACCGCGCCAGACGGATCTTGAGGGATTTCAGTCAAGAGGCCGCCCGGCAGAATGAGTATCAGGCTTTGTCGGAGGCGGAGAAAAAACAATTGCTCGCCCGATCCGACATTGCGGAACACGTTATGCGCCGCCTTGAACGCTGTACTGCCTATTGGGAGGCGTACCGGGGGGCGGTGTCTGACGCGGTGCAGGACATCCTGCGGGAGCGTTCCGCCGAGATCCCTCGCCGGTGTCGGATGAACGGCATGGAGGAGCGCCATGATGAGAAAGGCCTATAAACTTACATTTCAGAACGGCAAAAGCAGGATCATAGAGGATGACGATTCGCTGGAGCATCTGCGCACCGCCTGCCTGGGCCGGTATCTGTCGGATGGAAGCGGAGGATTATGTCTCTGCAAAGCGGTGGAGGAAATTCTGGATCAGCAGATGGCCCTGCGGGTGCTGGATGAAATGGACGCGCTGCGCCGCAAACAGTGGTATCGGCTGCCGCCGCCCTGCGACTACTACCTGCGTGCCATGGAAGCCATCGTCGCCAGGGCCGCAGGCTATGAGAGCCGCACGGATTGGACGGACTGTCTCAAAAGCGACGCGGAGAGCCAGTATTGCCGGGACCTGGAGGACCCGGAAAAACAATTTGGTTTTTAAGTATGGAGGGAGACCGCATGGGGCGGTCTCCCTCTTCATTGGGAGGAAAGAACTTCAATGACAACGATGATCACTTTGATTCGCGGCGGTCGGGCGAAAATGACCCTATATCTGCCGGCCGACAGCAAATGGATTGCAACCGCCTATGACGGCCTTGACGCAGCGGTGCCGGAGGGCATCACACGTTTGGATGAGATACAAAGCCCGATCACCGGTCTTGGCAGTTATCTCACTGGCATGAATTTAGATGACTGCAACGCTATGAATGCGCTGAACCGTCTTGCGTACCGGATTGCGGACATGTCTCCGCATGAGCAGATGCTTTTTTCCGGCGCGATTGGACTCTCGGGCGCCGCCGGACTGGAGGACATCCTCAGCGTGGCGGAACATCTGGACGGCTATGAGCTGATCGAAGGCGTGACCGGGCACGAAGCGCTGGGAAAGTACCTTGTGGCCCAAGGCCTTCTTGGTATCGAAATTCCAGAGGAGGTCTTGCCGTACCTCGACTACGCGGGAATCGGCGCGGACTATTACCGGCGGCACGACGGGGATTACACCTGTTGCGGCTATGTTTCAGAAAAACAGGAGCGTCAAACGCACACCGGGCTTTGAGGGGGTGCCTCCAATTCATGAACTACCAATATGAACCCGTCTTGCTGACGGCCGAACAGCGCAGAGAATTCAACGAGAAAATTGTATGTCTCATTGACAGCGGCGGCTGCGGGCCCGCAGGGATTACCCATAATGACATCTTCAATGCCTACACAGGGGATGGTGGCCTGCACGGTCTGGAGCGCGCAGATTACGACAGCTACCATGCGTACAGCGAGGCAAAAAAGGAGGTGGAGAATGGGCAGTTTTTCACCCCTCCGCCCCTGTGCGAGTTTGTGGCGGCCTGTCTGAAGCTCTCCGATATGGATCTGGTGGCTGATCTGACCTGCGGTATGGGCAATTTCTTCAACTATGTGCCCGTTCCGGCCAATGCCTACGGCTGCGAGTTGGATGCCAAGGCGTATAAAGTGGCCCGGTACCTCTATCCGGAGGCAAACCTGACCCTGGGCGATATCCGCACCTACGCGCCGGAGACACGCTTCGACTATGTGCTGGGCAACCCGCCCTACCACCTTCGCTGGCGCCTGGAGAATGGGACGAAGATACTGTCCCATCTCTATTACTGCCTGAAAGCGGCCGATCTGCTCAAACCGCTGGGAATCCTGGCCGTCATTGTGCCGAGGTCTTTTCTGTCGGATGACTTTACCGACGGCACAGCCATCAAACAGATGGAGGAGCGGTTTGCGTTCCTGGGACAGATCGGTCTTCCGGACAACCTGTTCCGTACCTTTGGCGTGGACAGTTTCCCCACGAAGCTGCAATTCTGGCAGAGAAAGAGTTTCTTTTCGGCTGGAATCTCCGGCCGCTACACCACGGAATGCCCGGATATGCCGCTCCCACTCACACAGCCTGCGAAAGAAGCTGAGCCGGTCTACCGGAGGTATATCCAGGCGGCGAAAACAGAGCTGGAGCAGAACCGGAGCCGTGTCCTGCTGGAGCTGGCGAGGACCCGGGCGACCTCCGGAACATTTCTATACAAGGTCCGGAAGATGCTCTACCAGATCAAATGCCATCCAGTTACCCGCCGCAGGTACGCGAACTGCTTCGCCTATGTCCAGCGGTTCTTTACCCAGCGAATGCCGGAAGAGATGTCCGTCAAGGAGTGGGATCGGAAGAAACTGACGGAGGCCAAGGTGATGGCCTATCTCCGTTACGCGCTGTCCCAGCAGGTGGTGAAGCCGGAGCAGGATGTGATCCGGCTGGTCAAGCGGAAATACGGCTTCGCGTACAAGGGCTACAGCCATAAGATGCGCCGCCAGATGACCCCGGATCAGCGTGCGGCAGTCCCGGTCTATCAGGCCGTCCTGGACAACACACCGGAGAAGTTCCCCGGCTTTGAGCGCCTGCTTCGCAAAAAACGGCGGGCGTATGACCGTCAGAGCCAGCCCTTTTCCGAAATGGAAGAGGCCCCGGCAGTAACGGAATGGCTGGACCGCTTCCAGTATTGGGACGAGGAGAACGAGGACTGGGTCAGGCTCAATCCGGTCCAAAAGCACGACATCAACCTGCAGATCCAGAAAGACTACGGATTTCTCCAGTGGGAGCAGGGGAGCGGAAAGACAGCGGCCGCCATTGCGGTGGGACAGTTCCGCATGGAGCATCAGAACGCCCACAGCACCTGGGTGGTCTCCAGCGCGATCTCGATCCGGAACAACTGGAACGTGATCCTGAAAGGCGCCGGCATCCGCCATGTCTTTGTGGAGCGCCTGGCAGACTTCCAGAAAGTACAGCCCGGGGACTTTGTCCTGATGACGCTCAATAAGGTGGGGCAGTTCCGAAAGCGGCTCCCCAAGTATCTGAAGCGGATCGGCCGCAAGATCCAGTTTGTCCTGGACGAGAGCGACAATATCGCCAATCCGACCACACACCAGGCAACCTCTGTGCTGGCCTGTTTCCGACGCTGCCGGTACAAGCTGCTGACCACAGGCACCAGCACACGGAACAACATCTCGGAATTTGCTCCGCAGCTGGAACTGCTCTACAACAATTCCATCAACATGATCTCCTGGTGTACGACTCTCTACCACTATTCCCGGGACAGCGGCACGGTGGATAGCTGCGGAAATAGTATGTATGGGAGACCGATCCCGGCCTACAAGCCCGGCTATGCGCTGTTCTCCGCCTCCCACCTGCCGGAAAAAATCACAGTATTCGGTGTGGGGCAGCGAAACCAGGATATCTATAACGCGGATGCGCTGGACGATATTCTGGCTAAGACAGTCATCACCAGGACCTTCGCGGAAGTGACCGGAAAGGAACTGCGGCGCATCCACCAGATGCCCATTCCCTTCGCATCAGATGAGCGGGAAGCGTATCAACTGGTGCTTCAGAAATTCTATGAGATCCAGCGGCGGTACTTCCTCTCTACGGGCAACAGCCGCAAGGACGCCATGATGCGGCTCATTCAGCAGATTACGCTCCTGCTCCGGGTCAGCGCGGCGCCGGACACCCTGGAGGAGTACACCGGTGATACGCCGCTCAAAGAGGTGGCTGTCGTGGAGCTGATCCACAAGTGGCCCGATGAGGTGGTCGCGGTCGGAGTTCGGCACACAGCAGTCCTGGACTGCTACGCAGAGGCATTTCGGCGGTATCTGCCAGATCGTCCGCTCTTCTGTGTTACAGGCTCCTCTATGTCCTTCGCCAAGCGGAGAGCCCTGCGCAGGAAACTGAAAGAGAGTGGAAACGGCATCCTGCTCTGCACCCAGCAAAGCCTGCCGTCCAGCGTCAACTACCCCTTTGTCAACAAGGTGGTGATCCCGGAGCTTCACTACAACAACGCCGGCATGAGCCAGTTTTACATGCGTTTTATCCGCTACAATTCCACCGAGTACAAGGACATCTATTTCCCCATCTACCTGGGGAGCCTGGAGTCCAATTTGATGCAGATGGTGCTGGCAAAGGAAAAGCTTACCCAGTTTATGAAGGGCCAGAACGCCGACCTGGATGAGATCTACGAGCGGTTCGGCGTGGACTATGACCTGCTGTCCACGCTGATGACCCGTGAAAGGGACGACGAAGGCTATCTGCGCATCCGCTGGGGAGAGCAGCAGATCGCCTGACCAGAAATTATGATAAGGAGATTTGAAAATGAGTTTAAGCAAAGCACGCTCCAAAGAGGAAATGGAAGAAATTTATGAGCTCGCTCAATTTATCAGCGACTACAACATACGGAAAGGTAGCATCGACGAGCGGTTTCCCCCCTATGAGAGCGCGATCGCGATGGCGCTCTATGACGAAGGGTATCGCAAAACCGCGCCCCGCAGGGAGTGAGGACGCACAGGGGAGAGCGGGCAGCCGCCCGCTCTCCCCTGGCGGCCCGGCTCCGAGAAGCTGGGAAATCGCATCAGTGAAATAACAGGATGGAGGTAAGACAAAATGAATGAAGTCAAACAAGCTGCCATTGATACGATGAATGCGCTCCACAGCACCATTCCGTACGATGCCTACTGCACCGTAATGGACGGCCTGCAGGAGATCGAGGACCTGCAGGAGCGGGACGAGGACCTGGAGGAGCTGTGGCGCGAACTCTGGATGGTGCCTGTGGATAAGGCTTCCGGCTGCATTGAAAAGCCGTTTATGGGCTGGGAGCCGGGCACACACCGGGAGGAGATCGATCAGTGGTTCGACGCGCGGCACAGCATGGGCCTGGCCTATCTGCGGCATGGCGATAAATTCTCCAGAACACCGGAGGATGTCAGGCTTCTGGGTATGTGGGATCTCTGCTTTGAGTGTGAGTCCGCTGCCTGCCACTACAACCATCAGGGCGAGTGCCGGTTTCCGCTGGTCCATGAGCGTGCGCCGCGGATCACCGATCAGGACGGCTGCGTGGACTTTGACTACCATGAAGGAAACGGCTGAAAACGCTGGCATGGAGGGCTTGGATATGACGGACTATCACGCTGGAGACATCTGCACCTATCCGCACGGGACTGGAAACCGCTCCTTCGCCGTCGTGGAGCTCGTAAGGATTCTGGATGACCCCCGCGGAGCGGCGGAGATCCGGTTCTTGGAGGTGCTTGTGGACGATACGGGGAACGGTACGTTCACCTATCTGCACAGGACTAGAAAGACCATGAACGCAAGTCTGCGGTATATGAAAAAAGTCTCGCCTTAACGAAAGGAGATCATCGCCGTGGAGTTTCTGACGCGGGAGGCGCTCTTGGAGACGCTGGGTCAATACGGCCTTGCCGCGGAGCGCGGAGAGATCCTGGCGGAGCTGGACCGGAGCAAGGTGTCTCTGGAACTTCGGCTGTCGCCGGGAAAACATCTGATCCTGGATTGGGTCGACTTTGGACCGGGCAGGAGATATACCGTCCGGCTCCGCCGCTGTTTCTTCAAGGACATATAGAGCATTCAAAAGAAAAGGAGTATTTTATGAGTCACTATACGGTACTGGCAGCTGTTGAGCTGCCTGAGCTTGATACTGAGAACCTGTCCCAAAATCGACTGGCCTTGCAGGTGGAAGGCCAGTTGGACGATCTGCTGGCTCCCTATGAGGAGAGCCCGAATAATCCGGATTACCTGGAGTTCGTTGATATGGAGGAATCCGCGCGCCTGGAGTATCTTACCCAGACCATGCTCTGTGTGAAAATGCCGGATGGCCGGATCCTCCCCGCATATTCCGGCGTATTTTCCAATCTGTACGAGATCTACAATGGGAAGGTGTACAAACGCCGCTGCGGCCCCCTTCATCACCGCAAACGCACGAAAAAGGCAAAGCGGATCAAGCTGGTTGACTATCCGCTCCGGAAACTGTTCCCCACCCTGAAGGCATACATGGAGGATTTCTGTGGGTACCAGTATTCCGATGAGGAGGACGCCTATGGGTATTACCACAATCCCGACGCGAAGTGGGATTGGTACGAGATCGGCGGCCGGTGGCCTTACCGATTCCTGGTCAAATCGGACTGCCTCACAGCGATACCGGGGCGTCGCAGTTTTCTTTTGGACGACCAGTACACACGGCTTGCGCCCGAGGGGTATCGCTGGGTGAGCATCGCCCGGAAGGGCGACATTCAGTGGGATCTGATGAAGCGGCTGGCGCTGAAAGAGATGTTTTCAGCGTATAAAAATTATAAGCTCTGGTTCCGGGAAGGAAGGCTCCCCGCTGATACGCCGCCCTTTCTCCAGATCACCGCGGATGGTATCCTGGACTGGGGTACCCTGGTCTACCGAAAAGACGACACATTGGAAAAGTATCTGCATCGGGCCGGACTGTCCAGAGAGGACCGCTATGCGTTCGACACATACGCACTGCTTGACAGCGCAGGCTGGAAATGCTCCGGCGATATGGGCTGGTTCGGCGTCAGCCACAACAGCACAGAGGAGCGGGAATGGCAGGATAAGATCCAGGCGTTCCTTGCGGACCTTGATGATAAGACGTTCCTCGTGTCGGTGGACTGCCATATTTGAAGCGTAGTTCATCGTGCAAGCCTGAAAATAGAAAGGAGACGCGGCAATGAAACCCATTCGGATTCAATCCAAATTAAATCTTTTGAACACCTGGGCGATAGACCGGACCCGCTTTTCTCCCGATGCTTCCCGGCCGCCCGCCTGCCTGCGCTGTGGGCGGCCACTCGACCCGGTGCTGGCCCACAACGCCCTCAGCCGGTATGCGGACGTCTACATCTGCGCCGGCTGCGGAACAGATGAGGCGATTCGGGACATGGAGGGCAGGCCAAAGCCCTTGGACTGCTGGGCGGCCGCAAAGGATGGCAGGCTGAAGCCACCGTCCTACGAAGACTTCCGGTTGCTGTCCTCCCGCTGCGGCTTCCCGGAGATTTTCCAGGAGATGTCCGTAGACCCATACGGACACAAGGCACCCCGGTGCGAGCTGGTTTATTCCCGCTCGGACTATGACGGGTACCGCTGGCATACCACCTGGTTCCCCTGCTGGGAGGACCGCAGGACGCCGGCGCTGGCCCGGGAAGTGGATCAGTTCATGGACGCGCTTTTGGAAATGGAGGAGTTTCGCAGCCTGGGACAGCTGAAACGGATGTGCCGGGCCTGTGCTGAGCCGACTTCCGACCCAACGGAATTCAATCTGTATGGGGAGACGGACAGCTTCTACATCTGGATCCGCACGATTACACGAGAAAAGGACTACAACCTCTATGTTCATTTCTATCTGAAGGATTCTGCTTGAGAATTGGCCGTGGGGAGGGGCGGGGATTCCCCCGCCCCTCCCCACGATCCCGCTGTTTCAAGAAGAAAACACTGTATGGATAGGAGTTCTACTTCATTTTTGTAAATTTTATAGCTATTGAGTTGATTTTGCATTGCAAACAGTATATAATATACGTACAATAAACTTGAAAGGGGCTGATACAATGGCTAACACGACAAATTTCAGCGTCCGTATGGACAAAGATATCAAAAAGCAGTGCGAAACGCTTTACAACGAATTGGGCGTGAACCTTACCACAGCGATCAATGTTTTTCTGCGCCAGTCGCTCCGCGCCGGTGGCTTTCCCTTTGAAGTCAGGCTGGAACAGCCCAACAAGGAAACTATTGCCGCCATGTTGGAGGCGGAAAGGATTGCAAAGGACCCGTCTGTAAAGGCCTACAATGACCTCGACGAGTTGTTTACCGACCTGAAAAAATGAGGAAAACAAAGTATACCGTCAAGTACACGATCGCTTTCAAAAAGGACTACAAGCGGGCGATTAAACGCGGTCTGAAAATGGAATTGTTGGAACAGGTCGTGGAACTCTTGGCGATGGGCAAACCGCTGCCAGATAAAAACCGCGACCACAATTTATCCGGTGATTGGGTGGGCCATCGTGAATGCCTCATTCAGCCGGACTGGCTCCTCATCTACCGCATCGAGGACAACGTTCTGGTGCTGACGCTGGCCCGCACCGGGACACACAGCGATTTGTTCGATCAATGAGCGTACTGCCGCCGTATGGGTTTTCCCATACGGCGGTTTTTCTGTGTGCAAAGGGTGTCACGATGATGTGCCCCCCGTCAAGTAGACAGAGAAATACTTTACCTTATGTGCAAAACTTTCTTTCGGCATCCCACATAGAGCAGACTCTGGCCCCTACACCGCAAGCAGGCATACACCCAGGGCACTCAAAGCTAGTGTAAAAGAGCTTTGAGCATCGAGGTGAGCACTTGGCCCCTGGTGGCACCAATGTGAGTATTGGCCCCCTATCCTTCTGCGGCAGGCCCCAGCCGCTCTATCTCTCTAAAACGGGGGAATAGGCCCCGGCAGAGCCGAGGCCCATTCTCCCACCTTAGAAATCAAATTCCTTGATGCAGTGGAGCAGGGTCGCGCAGAATTCCTGATACAGATCTTCGTCAAAGATGCCGTCTACGATGGCCTCCCTGACCAGCAGCGGATGGTAGAGCCGGGTAAGTTCCTCCTGTGCGTCGCGGCTCCCCTCTTTTGCGTGGTACAGCAGGTCTTTGAAGTCCATGAATTACTCACCTCCCAATGCTTTCCGGAGCTTATGGACGACCCGGTGGTAGGCCACCGCCACACTGGAATACGTCATCCCCAGTTCAGCACACAGGGATTTGAAGCTCCGCTCGTTTAAAATATGGGCGAAGAAAATGTAGCGGTCCCGCGGGCTGAGTTTGTCCAGCGCAGCTTCCAATGCCTGGTTTTCAAATTCCAGCGGCAGAGGATCCTGCATACAGGTCGAAAATGTGTCCAGCAGATCGCCATCCCTGAAGTCTGTGGACAGTTCGTGCCGTTGCAGGCGCTCGCGCTTCCTCAAGAGATCTTTCTTCTTGCGGACCACCGCCACGGACAGGTACGCGGTGAACTCGTTTTGGAGGATGTTGCTCTCTCCCTTACCATCGTTTCTGGTGTACATACGATCAACCTCCGTTTTTTCTGGCGTTGTTGGGTCCAGAAAAACGAAGGCGGCCCGCGACACCGGACCAGAGGCAAAAAAAGGGGGCAGCCGGTTATGTGTACGACAACATAACCGGCTGCCCTTGGCGCACTGAGATACCCGCAAAATCCCCTCTGAAGGCCAGAACATTTTTGATGATCAAGCCCCCAATATCTGCTGCCATCCAAACAAGCACGTAAATCATGTGCCGCTAAGGTGGTGTGTCCTGGCGCGTTGAATGAGCGGATATTCTCAATGCGGCAGAGCCTGTCGCCCATCGCATCTCGTTCTCCTTCCGCTGTTGCGGCCGGCACACGGACAGAACGCTCACCTCTTCTCAGGAGATATGGCAGCATGAGATCCTGCCCTACCGATAAAGAATTTGATTGTATGATTGTAGAAGATTTTCTGCGCTGTGGTAATAAAAAGGCCAGGCTGCGGCTTTCCCTGACCGGGAAGGCGTGACAGCCTGGACCTGCTTACCACTTTGCAGAAGACGATTCTTTTTTCAATACACCTCGCTTTCTCTTCTTGATAACTGCCACAATGCAGAGTTTACATGGTAATTATATCGGCATAGTATCCTTTTTATATCGGTTTTGTCTGATGGTTAGACAAAATCATCTCATTTGCGACATTAGGGACGGACCGGCCTTTTCCTTGATGTTCCGTTCCTGTTGTCAACCCGGATAGGAGAAAGAGTAGCCCACACCCCAGACATTTCGGATGTAGTCTTTCCCGTATCGCGCCAGCTTTTTGCGGATCTTCATGATGTGATTTTTGATGGATGCGTCCGCATTGAAGCTGCTTTCGTTCGGCCAGACATGGGCATAAAGCTGTTCTGCGCTTAGAACCTGGTTGGGATGACGCGCGAGGTCGCACAGCACTTCAAATTCCTTGCGCGGCATGTCGATCGGATCACCATCCAGAATCAGCTGGTGACGCATATAGTCGATGATGAAATCCATGCCATAGGCCAGCGTATAAAATTGCCCATCCTCCGGATCCAGCGCCAGATACAGGCTAATCAGGGATTCTGCCTGAGCAACCAGTTCACTGACCAAACAGCTCTTCTCCAACACGGCTGTCGCACCGCCGCGGAGGAAGAGGGTACGCTGTTCAGGGGTAATGCTGGGGAACAGCGCAAGGATGGGGACGACTCTGGTTTCCCGCAGGACTTTTAAGAGCCGGATCTTATTCTGTTCTGCAAGGAGACCATCAATAATGACCAGACAAAATCGGTACTTGGTATAGAGCTTGACCGCCTCATCGGTGGAGAGGGCCGATAAAACTTCTGTCATCGGGCCGTCCAGCGCATGAGTTACCCAGCGGCAATAGTCCAGACTTTGATCCACAACGAGTATGCTCCGTCTCATATCTTTCAGGACTCCTCTCTATTTCTTTTTCTTATAGGCTGGGTGATTGCCCTACGCTATGAAAATAAATCCAAGTTCTAGAATAATCAAGAGGAAAAATAGTAATTTCCAGCAGAATGAAAGCACCCGCTATCTTCTGCGCTTCGAGGTGCTTTCCCAATTTCCATAACCTGCCCGAAACCAACGTTGAAATCGTACCGGCACTTGGAGGGCATCATCAACAGTGATATCGCGGTAGTCTTCATTCTGCCTAAAAGGGAACAGGCATAGCGGTTGCCATGCCTGTTCCCTTTTAATTTTGTGTGAACATCTCCAAAGAACTGAGAATGGATGCTACCCCGTTCTTCCCACCAAACCATTTTTCCACGTCCACGTCTGTCTGCGGTACTACGTCCGTTTCAAGCGGTTCTGCGGACGATTTTACCTCCTCCTGCTCCAGCCGTGGCTGTCCTGCCGTGTTTCGTGCCAGGATTTCCAGCACCAGCTTTTCCAGAGCTTCCCTATCCACAGGAAGAGGCGTGCGGCATTCCGGCGTTTCCGGGCAGTTGAGATAGTGGAGAACGGCACTGGTCAGGAACTGTGCTTTGCTTCGCCCCTGCTGATCCAGCAGATCGCTTACCGCCTTTTGTTTTGGATCACAGAGGTTGAACTGAATGGTGAACCGGCCGGGCCGCTTCTTTTCGCCCATGGAACTCACCGCCCGCCATGCTGCATCCGATACAAGAGGTCATAGCCTTTGGCATTGGCGTTGATGTCTTCGACAAAGACCGGCTCCCCTACTTTCCCCGAGGCTTCGATCTGGCGCCGCAGCAGGATGGCACCCCCGCCGGTGAAAATGACTTTGCCTGACTTGAGCTCCAGCATCCGCTCACGCAGGCCGCTGAGCAGGTCACTGACAAATTCCTGCGCGCCCCGCTCCACACGCTCAGCGACTTCCAGCTCCATTCCATCTATTTTCCTCTGTAAGATCTGGTCGATCTCTTCTTCATCCAGCAGCACATCCAGCTCCGCATTGACCTTTGCCCTGATTTGATTGTAGAGGACAATGACGCCGCTCTCCAACGAATCGCAGGCCGCCATATCCGGCACACCGTTCCGCAGGCGTACATAGTCCACCGTGAAGCCGCCGATATCAATCACCAGCGCTTTGGGGATAGATACCAGGTCCCGCACCGTGGCGCTGGCCGCAGAGAAGGACTGCGGGAAACAGGCGGTGTTTTCGATGTAGATGGCGAACGGCTTGCCCTGGAGGCGGAACGAAACTGCTCCGCGGCCCATGAAATACTGGGTGAATTTTTTTGCCTGAACGCCGAAATGGGCAGGCGGAAGCCCAATCGCAAGCTGGATCTTCATCACATTGTCAGTGTATTGTCCACAGGCCTCGATCTCATAGGCAATCGCAAACAAGCTGAGAATGAAGAACCGCTCGTCTTCTGTTTTATCCCTCCGGTAAGGGATTCGCTGATTCGTCAGTGTGTAGTATTTCCCCTGATACTGGAGCACATCATTCCCGAAGCCCGGCGCGTCACTCTGGATCAGGCCGGACGTGAAGGGGGTATGGTGCAGTGTCTTGATTTGTTTGTTTCCGTGGTCGATTGCAATCAGCATATCATTCAACCTCCTTATACTTTTCTTATACGGAAACAATACGCATTGAGCAACAAAATAAATAAAAAAGTCCCAGATGCTTCAGTTCGTATGGATAAGGGTTGTGTTTGTCATACGAAAATATGAGCAAAAGTCAAGGGTTTCCCAAGCTTACTGGTGAGTAGAGAATAATTAAAGCATCTGATTGGGCAGATGTTCTGAGGATGCAGGAAAGCGCCAGGTGCAGGACCCAAAAGGTCGTATCTGGCGCTTTTGATATGTTATCTCTCAAATTTGTATCCTACTCAAAAATGGTCTTGCTATAGGTGAGATACGTAAGGTAGTCTCCAGCCTGTTCCGCAGGAAGCCAGATCGTGTTGCCTACAGCATAAAAGCTTATCTCATTTCCATTTCAGGCCGGAGAATGACACGTTTGAACAGGAACATGGTAGCACTAAAATAAGTCAGGTATATAGCGCAGAACAGCAGGATCGTCACCATGCCATAGAACAGCACAAGCCCTTCCTGCAAAATTGCTTCCCCGAAAATGAACTGTGTCCCCACAATCAGCAGAATGGTAAGGACGATTGGAAAAAACAGCGGGATCAGGAACACAGTGGACAGTTCCCTGTGAATCAAAGAAACCTGCCTGCGCCCCGACACCCCCAGCCGGTCAATCACCGCGTAATTCTTCCGGTTTTGGTCTATGGCGGAAAGCTGTTCAAAAGCCAGGACCGCACAGGAAAGAATGATAAAAATAATGCTCAGATACAGGCCGCAGAAAGAGATAGTGGTGAATCCGGTCAGAGAATTTGCAACACCCCATGCTTTTACTGTGACCCCCATTGTCACCCGGTCCGGCAGTTCCTGTCCGGGCTGAATGTCCGGCTGCCACTCGCCGCTGTTCAGAAATTGCTTCAGCTCGTTTTTCAGCTCCGGGTATCCGCCATCCACCAATTTCATTGCCAGACGGATTTTCTCCCCGGATAGCTGGGAAGCCACTTCGTCCGGCAGAACCAGGACATATCCCTTGGTTCCAGCCATTTGATACTGCTCCATCGGTTCAGTCCGGATCGGCGTTTCCGCAGGAGTCAAAGTCCGGCCGTTCAGTGTAATTTCCGGCTGCTGTTCCAGTCCCTGACGGATGCCGTCCATGTAGTTCCATGTATCACAGTGAACCAGAAACTCGTTACCGTTCATAGGAACAGGCGAAAGCCCCAGAATCTCCCGCAGGTGGTTGTAGTCGGACAAGGACAGGGCTTCAATCGCTTCATGGGGAACCGCATACAGGTAATAGATTACGCTGTCCTCTACCTCGCAGCGTTCCGCCACGAAGGAGCGGACGGAATCCAAACTGCCCTTGGTTAAGGGCGCGTCAATGGCTACTCCGGCGTCATAAGGGTAATACGCCTCCATGTTGGCCTTATAGCCAGCGCCCATTGTCAATCCTACAAACATGGTTGCAAGGGAAACGGTCAGCAGGATTGCTACAACAGCCATTGTCCGCCCGGAAGATTGGATGCGCCTGCCGATCTGCCCCAGAAAGAACAGATTTTCTTCCCGGTACTTTCGGCGCGGGTTCCGCTTTGCCAGTTGGTAAAGTAAAACCGGGATTTTCCGGTGCATCTCATAAACACCCGCAAGGATCAGCAGGCAGCCCCCGCCCCAATACAGCATTGCTTCATTGGTTTGAATGTGCAGTCCTTTTCCCAGCAGGATCACGCCCGCAACCATCGCGGCAAGGGAGAGCAGACAGGCCAGGACGCTCCGATGCAAAGGCCGGAACCCGGCTTCTTCATTCTTCCGGCTGTCGTAAAGCAGGTCAATCACTTTCCTGCGCCGGATGACCTTTGCCGCACGCAGCATCCCAAATCCATACATCAGAATGAAAAAGAAAAGGGCCATTCCCCATGCGCGGAGGGAAAATAGGATCTGATAATGATGCGGCACCTCAAAAATATTCTGAACCACCTGATTCAGAAACCCGGACAGTCCGGTTCCCAGAAGGGAACCCAGCAGAAAGGCAGCTCCGCCAATGATGCCGTTTTCCACCAGGAACAGGTTTCGGACGGTTTTCACCTCCATACCCATCAGTTCATAGGCGGCAAACTCCTTTTTCCGCTGGCCCAGCATGAACCGGATAGCATACCCAACGACGAACGAGGACAGCAGCGCAACCAGCACCGACAGCATCAGGATACCAGAGGTGAGCATGGACATATTTTCCGTCATGGCGAGAATATCCGGGGAAAACCCCAACGCCAGGAAGGAGTACATCAACGCCGCCGTCAGGGTGAGCGTTACAAAGTAGATGATATAATCCCGCAGGCTCCTGCGAATATTTTTCACGGCTAATTTCCAGTACATCTTCCGCCCCCCTTCCATTCAGGTATTTTCCATGTTTCTTTGAAACAGGAAATAGGTTGATACAAAATAACATCCAAAGACGATGATGAAAGATATATAGGCCAGGGTCAGGATGACCCCGATTTGAGAAAGCGAAACATAGGCTACAATTTCTTTGTAGTTTCTCCAAATCAAGTAAGCAAACGCCCCGATGCTCCCCACTGCCGCAGTCAGGACTGGAAGCCCAAACCAGAAATACATCTGCCGCCGGATGATTTTCTGTCGTTCCTGGCGCTCTACGCCCAATTTGCGTATCATGTCAAAACGGTGCTTTTGCTCGACAGCATCGGTAAGCTGCTGGATGGACAGCATGGTAAAGCTGCTCACCAGCAATACCAGAGCCGCATAAGTACCGATCAGGGACAGCAACAGCATATTGGAAATCCCCTCATTGGACTGCAAGGTGTTCAAGCGGATAAAGGCAGATTCCGACGGGAAATTCCCAAGCCCCCGCTGATATGCCCCCATTTCCTGCTCAAACTGTTTGGCAAATTCAAAAGACAGGGGCTTGTCGGTGTTGGCAGAATAAAAGGTGGTCGCAAGCCTAAGATTAGAAATAGCGGTATCCGGCAGGATATAAACCGCTTCTGTCCTGCTGGTAAACAGGTTGATTCCCAACGAATCCTGAAAATCCGCGTCCTGAGCTTTATGGAAAAGACTTCCGTTTACCGAAATCTGCTGGATATTCTTATCTGCCTCCTGTATTTCAGATTTCAGCGTTTCCCGGCTCCAGGCAATCCCAAATGTGCCGTCATGCAGCACAGCCGGTTCCAGACCAGACAGTTCCCGCAATTCGTTGTAGTCTGAAAGCGAAACTGCAAGGAACGGAATGCCCTTTTGCCCGCTGCCAATATCTTTTTCTGAAAGGAAATAGAGTTCTCCCTGCGCCTTGCCGGTTACAGAGTATCCACCTTCTTCCAAATATCCGGTGATCGCTTCATAGTCCAGCGTCCCTGTCGGCAGGGAAGATTCTTCCGCTCGGTACATCGTCCCCACCTGCACATCATAGACAGAAAGGGCAAGCTGATACGATTGAATCCGAATGGCCAGGACAGGAAGATAAGAAAAGATTACCAGGGCCGCCGCCAGAACACATGAAATGACGCCCATCATCTTGGCGCTGGTTCCCATCCTGCTCTTGATTTGCCCAAGCCAGAACAGATTTCGATAATAGCGGGCAGAGGGCTTGCGGAGTGCTTTTGAAAGAAACCAGGTAAGGTTGCTGAAAAACGCAATCAGGGAAAAAACCAGAAACAGCAACGCGAAAACCGGCGGCATGGTTAAATAAGCCTGCGGCACAGTCCGGCCCCGTACCAGTATGTCAAAAAGCGGATAGAGGGCCAAAAGTGTAATGCCCTCGGCTGCACCAAATAGGGTGAGCGCCAGCAGTGGGCCGCTCCCGTCTTTTTTCTTTCTGCCGGAGCGACAGAAAAGCGCAGCCGACGCCACAAAACCAACCGCCAGGAACAGCAAAAACAAAACCCTGAAAAAAGCGGACGGATCAGACGATACCGCTGGAATCAATGCCGCCATCATTCCCAGCACCACCACAGAAACTGCGGCGCTGGCTGCCGCTAATTTTCCAACCTGTCTGGTCAGGGAAACATTTTCCACTCCCTTTTGGCTGTTTTGCAGCATCTCGATGATTTTCAGCTTTCGGACGGCGAACAGGTTTCGGATTCCCATAAGAAGGACAATCGCTCCAAAGAACAGAACCGTTCCCAGAAAAGTATCTGGAAACAGGGTAAAATGCAGGCGGTAGGTTTCCCCAAAGGATTGGACAACGACGATGCTGATGATCTGGGAAAGCAGCATCCCCAGCAGCACGCCCAAAAGAATTGCGGCAATCCCCATGATGGAAGTTTCCAGAAAGAACAGGAACGCAACGGTCCTTTGCTCCATTCCGATGATGGTTTCCACTGCAAACTCCCGCTGTTTCCGCCGCAGCATATAGGAATTAACATAGGACATCAAAAATATAGCCAGCAGGCCCACCAAAGGGACTGCAATCTGCATCATTTTCTTCAGCACTTCCAGGTGAATGGGGACAGGAAGCGCCGCGTTGTAATAGGGGCTTGCCAGGGAAAAGAACCCGTAAAACATTCCAACCGATAAAATCAAAGTCACCACATAAATCAGATAATCCCTGGCCGTGCGGCGCACATTGCGCAGGGCCAGTTTAGCGTACATCGCTCACACCTCCTCCCATCATGGTGAGGACATCCAGGATTTTTTCAAAGAAAGTCCTGCGGGAATCGCCGCCTTTGCGGATTTCCGTGAAGATCGCGCCGTCCCGCAGAAAGAGGATACGGTTTGCGTAGCTTGCGGAAAAGGCATCGTGCGTCACCATTAAAATGGTTGCCCCCAGGGTTTCGTTGATGCTCTGTATCGTGGACAGAAGCATTTGAGACGAATGGCTGTCCAGCGCGCCGGTGGGTTCGTCCGCCAAAATCAGCTTGGGATTGTTGATGATAGCTCTGGCGCAAGCGCACCGCTGCTTCTGACCACCGGACACCTGATAGGGGTATTTATCCAAAATATCCGTGATGTTCAGCTTTCCGGCCATTTCCCGCACCCGGCCGTCAATCTCGCCTGCGGGGACCTTATTGATGGTCAGCGCCAGGGCGATATTTTCGGAGATGGTCAGGGTGTCCAGCAAATTGAAATCCTGAAACACAAAGCCCAGGTTTTCCCGGCGGAACCGTGCGATCTGCTTTTCGTTGATTTCGGTCACATCGGTTCCATCCAAATAGATATGCCCCGCACTGACGGTATCAATGGTGGAAATACAGTTGAGCAGGGTGGTCTTGCCGGAGCCGGACGCGCCCATGATCCCCACAAATTCCCCTTCCTGCACGGAAAAGCTGATGTCCTGAATGGCCTTTGTGATATTCCCGCCATTTCCATAATATTTCTGGATATGTTCCAGCTTCAATACTTCTTTCATCGTATCATCACCTCTGCTTCCTATTGTAAAATAGTGCGGGCGCCGTTTGTATCAAGTTTTCTTACAAAGTTCTAACAAAAATGTAAGAAGTGCAGGACCGTTATCAGCCCTGCACTTCATGGATCAGACAGTTGATATGAAACGCCAGGGAAATGGCGGTTCCGTGTCCCGATGATTCCGCCGCAATGCCAATACCCAGCTTGTCACAGAGCCGTTTGCACAGGTACAGTCCGATACCCGTGGACTGCTGGACCATACGCCCGTTCTGCCCGGTAAAGCCCTTTTCAAAGATGCGTGGCAGATCGGCGGATGAAATTCCAATTCCATTGTCCTCTACTATGAGAAGCACCTGATCCTGCTGCCTGCGGGCAGAAAAGCGGAGAACCGGCTGCCCGGACCGATACTTGACTGCGTTGGCAATCAGTTGGTTCAAGATAAACCGCACCCATTTTTCATCGGAATACACTATATCCGCCATTTCCTCTACTTCCAGCCGCACTCCGCTCTGGAGGAGCAGGTATTTGTTGTCCGCAATCGCCTGATGTACTACCTGGGACAAGAACATTTCCCGGACGGAATAATCCTTCTCGGTATGTTCGCTGCGAGCGTAGTAGAGCGCCTGTTCAGTAAAGCGGTTCGTCTTTTCCAGCTCCAGCAGCAATTCCTTCGTCCAGTCTGTCCGGTGGTTTTCGCATAACAGCTTCATGGCGGTGATGGGCGTCTTGATCTCATGAATCCACTGTTCAATGTACTCCTTGTATTCCAGGCGCTCCCGCCGAACCTCTCCAATTTGCTCCAGCATGGATTTTCCGGCCATTTTCAAAAGCTGGTAGTACACCTGATCCTCCGCCTGCTCCGGCAGCTCCATCACTTCGGAAACGAGATAGCGTTCCGAAAGCTGCCCCGTCATATCCAGAAGTTTCTGCATCTGCCGTTTCCGCTTCCAGTAGGTGAGAAATAGTCCCGCCAGCAGGACCAACGCCCACACCACCAAAATCAGCAGCACCGCCGAAATGGAATTGCCGCACACCAGCAGGAATACGGTGAGGGCCGCCATGCAGACCAGGTTGGTCAGTAGAAATGGGATTCGGTTTTTCCAATATCGCCTGCTGTTCATATCGTGTACCCCTGCCGGTGCTTGGTTTTGATAAAATCGGTCAGACCGATGCCCGCCAGCTTCTCCCGGATGCGGTTGATGTTGACGCTCAGTGCATTATCATCCACATAGAGCTGGTTATCCCACAAAAATTCCACTAAATCCCCACGGGCGCAGATTTTTCCCGCATTTTTGAACAGATAATAAAGAATTTTCAGTTCATTCTTGGTCAGCTCCACGCTCTGCCCGTTATAGTCCAGGCTGCTGGATTCTAAACGCAGCACCGCGCCCCCACAGGCCATTTGCTCGCTCTGCTGCACCGGATACGCCCGCTTGAGCAGGGAGGCGATCTTCGCCAGCAGGATAGCCGTGTTGTAAGGTTTTGTAATGAAAGCATCGCCGCCCAGCATAATGCTGCTGAGTTCATCCATATCCGTATTGCAGCTTGTCACAAAGATGATCGGCGCCTCAGAGAAGGTGCGGATCTGGGTGCAGAGGGAGAAGCCGCTGGTTCCCGGCAGCTTGATGTCCAGCAAAATCAAGTGGGGCTGTTCGGCCTTTATTTGGCCGATTACATCGGAAAATTCCTCCGGCGCCGCCGTTTCATAGCCGTTGCTTTGCAGCAGGCTTTTTAGTTCATTCCGTATCAATGGTTCATCTTCAACAATCAATATTTTCCGGCTCATTCCGTCCCTCCAAAATAAATAGATCCCTTTGGATTCTATTATAACATAAAACGAAAACAGTGCTACTGAAACTCCAATCAAACATCCAGAACAGGGGGAGCCCTGTCCCAGCCAGTGAATACTCTTCTGTTTCCAGTTCAATTTCTTCCCCTAATTGAATGATATTTTGTGAATCCGGGTTGTTGGCATAAGCGTCTGCAATTAGGATTTCCCTGTCGTTTTCCAGCATCCGCCCGGAGGTCAAATGCTAGTCCACAAAGTCCCAATCGCCTTTCAATGACAGCCCTTCTCTCGTAAGGATGTCCATTTTCTGCAATGTGCTTAGTGATAGAGCAAACGACATCTCCGTCTGGACCGGAACTCCAAATAACTATGCTTAATGCCAATCAGGAACACAGCAAAATCAAGAGTTTGTGTTTCCTGGGAGTTTGGCCGTATAGCGGCTGGCCTGCAAGGTAAAATAATTTCATAATTTGCAGACAGGAGGCTACGAAATGGAAGATTTTAAATTAACGGCGGAGCGGATTGCGGCCTATAGCCGCTATCTGAAACAGGAGGAACGGACCCCAGCCACGCTGGAAAAGTATCTGCGGGATGTGCGGGCCTTTGCCCTCTGGCTGGATGGGGAGGCCGTTACCAAGGAGGCTGTGGCCGACTGGAAGGAGCGGCTGCTGGCGAAGCGCCGTGCTCCTTCCACAATCAATGCGGCCTTGTCCGCGCTCAACGGCCTGTTCCGTTTTTTCGGCTGGGAGGGCTGCCGGGCACGATTTGTCAGAGTACAGCGGCGGTTGTTTCGGGATCCGGCCCGCGAACTCACCCGCTCGGACTATGGCCGGCTGATTACAACGGCACGGGAGCTGGGCAAGGAACGGCTGGCGCTGGTGATAGAAACCATCTGCGCTACCGGTGTCCGGGTGAGCGAGCTCCGCTATTTCACCGCGGAGTCCGTTCAGCGGGGCTGGGCGGAGATTTCCCTGAAAGGAAAAATCAGAACCATCCTCATTCCTACCAAACTGGCCCGCAAGCTTCTAAAGTACGCCAAGAAAAATAAAACCGCTTCCGGCGAGATTTTTCTCACTGGAAACGGCAAAAGCCTTTCACGGCGGCAGATATGGGCAGAGATGAAGCGACTGTGCGTCTATGCGGGTGTGGAGCCGTCCAGGGTGTTTCCCCATAATCTTCGGCACCTGTTCGCCACGGTTTTTTACCGCGCCTGCAAAGACATTGTGAAACTGGCGGACATGCTGGGGCACAGCTCCATTGAAACAACCCGTATCTATCTCCTGACCTCCGGGGCGGAGCATCAGCGTCAGCTTAACCGCCTGGGGCTGGTGTCGTAGGCAGAATTAACATTCCGCCATAATAAGTCCGGCCTTTTCATCTGTGGGACTACATAATACTAGAAAACTATACCATACACTGCCTTGAAATGCAAGGTGGTTCCTATCTTTTGGGTATGACAAAATAAGCCGCAAAAAGTATATTTTTGCGGCCTGTTTTTGCGCGCCTTTTATTCCGGCTTGCGGGATGGAAGGGCGCGTTTTCTCTTATGCGGGGCCTTCCTGACGTATGGTCGTAAGACGGAGAAGTATGCGGAATGTTAATTCTGTTTTCGCCGGATATGCCCGGCGTTTGTGTTGTCTTCGCAGAATGTTAATTCTGAAGCTGGGAGGTGATGGGATATATCAGTGGAAAAGATACAGGAAAGGTCTGGCCCTTCCGAGAGTACAGAACGTCTCCGCAGGCCCGGTCTCTGCCTGACAGAGGAGCTGGAGCTGCGATTTCTGGAAAGTCTTCGGGCGCATGGACGGACAAAGGAGACGATCAGTGTCTACCGCCGCAACCTCTCTAAGCTGCGGAAAAGCCTGCCGGAGGATAGAGAACTGGACTCTGAAGTTATTTCAAACTGGCAGGAAGAACTCTTGAAACAGGGCTATTCCTCCAGCACCGTGAACGGTTGCACCGCCACCGTCAACAGCCTTTTGGAGTTTGCAGGACGGCAAGACCTCCGGGTAGAACAGGTTCCTCCAGACGAGAATGTGCCTTTGCCGGAACTGACCAGGAATGAATATCTTCGACTGCTCCAGACAGCAAAACTGCTGGGCAAACGCCAGACCTATCTGCTGGTGCTGCTGTTCGGCACGATGGATCTGCCGCTTTACGCCTTGTCCTGTGTGACCGTGGGGGCCGTGCAGGAGGGCTATGTATTCATTCCGAGCAGGCTGCGTGTCCCTCCCTGCCTGCGGGCAGAGCTGTTGGCCTATGCCGGGGAGCGGGGGATCAGGAGCGGCCCTATATTCTGTACTCGGTATGGTAGGCTGCTGGACCGGGGGAATATCAATGTCCGTCTCCAGTCCTTGTCCCGTGACGCGCGGGTATCACCGGAAAAATGCAATCCCCGGTGCCTGCGGAAATTGTGCGTTGCCACGCAGGAGGGCATCCGATCCAGTTTGGAACTTCTGATCGAGCAAGCTTATGACCGACTGCTGGAAACGGAGGCTTTGACTGTGGGATGGAACGAAAGCGAGGTGATGGAATGATGCCCCTTGAAATACCGCTTCTGGACGCGCTTTCTATTCAAACGGACTGTATGTACTACTTATCTGATCTGCACTATCTGGACAAATGGCAGCGGATGCTACGCGGACATGGCTGCTTCAATCACGACCATTTTCTAATAGGGGAGGGGCGAACTTTGGGACACTCTGGTATGCTCCCAAAGTCATGATGAAAGAAAAACAGGAGGACACAACTACATGAAAAAGCGATTATTGGCAGGTCTGCTTTCGGTAGTCATGGTTTTGACTATGCTTCCGGCCGCGTTTGCTGCGGAGCTTAACAATTCGCAGGATACGTTTAATACAGAGTATAAAAATGAAATTACATTATCCTATGGCACCGACGGGAATGGGGAGATTACAGAATGGATGCTTAAAGGAGACGTAACGAGAGATCAACATGTATCTTATTCTGATATACAAATCCTTGAGGGTATCTTAATGGGTGATGAGTTTGATTGGGATGAATTGGAATGGGAAGCTGCTGATGTTACTGGAGATAACCATTATAGATATGATGATTTGTCAGCGTTATATAGTATGTCAAGTGGTAGAATATCGCTTCCCGAAGAACACTTTACCTTTCGTATCATCGACAAGCCAAACGATGGTTATTGGGTGTCGGGCATAACAGTGAATGGAGAGAAACTGAATGTTCCTTCGGTTGGTTCAAGCGCCAGCACCACTATAAATGGAGCCGAGTACAAGGTGGATGTTGATGAGGAAGGTATAGCCACTGTCATCGGCCAGAGCCTGTATCAGAACGATGTTGAATTCACGCATTCTGATGGCTCTTGGTATTATGAGGTCTACTACGAATACTTCGAGGATGGCGAGGCAAGTTGGGTAGAGTACGAATATGGCCAGGGCGGAAAAACAGCTCCCAGTGAAACTGTGACTATCGCCCCTGAATCATGGGATGGAGAAGAGCTTGGTTGGGATGCAATAGACGGTTCTGGCGTGGAAAAACTCGGCACACATTATGTCTACGACCCGGCTTATCCCAATACTGATGAATACAGCCAGCGGCTGAGCGCCCTTTGCGGTGAAGCTACGGAGGACAACCCGCTGAAAATCTATTACCGTGCAGCTCTGCATGATGTGACCTATGAGTACACAGGAAAGGTCCCGAACGGTGCGGACAAGGTATTGCCTGCAACCGAGAAAGCGGCATACAGCTCTATGGTGGAGATTGCAGATGCTCCTACGTTGGCGGGCTACATATTCTCCGGCTGGGAAATCAAATCCCCAGATGGCATGGATGATCTGATGGTGGGTGATAACGCATTCCTGATGCCAAACGAGGATGTCACGTTGGTTGGCTCCTGGAAAAAAGCCTCGCCAGAGCTGATTAGCTGGTATTATGAAGTCCTCTATCAATCCTACAATGTGGCGGACGAAAATCCGGAGGACTGCCTGATCGATGAAAACGGCTATCCGTATATGTGGAAAAGCTGGCGCTTTGGCAACAATGCTGATTTTGGATCTTGGGATCAAACAGTAACCATTGACCCCAAAGAATACTATGGCGACAACGGGAAAATGGATTGGAACGACGTAACCGGAGAGCAAAAAGAACAGATCGGCGTCCATTATATTTACGATGAAAATTTCCCGAATGAAGCGCCATACCAGCAGCGCCTGTCCGCAAAGGCCAGCGAAGCCACAAGCGAAAACCCGCTGCAGGTGTACTACCGGGCCAATGTGAACGATGTAATCTATCAGTATGAAGGTGATGTGCCGGAGGGAGCCAATGACGTGCTTCCGCAGCAATCAGAAGCGCCGTATAAAGCGCAGGTACAAATTGCGGAGTCTCCCAAACTGGACGGCTATATCTTCTCTGGCTGGAAGGTAAAATCCCCGGAGTATATGGAGGAAAAAGGACTGGTTGGGGACGGCACATTCACCATGCCCAATGAGGATGTCACCCTGGTCGGCTCTTGGACAAAGGCCACGGAACCGCCCACTATCACCATCAAGGCGGTAGACATGGGGGCGTACACCGGCGGCGAGTCCATAAGCGGCGACAGTTTCCCCACACCGCGCTATATTGTGGACGCTCCGGAGGGCGTTGACCTGAGTAAGATTACATTCCTGTATAGAAGTGATCCTTTCCAGGTAACGAAAGAAAATACACCGGTCGCTATCAGCACGTTGGATGAGGTGTTCATCTATGACGAGGACAGCGTGAAGCATGACGCGATTGAGGACGCCTCAATAAAGAACTTGATTGCGCTGCTGGCCGGGGATGAGTCCGCTGCGAAAAGCGACATAGAACCCGGCGAGTATAAAATCACGCTGGAGGATGCGGATGGCATTACTGTTCAGGACGACAATGTAAAGGTCGAGTTTACGCCCGGCACGCTGACGGTTCGATATGTTTCCGACCCTGAACGCATCGTAAGCAAAAATGATAACTTCTCCACACCTGCCTTAACAGAGGCCCCCACCGCACAGCGGGAGGATGGCATGGCCATCGGCGTTCTGTCCGAGGGGACCGAAATCAAAACGAACGGGCTTGACAGCCTTGGTGTGCTGGGGATTGAGGGAGAGGCAGAAATCCACCTGATGTTTGACGGCCTGCTCCCTGCCGTTGAGGGCGGCGATGGCAGCGTCCGGGAACAGATGCTGATTGACCGTGCCAAGGCGCTGGGCTACACCTTGACCGAAGGCCAGTATCAGTATAAGTATCTGGACCTCATCAACGCACACGACGGCAATGCCTGGGTGACTTCTTCCCAGGGTGTAGATGTGTACTGGCCCTATCCGGCCGGAACCGACAGCAGCTATACGTTCTATGTGCTTCTGTACGATGATGTAAACCGGGAGTACGGCATCGGCACAACGGATAAATTGGAAAATCAGATCAATAGCAGTACCATTTCCAAGTTTACCGGAACGCCGACCGATGCGGGTGTGAAATTCCATTTGAATGAGGGCGATTTCGGCCCCTGCGCTCTGGTTTGGACCAAGACGGAAGAACCGGCTGCCAAGTACACCGTGACCTTTAAGCCGGGCGACCATGGCACTCTGAGCGGTGCGGCTGCCGACGGCAGCGTACAGATCAGCGGTATTGCATCGGGTACAAAACTGACCGCAGGCCAGATCCCCGCTGTCAATGCGGACGGCAAGTACAGCTTTACGGGCTGGCTCGGCAGCGACGGTAAGACGTACAGCAACAGCGACATCCTTGCGCTGGCAATTACCTCCAACATGACCTTTACCGCCCAATACAAAAAGGACTCTGGCAGCGGTGGCGGCGGAGGTGGTGGCGGAACCACCTACTACACCCTGCGCTACGAGTCCAACGGCGGCACGGAATACAAGGACGAGCGGTATGCGAGAAATACCGTGGTGGAGCTGGACAAGGTGCCTACCCGCGAGGGCTACACTTTCACTGGCTGGTATGCCGACGAGGAACTGACCGAGCGCATCACGGAAATCAAAATGACCAGCAATAAGACGGTTTTCGCAGGCTGGGAGCCTACCGGCGTACCGGACTGGCTGAATGGCAACGACCACTTTGCCTATGTCGTCGGTTACACGGACGGCACGGTGCGTCCGCTGAACAACATCAGCCGTGCCGAGGTAGCTACGATTTTCTTCCGGCTGTTGAACGAGGATATTCGGGAGGAAAATCTGACAACCTCCAATACCTTTGCTGATGTGAACGAGGGAATGTGGTGCAACACCGCAATTTCCACCATGGCAAAGCTGGGCGTTGTCAAAGGCCGTTCCCCGGAGTATTTCGACCCGAACGCTCCGATTACCCGCGCCGAGTTCGCGGCCATCTGCGCACGGTTTGATACCTCCAAGCGCGACGGCGACAGCGATTTCACGGATATTGCCGGTCACTGGGCCGAGGCAGAGATCGAGCGTGCGGCGACGCTGGGCTGGATTATGGGCTACACCGACAGCACGTTCCGCCCGGAAAATTACATCACCCGCGCCGAGGCCATGACGATGATTAACCGTGTGCTGAACCGCCTGCCGGAGAGCGAGGACGACCTGCTGGACGGTATGAAC